>SXGR01408596.1_pt1 | contig 59363 bp, 46 predicted proteins | sample 3174711 | NCBI WGS metagenome assembly SXGR01 (sample SAMN11356860, study PRJNA531348) | freshwater metagenome | isolation source: freshwater sample F1-60 | place: China: Fuxian Lake, Yuxi | collected 2017-12-25 | reverse complement strand
GTAGGGGCGGTTCGTGAACCGCCCGTGCGGCCTTTGATTCAAAATTTTATCGGGCGGTTCACGAACCGCCCCTACAGAAAAATAATCCCTTCACACATACGTCACCAAAAGTAACTCCTCAGAATTCGTTCTTCGAGGTGTCGACAGCTTAGGTTTGGGCTTGGCTTCTGATTGTGGTTTTTCTTTGCAAAGAAAAAGTTTTTGTCCTTCCGCAACTGCGCGCATGGCTTTTTCTACATTCTCCGAGGGCTTTTCATTGAGCAGGCAGGCCGCATCGGGAATAATTTTTTCAGGATCACCTTCTGTAAATATATAGTCCGGAATTTTTTTCCCAGTGAGCTGCATATTGGTAATGAGTACACCATCGTTTTTCGCAATGAGCATGAGGGTTGCCAACGTTAAATTGAGATCATACCCACCAGGACTTTCGCGCAACTTCATTAGTGCGTTACTGATGTTGCGCGCACGTGTGAGCGCGTTGCTCTCATCAATATTACCAAGGTTGTAATATCTTCTTAATTCAGCAACCACTTGTGCGAAGTGCTCGGCCTTTGGAAGAAGTGCCAGGTAATGGTCAAGGCTTTCAGGATCAAGTCCAAAATTTCTAAAATAGGTTTTGATGTTTTCTCGGTGCGGGTCGTTTTGCGTGCCCCAAAGTCTGCGAGATAATCGCCGTTTGAGTGTCGGAAATAGATTTTTACTCAGGAGATATTCCTTGGCGGCTTCACGGGGTGTTGTATTTCCAAGTATCGGATCGGGGTTGTTGGCGATCAATGCGTTGAGGCCACCAAATTCATCGGCGTAGATCATGCTTGCAGACTGTAGATAGAGAGAAATGCATTGTTCGGTTGATGCGTGTGCCAAACGTTGAACACCGATGGGAAGAAGTCGAAATGTCCCTAGACGCCTGGTATCGTCGTCGCTTTTAAAGAACGATTTTGCGCCACGTACATCGCCTAATGCATCAATCACCGTGTCATTGCGTATTAAATATTCTTTTGCTTTGTAGTCCCCACCCAAAACGGCAAGCTCTACCCATGAACGTGCTTCGCTGGGCCATGTGCGGGAGTCTTTGCTGTCCACAGCAATATCAAGATAGGGAAAAAAAGCATCCTTGGTGCGTACAATGGACGTTTCCCAGTTCAAACGGTCATCGCGTTTTCCTATGGCCCATACACGGGTAGTTTTTGCGGCGACGCGATAGGCAATTTTTTTCCCATTGCGATCGGTGATTTCACCGCGGCGTCTTGCTATTTTATCACTGAATCCAGCAAGATCAAAACCAAGCATGGTAATGGCCGCTTCGATATTTGCACTGGTGCCTATGGCATGGTGTTGTATGCCAACCACACCCGTAATGACATCTTGACGTATGGCCAATTCTGCAAGTTCTTGGGCTGCCCGTATATCGCCTCGAAGGGCGTTAGAATATGCTTTATCGGCTTTCTCGTTGAGGCCGAGTGTGAAATCGTAGACGTAATCATCGGCACTTTGTGCTTGTGCGTTGCATGTCGCGTAAGCTTTGGCTTGTGCAAATTTTTCAAAGAGTTTTGTGACAGGGGTTTTTAGTTTATCGGCGATGGATTCAAGAACACCGGGAAGAAATTCTGCAACATGCCCATCGCCAGGGAGTGTGATCCCTGCACCCGCTGAAATTTCTCCTGTGATGCTCGATGTGACAGCTTTGCCAACGCGTATACGCACACGTGGGAAATAACAGGTCCCATTAGGCGCACGTTCTTTCATGGGAGGCATGGGAAGTTCGTTTATATCGTCTTTAGGTGCTGCTTGGCTGGGAATATCGCTCTCAAGAACCACAGGTTTTTCTTCATTGGTCGCTGTTGTTGGGACTTTGTTTGCAAATTGGATACGTTGCTTGGTGAGAATCTCAACACTGATCCGAGCGCGTGTGTTGATATCCAGTGATGATTTCGCGGTGAACCCAGCATTGGCTTCATAGGAAAAAAGACCGGCCGCGGTGCCGGCTGTGATCGTTGCATGTCCGTAAAGTCGGCACTCACCTGTTATTTCAAAGATTGATCCCATGGGGATCTGCTGTCTCTTGGGGTTGGTTAATACTTTTAATGTGGGAAGTGTAAATTGAACACCATCCATATTGCCACGATAGTTATCTTCATAATCGGTTTGTTGGCTGTCCATCCCAAAACGGTGTGGACACATGCGGGTGATAATGACCTGGCCATGAAAACCTGCGCCTGCGCCGGCACTGATCGCGGTGGCCACTGGAACCGTGGTACTTATCTCACCGCCGAGCTCTACACCGATCATGACGGTGATCCAACGACAGCGTTTGGCATCACCCATGCCTTCAAGGTATGCCCGATTGGGGTCATCTTTGTATTTGCATGGCTCTTCAACGGTCACACCCAAAATGGGGGCGATGGTGAATGGGCCGGGCAAATTAAACGTGGGATTGTATTTGAGATCTTTGGGGAGAACGGTGATGAGCGTGGTCAGCGCGGCATTGAAGAAATGAGAAGCCGGTTTGAGCGATGGGCTTTGAACATAGAGATCAGGGATGCATGGCATGACAGGCGCTTCGTCGGTGCATGGCGTCGTCGGGACCAGCGGTGCGACGCAGGATGGCCTTTGCAATGGCTGACTGAGCCGGGTGTATCGTGTGCTAAAAACGGTCAGTGCAGTATCGTCCAAGAAAAGACTATTGACGTGTGTGGTGCAGGGCTCTGATTTATAATGTTTGTGTGCCGGGGATAGCCCGTTCTCTATCGCGATACGATATGAATCGCGGTATCCCGGGGCAGTGCTGTTCTCAGGTATGGTCCCCATACAAATCCACCTTAGGCACGGCGGGGGCCCAACTTTGTTATCGGTGTATGGGAGTGAATGTTGTTATAAATTGTAGTGGAGATCCGCGAATCGCCTGAAGTGAGCAGGTGTTCTATGTAGGGGCGGTTCGTGAACCGCCCGCTAAAACTTTGATTCAAAGGCCGCAAGGGCGCTTCGCGAAGCGCCCCTACGATAATATGAGAAAATGGTATTACTCACGTTTCAAATCAAGATGAATATTGAGCACAGCCGGTACGCGTGGCGGTGGGGGCTGAATGCTCGCCGCATCGTTGGTTACGGCATCAACAATTCGATCGGGACGTGTGAGTAGATTTTTGCGTTGTGATTCACGCTGTTGTTCATGATCTGCCTGTGCAGAAGTGGCATCGCGGCTCATGGTCCCTGCCGTTTGCGTATGAATGCGCATGGCGTTCAAGGCACCTGAGGATACACGTGTCAAATGTTTTGGGGCGTCACCTGGCGCTGCGGATGCACGCATGCCGGCGGGAATGTTGGACAGTTGATGTCCTTCGGTGGATAACGAAATATGTCCAGAGGCAACAGCAAACGATGCATGATGATGCCCATCGACTGATGCCCAAAATTCGGTACCACGCACGCCGGCCACATGTCCTTCGGCTTCTACTTCAAATTTGGATTGATTGCCGATCAAATGCATTACACGTGCCCACGTTTCTCCGATGAGAAGTTTGAAGCGTTCGACATGTGTGCCTGTTTCCGATTTCTCATTCATCTCAGTAAGCACCAGCTTTGTATTTTCCCCGAGACTTAGAAGCGATCCACTGGCAAGACGAAGGGCCACGCGTGCGCCGGGGCCTGTTTCTATCGTGTGTCCTGCGGGGATTTTATCGAAGCGATGGACTTGTCTTCGTACCACGCCATCCACATGGGTGACTTGCCCCACCACTTGAATGACCAAGGCAGGTTGTTGTGTGGCTTGTGGTACCGTTTGCGGTGTCGCTTGCGGTGTCGTTTTCGGAGCTGCAATCAAAACAAGAGCCAAAAAGAAATACATGCTTAAACTCCGTTAATTGTACCAAAAACGCACGGTGAGGCCTACTTCATGGCGTTGGTATCCGCGAGGTACATCTGCAAAACGTTGACCAAAACTGTATTCCAGTTGAAGCTCAATGTTGCTTTTTAAAATAGTGCGCAGCCCTGCGAGAAGACGATACGCTTCTTCATGATTTCCTGATGTGTAGCGACGTACGCTGCCTGAAATGGCACCTAAGGCATCCAATTTCCAAAATAGGCGATAGGAAGCCGTTGCGGCCGCCCATGCTTCACCGTAATTTCCAAGCAAGGGAACAGCGTCGCGTTGCTTGCCATAGACGATATCCATCAATCCGCCAATATCGAGTGTGAGCCAAAGACCTCGGAACACCATGTCATCACGGATCATGCCTTTGATGCTCGCATTGTCTGTGAAACCTTGGATGGCGGTGACATGGGCAATATCGCTGCCGATCAATGCTTGAAGTCTGTGCCTGTCATTGATCGGAATACCCAGGGTAAAACTTGGTGATGCCGTGCGTTGCCGCGATTCTGCAAACACATTGGTGAACCATTCGTCGTAGCGTGCGTCGATGCCAAGTCGCAAACGCTTGACGTCGCGCGTGTAAATCAGCGTTGCACCTGCGTTTGATGCCAGTGCAGTCATGGCATCTTTGGCGCCTCCCATAGCAACACGGGTGGTGGCGCGCGCGGCCATGCTAAATGCCTGGCGCCTGGTGGCATGTTGTGCACCTGCTTCGGCGGTGGCCACGAGTACACCGGCTTGGGTGTCGCTGATGGTGAGATCGCCACCTGATGCAAAGATCACGTTTGAATCATAAAATGTACCGACACTGCCGCGTATAATGGGTGACCATGACGATGCGCGTTTGGCCTTTTTATTGAGCTCCAAATCTTTGATAGCGCTTTGCGTGTCAAGATCGTCCGGATGGCGTTTGAGCAAGAGTTTGGCCAAATCCAGGGCCTCTGTCGATTTCCCAAGTCGCCAAAGAATTTGGATACGTTGTTTGCGCGCCTCATCGTCCCATTCATCGTATTTAAGAATGGTTGCATACGTGGCGTTGGCTTCATTCAACTCGCCATAGGACGTGAGAATACGTGCCTTGACCCAAAGTCCATCCAAGTTTTCAGGATCCCACTTGAGAATATCTTCGAGATCATACAACGCAAGGCGTGTATCGCCACGATGCAACTGGGCGTTGATTGGCGCCATGGGATCGGCGGTTGTTGCGAGGGTGGCCATGAATAGTAAGGTGATCATTGTGGCCCCTCCACGTTATAAATAGTTGTTCCGGTTTTATCGGTTACGCTGATCCAGGATTCATCGTCGGCGATATCTACGGCGAGAATTGTGTTTGGATGTCTTATCCATGCTGCATGGCGCACTTGATCATCCACGGTAAAAATAAATACGGAAGGAAGCCCCGTGGTATCTCTTTGTCCTGGCTGCGGCCAATTGCCATAGGCAATACCCAAGTGCCCACTGTCGCTGAATCGAACAGGGGTGGGGTTTACGGCCAAGGGCACAGTGAATTGTGGTGTATCGCAGGTTGCGATCCATGCCGTGTCATTTTGAGTCACACGCATAAATTGTACGTTGACGCTATAGTTGTTGTCGCTGTTTTCTAGATACGAAATAGCGAGGGCAGAACTGTTCTCGGCAGAAATCGAGGTAATGCCGATGACCTTGGTGCTTCTTCCTAGTGTGCATGTATTATCAATGGAAGCCACAGTTCCTTGTGTGGGGCCACCTTTCACGTAGACGTTTAATTTAATTGCCCCATTATCTTGGCTGTATGCAACTATGCCTGCGGATTGTCCCAAGGGACCAATGACGAATTCTTGGGTAAAATTGGGAGATGTCCACACGTTGTCATACGTACTTTGATTCAAAAATGTGATGCTGTTGTTGCTGTTGGTTGTATTGGTGACGGCAAGTATGGGAAGTCCGACGACACGGGTGATGTTTTTCGGCATGCCTGTGTTTATGGATATGCTTTGGGGTGTTTCCAGGATACCGATATCTCTGCTCCATCGCAGTTCTGTGATTTGGGATGCTGAAGTAATTTGGGCTACCCGATCGGTGCGAAGGGTGGTGGCTATTTGTGGGGTAGGACCTGTTTGTAAGGGGGGGGCAATATTTAAGGGCGATTGTGCTTGAGTATCTGCAGAACGTGCATAAGGAGAGGATGTGATGGTGCGTTTTACAATCCCCCTCGGTCCTTTAGGATATATTTTAAGCCGTTTAGGCACAGGACCTGACATGTGCCCAAAACTTTCGACCGTCACCCATGCATCGCGTGTTTGATACAGTTTTCCCAGTTGTTGTGGCACACGAAATCGGATCGTGTGGCTTGTGGCATCGAGTACATCAGCTTCAATACCGTGAACGTACACTTTGGCACCGGTTGAAAATCCTTGTCCTAACACCGTGACCACATCACCAGGAACCGCTGCCCATGGACTGAGTGCCGTGGGAACAGGACCACGCAACGCCATATGCATCACGTTGTTTGTGAGGTCTGTACTGGTAAGTTTATCTTCTGGTACTCCGGCCAGATTGTCGAGCGATATTCGATACAGTGGACCTGTGACAATCCATGCCGACCGTGCAGCGGAGTCAATTTGCATTTTAATCGGTGCGTTGGCGGTTCGCGTGTAATCGTTCACAGGGGTAAATACCGGTGTTTCATTGGATAGCAATGTTTTGTAAGTACCGAATTGTAAACCTACGCTATTGGCGTGCATGAATACCGTGTTGCCCGTCCATGTATCGAGTGCTGCAGCGATATATGGGTCTGCACTGCTTCTTTCAGTCGGTCGCGTACGTGCGATTGCGGGCGTTGTGCCTGCGATAGGACGAAAGTTGGCAAACGCTGGTGCATTGCCCGTATTGCGCTGAAGCAACACTTCCATGCTGTGGGGGTCGATAGCGACATTTTCGATCAGACCGAAGCTGTGTGCTAATGTTTGGCTATCGTCGGTTTCATCCTCTTCATACTTCATTTTACCGCTGTAAATACATTTTTCGTTGGCAAATACAGCACGTTTGTTCCATGGATTGTAGGATAGAACACCCGGCTTATTGTCTGCCCAGCATGAAGTGGTTTCGTTTTCTATGATGACACCTTGTGTCGTTTGGCTAAGGCCCCCTAATGGGATATCTACGGGCATCATGCAAAACCTAAGGCTAGTGTCGTCTTTTTTATTATGCACAAGCACTAGTTTTGAACTTTCAGTTCCTTCGGCGGGAATGATTGTTGCGCCAATAATATTTTTGATTTGGATGAGGTCTGTGCTGCTGGTGGGAACAGTGCAAGGTATCACTTCGGTAAGCGTTCTCGGCGTCGTGTGAATCGATTTAAAAACTTTGTCCGCCTCTGTATCAACAATCAAAACGGTATCCGTATCGGGATCCCAAAGAAGCTGCGTGTTGGCCGCATCCGCATTCCATTTTATGCCGCTCTCAATATTCTGATTGATGATTTGCGTATCAAGTGACGTCGCACCCACAAAAATAAGTTGTGTCGCGGTTAAAAGCACAGGCATTGCACCAGGTTTCACGGTAATATCGATGTGGTCATCGGATCCTATGTTAAGCCTTGTGCTACCTGTTTTTTTGGGGACAAGGGCGGCGATACTCGGGCTGATGCCCTCACCAATAGAAACGGTGTTGGTGTCATCGCTGATCAATGTCGAGCGCGTAAGTGCCTCCGCCCCTTTGCTGTTAAACGGTGTAAATCCTAAACCTCTCGGAAATGAACCCGTATCCACCGAAATAACAAGTGAACCCGTTCCACCGAATGAATCTTTTTGGTTCTCGTTGATGCGCAGGCGATCCGTGATGGAGAGAACCGTGGGGTTTGATACTGTCGCTCCTATGCATGTTGCATAGCTTACGGTTGCTGTGAGAGCGTAGGTGCCTTCTTCGAGTTGTGGAATAGTTGCCTGCTTCCACACTGTAAACACTGATGATGTTAATGGGAGCATCGGCAATTGGTAAATATCGGCATCCGTGCTGATAGTGTTTCCTGTGTAAAGCGCATGCACAGTGTTGCCATCGTTTAAATTTAAAGACTTTATTTTAATATTGCATGGCACATTGGCATAAATCGTTTCAGGCTGCTGTGGGATCCAAATATTAAACCCAACAGGAACTTTTTTGAGATGATTGGGAACAACCTGCGGTAGGGTTCTGATCCCAATCAAACGTGGTGCGCTACCAATAGGCTGTGAAAGTTTCGCAAATCGCATGGGCACTGAAAATGATTTATCAGAATCCTTGAATTTTCCCTTAACATCAATTTCAGCACCATCCGCCAAGCTTGTTTCGGTTGTATCGATAGAACACGTACATCGCGCTCCATTGCAATCGACACTGGCACAAATCGTCGCTTCACTTCCTTCTTGCGTGACGACGATACTTCCTTCATCAATGTCTGCTCCTGCAACGATATTAAGCAATATGTTGCCAGTAAGCAGAACAGCCGGATCCCATGTTACCGCTAACTCCGTATCAAGATCCTCATCGGGCAGAATCTCATCGATAACAACAGAAATTTTTGTGCATAGGCTAGGGATATCGCCGTAACGGATGAGGAGTTGTGTTTCCGTGAGGATATTCTCCCAGGGCTCATCACAGGAACCCCAATTATTTTCAGGCTGATCGTCGCATGTACCGCCCAAATGGCATTCGATGAAATAATTCTCATCAGTCAGGAGATCTTCAGGGTCGAATGTGAATGTGGTGCTGCCTTCTTCGAGGGTAATGTCTGCAATAAGAGGCACGATGGCGGGTTTGTCGCCCAAAGACGCAATAAGTTCCTGCGATTCGGTGTCTTTTTCAATCACGATTAAAATGTGTTTGTCTGGATCTGGATGGTCCGCATCAAGTCGAAACTGCCTGCCTGCTGGCAAAATAACCGATTCATGAATCGCCCCGAGTTTTTGCGTGAAACCTGTCATGACATCGGTTGCTTCAAACGAAAGATCACCGACAAAGGGTATCCCACCGGTAAATTCTGCGCTGAGTGTGAAAGTTCGGGTTCCTTGCTCTTCAGCCGTAATGGCAAGCGTATTCTCACCTTGGCCGAGGGTGATGGTTTGTGTGCCCTCCCAGGTGGTCCATGCGCCGTCACCACGTTCAAAAACAAGCGCACGCGCTTGTACCTTTTCTCCAACGCTGAAATCTTTGACTTGCCAGGTGTTATCGCCATGGGTGAATGTTTTTGAAACCGTCGTGCCGCTGTCGCCATTGAGGGTAAATACCACATGGGTGATTTCGCCTATGGAAAGTCCTTGTGTCGTTTGTAAAACAGGCCTGATGCTTATGGATGCATCATTGGCCGTACATCCGCCGATCAGAAACGCAAGAACCCACCACGAGGCATTTTTTTTCATTGTCGTCCCTTGGGCTACGCTGTAGCACTGCCCTATGAACAAGAATCGTCGCGGTGGCGCCAAGAAGCAAAATCCAGGACAGTTAAAAAAACGTGCGGCCCATGATCCGCTCTTTCCTGAGCAGTTTGTGTCTTTCATGCTACAGGGTTGGTCGCCTGAAAAAAAACGTTCGGTGAAACCGGTTGCAGGACTTGTTCACTACCGCAAGCGCCGTCGTGTGCTGAGTACGCAGATGGGGAGAATGCTTTTGGTGATCCCCGGGGGGGGAGAAGTTCGCCGTTCGTCTGATACCCATTATCGTTTTCGAGCGGGCAGCGATTTATTTTACCTTACCGGACACAAAGAACCTGATGCGGTGCTTGTTCTTGTGCCCGCATCGGGCCGTAGGCATGCACGATCCATACTTTTTTTGCCTGCGGATATCGGACGAACTTCGCCTGGCTTTTTTGCCGATCGGGATCGCGGCGAATTGTGGGTGGGGAAGCGTCTGGGACCCAATCAGGCCAAGAAACGCTATGGGGTGGACGAGGCTTATCCCTTGGAAGATCTCGAAGTATTCTTAAAGAAAGCAGGAAAGAAGCGTGCGGTGTTGCGCGGCATATGTTCCAAAACCGATGCGATGTTGGGAAAATCTTCATCCCTCGATCACGATCTCCGTGTGACACTTTCGGGCATGCGCTTGTGCAAAGATGCGTTGGAAGTAGCGGCCTTGCAGCGTGCAGCCCGTGCAACTCTAAAGGCCTATGATGCGTTGGTTGCTGCCATTCCTACAGCCAAGAACGAGCGCGATCTTGAGGCGGCTTTTGGCATGCAGGCGCGCTTGTACGGCGATGACGTGGGCTATGGCACCATTGTGGCGGCAGGGAGCCATGCGTGCGTGTTGCACTGGACCAACAACGATGGCGCGCTTAAACGAGGCGATTTGGTACTTATTGATGCAGGGGTGGAATCCGACGCGCTTTATACTGCCGATGTGACGCGTGTATTTCCTGTCTCTGGAAAATTTACGTCTGTGCAACGTCAAGTGGTTGAGTTGGTTCTGAAGGCCCAAGCAGCGGCAATGCGTGTAATAAAGCCCGGCGCGGCATTTCTCGATCCACATCGGGCGGCCATGCGCGTGCTTGCCGAAGGGTTGATTGCTTGGGAAATTTTAGGGTGCACCCTTGAAGAAGCGCTTGATCCTAAAAACATGTTTTACCGCCGTTATACCTTGCACGGTACATCGCATATGTTGGGTCTTGATGTGCACGATTGTTCGGAGGCACCCATGTCCCGTTATCGCGATGGCAAACTTGAACCGGGCATGGTGATCACCGTTGAGCCGGGTTTGTATTTCCAAGAAGACGATCGCACGGTGCCTCGTGCATTTCGCGGCATCGGTGTTCGTATCGAAGACGATGTTTTAGTGACACCGAAAGGCCATCGCAATTTAACCCACGCTATTCCTAAAACACCTGATGATGTTGAAGCATGGATGAAACAATTGCGGCGGTAGGGATTTGATTTAAACCGGTTATACGGTAGGGGCGCTGCTTGCTGCGCCCTCCTCAATGAACCGCCTCAATCCCACGTCTCTTAAAAAACCAAACGGCCCCATACATAAACGGCGTATCAAAAAGTGCCGCGCAGGCCTTGAACAGATAATTGCTTATGATCAGCGAGATCAAAGTATCCACGCTCATCTCGCCGCGATACACCGCCATGGCAAAAGTGACGCTTACCACGCACAGTGAGTCGATCAGTTGACTGACAAGCGTTGAACCATTGTTGCGCAACCACAGATGTTTGCCACGTGTGAGTTTTCTCCAAAAGTGGTAGAGATGCACATCGCAGTATTGCGCGGCCAAGTAGCCTACCATGGATGCAAGCATGGCGCCTTGGCTGCATGTGAACAGCGCGTGATACAGTTCAACATGTCCTGACGCCACGGTCCCATCAGCGAGGAGTGTATTTCTTGCGAGATAAAACGTTTGCCAGGAAGGCTGAAGTTCTGGTGCCACCGAGGGTATGGCATCGCCCACAGCCATCAGCGTCAAAATAAAAATATTCAAAACGAGTCCAATGGTCACGAGCCAATTGGCGCGTGCTTTGCCGTAAAATTCGCTGATGATGTCAGTGCATAAAAATGTCAAAGGATAAGGTAAAACACCTACAGCAATGGAAAAAGGACCAAGCTGCATAAATCGCGTAAGGCCTATGATGTTCAGTACGGCCATGGAACCGATAAAAAATGATGCAAGTACAATAAAATAGCGTTCTTTACGTTCTCGAATGGTGTCCTGCATGGTGGCAAGTTAAACATACATATTGGCCACAAATATACACTGAAATTCCAGCCATGTAGGGATATCATAAGGGTCATCAGGAGATGCCGCCTAATGGCCAATGGAATAAGTCGTACATCATCGGAAAGTTCATTATCGAGTCTGAATGGGCAATTAGAAGTACCATTGGAGGCGCCTCTGTCTAACTCGGCACCTGAATTGGCGGGCATCCGCGTTATCGAAACGTTTCCAGAAGGAACACGATCGAAGTCTGAAGGTGCTACACCGAGCACGCCAACGCCTGCTACGCCCAGTAAGGTTGGGCGTTTTTTGGGTTGGTTGGGCATCTCCAGCAAACAGGGGCCTCCACCCATTTCTCCCGTATTGCCACCTGGAAGAGATCTACGAACGGTAGCAGGGGTTCGTGATTTTTTGCTCAATGGTGCGCAAGTTGATGACGCCGATGAGAGACGCCATTATCGGGAAACGAATGCATTTAAAGAGAGCATCACAGGATGTGATATTTCTTTTATTCATGGGTTGTTGACCCCTGACTCACAGAATATTTTGAAACAGCTTCTTATTAAATTCACAGAAAATCCAATGCATTTTAATTTCGGTTTGGGCAATTTAATCAGATGCATCACGCTGGGATTTCCGGGTATTCCGGGTGGTCACCCCATGGTCAATGACATTAAAAAAGCGTTGCGTGATGCAATGGCGGTATGTCCTAAAGATGACGAAGCGCGGCGCGGTATGCTGCGCAATGCGGTAATGCAATTGTCTTTGGGCAAGCCTGAGGCGTTGGATCGTTTTCTACAGCATGTTTGGGTATCGCCGACTGCTTACGAAGGCACAGTTCGCGATACCTTGTTTACGCGGGTCAATGTGGCCTTGCATACCGATCTTGTGGATGGACTATCGGCTCTCCAATGGGCACGATGTGACGCTGTTTGGCTTGAGCATGATACGGCGACATTGGTGGTTCTTGCCATGGCGAGGCAGTTGTTTGATGCGTATCCTGGTCTTCGGGAAAGTGTTCGACCAGATAATATTGTGGCGCGCGATGGTCGATGGCCTGATATCGCAAATGCATGTATTGCGGCACTTGAATCGGATTCTATTTTTGCTTCAAGGGCGAACCAGCGGCTGGTCGAATTGCTTGCTCCCATTGAGCGTGATTTCGTGGTGCCGAGGCAACCGACACATGGGCAGATCCAGGGGCCTGTGAATGCGTTGGTGCGATATCTCTGTGAGCATGATCAGGATCTTTGCAGGAATATTGAGGCCGTACAAGCGTCAAAAAAACCTGGCGCGGTCCAGACGGTTTGATGGATACTCGCCATTTCGTAAAATAAGTAGAACGGCCTAGTAATATTTTATAGGAACTATACATAGCTCTTATGGCCGTCATTTCTCCTACAGATCTCGTTGTTGGTGCAACAAGTGCGTCGTTTGTTGATCGCAAATCAGCGCACGACAGCGGCCAGAAACGCGAAGGCTTTTTCAGCCGAATGTTGCCTAAGCGACAAAAACCACCCGCATCAGCGTCCGTTGCATTAAAGCCTCCCAGAATCAAACGATACTCATCGGGCGATGGGTCGCCTGGAGTGAGGGCATTTTGTGAAATCGATGGGAGCACCAAGTTTTCGGATATGTTGACTGTTACATGTGCGCGTATGATGCAATTCGGGCGTTCAGGCGCGGGTTTCGAGTGTCTTGCAAGCCTTCGAGAAGGATCACTGGGGATCCATGATGAACTTTTGCATCAACTGCTAGGTTCCATGGATGATGGGCAATATTTGCTACCGACCTTATTGCGGCATGTGAGTGATAATTGCGTCTTCTCGGAGGACACTGAGGACGAGAGCAGCCAAAGGGATCCGTTACGTGAAGCCGTACTCATACGCCTCAATCAACTTGTAAAGCACATCGCAACGCGGCCTTTATTGGGAAGCATTTCTGCGAATCATTGGTTTGAACACGTGGGCGAGGGCGTGCGACAGGCGCTGGTTGAGATCCGTGCCTTTGGGGATGTGCCTATTTACCGTGCGGTTTGTGCCGTGCTTCTTGATGCCGGTGTACAGGCCCATTTTGGCAACGATGTGGTGTCTTTAAATGCGTTTGTTCTAAAAGCCCTCGATGCAGACAAACCCTGTGTTGATTTTATTTTTGATCAACTGTGTAGAAATCTTCTGGGTACATGTGAACCCGAACTTCTCGTTGATTTTGTCGATGATCTCGAACATTTGCGTATGCACGCGTGCACACTCACCATGCTCGCTGTGCATCAACACATGGGATGTGCTTCCGACGAATTTAATCCCTTGGGTGTTTCTGGGCGCGACAGACAATGCGAATTCCTGGCAGAACGCTGCATGGCTTCCTTGCCTGCAAGTTCTCCCAAGGTCGAAGCGCTTATGCTCGTCAAAATGATTGCTTCTCGTGGTGCTGAAGAAGTGATGGCGGTTCTGCGAACCCATGATGCTTCGTGGTGTTCATCGTAGGGGCGGTTCGCGAACCGCCCTTGCGGCGCTTGTAATATGCAAAAGGGCGGTTCAGGAACCGATCCTGCATCGTTAAAAATTACAAAATATACCGCGCCAAATCTTCGCTTTCCAGTTGACTTGCCAAGCGTTCGCGCACCAAAGCAGCATCGATGGTGAATGTTGAACCTGAACTTTCAGGCGCAATAAATCCGATGTCTTCCAAAAGACATTCGAGTACGGTGTGCAAACGCCTCGCACCGATATTTTCCGAACGCTCATTGGCTGAGGCTGCGATGCGTGCAAGTTCAAGCAAACCATCGTCGGTAAAAACAACTTTCACGCCTTCGGTGGCGAGCAATGCTTGGTATTGCACAGGCAAGGCATTGTGGGGCTCTTTGAGAATACGCAACAACGCATGTTCATCAAGACTGTCCAACTGAACACGTACAGGAAATCGGCCTTGCAGTTCAGGGATCAGATCGCTCACTTTACTGACATGAAAAGCACCTGCGGCGATAAACAACACATGATCCGTTCGAACCACACCATACTTGGTATTAACGGCTGATCCTTCCACGATAGGCAGAATATCGCGTTGCACACCTTCGCGCGATACATCGGATCCACCGCGTGACGCGCCTTCGCGTTGTGCAATTTTGTCGATTTCGTCCAAAAAGATAATGCCATCCTGTTCAGCGCGCTTCACGGCTTCGGCAATGATCGCATCTTGATCGATCAATTTGTCGGCTTCGGCCTCTGCAAGATGTTTTCGGGCTTCGGGCACTTTTACGCGCTTGTGTTGTGATGGACCTTTGCCGAGCATTTGGCCCATCATCTCTTGAATGTTCAAACCCATGTCGTCGCCACCGGGCATGGCCATAAACTGCATGGCGGGGGCATTGCGTGCGGCTGGGATGTCTATTTCCACGTCGCGATCATCGAGTTCGCCTTTGCGCAGCATGGCTTTCATGTGGTCACGGGCGGTACCATCGCGCGGTGCGGTTTCTTCGTATTTCGGGCGCGGCAATAAAATATCAAGCAAGCGTTCTTCGGCGAGACCTTCGGCTTGGGTCATGATGCGTTCACGCGCTTCTTGTTTGACAAGACGCACCGCAATTTCCATCAAATCGCGGACCATGGAATCCACATCACGGCCGACATAACCGACTTCCGTGAATTTGCTGGCTTCCACTTTGAGAAACGGTGCGCCGGCAAGTTTGGCCATGCGACGCGCAATCTCTGTTTTGCCAACACCTGTGGGCCCAATCAAAATAATATTTTTGGGTGTGATCTCTTCGCGCAAATAACCTTCCACACGGCGACGGCGCCAACGATTGCGAAGGGCCACGGCAACGGCACGTTTGGCTTTGGTTTGTCCAATAATATAGCGGTCGAGTTCACTCACAATTTCACGGGGCGTGAAATTCATTTCGTGGGTCATGAAAGTTTCTCCATGCGCAGCGTATCGTTGGTGTAGATGCATGTTTTGGCTGCAATACCCATGGCGGCTTTGGCAATACTTTCAGCGTCCATATCGGTATGGGCACAAAGAGCTTCTGCTGCGGCCTGTGCAATATTGCCGCCCGAACCGATGGCGATCACATCACCGTCGGGTTCGAGGACATCGCCTGTGCCTGAAAGCAAAAACAAATGTTCATCGGTGGCAATCAAAAGCAATGCTTCGAGACGGCGTAGAATACGATCGGTGCGCCAATCTTTCGTGAGTTCGACGGCAGCGCGTTTTACATTGCCGGAATAATCTTTCAGCTTTTCCTCAAAGCGTTCAAGCAGTGTAAAGGCATCGGCAGTGGCGCCTGCAAATCCTGTCAGCACTTTGCCATTTATTTTTCGCAATTTATTGGCGGTATGTTTGATGACGGTGGTGCCGAGGGTCACTTGCCCATCGGCAACCATCACCACATGACCTTGTCTGCGAACGCAGAGTACTGTTGTTGCATGAATATCTGGTTTCATGGGTTGCATCTTACCCTATGTCGTCATCCTCGCGAAAGCGGGGATCCATGAATTCTTTCCTATGCCGTAATCCTCGCGAACCACAGACAGTCCTTTGGGCTTAGCAGGCAGTAGAGAAACTTGCGACGCAACGATATCATTTATTCTTCTTATGTAGGGGCGCTTCGCGAACCGCCCGTGCGGTTTTTGAATGGATCCCCGCTTTCGCGGGGATGACGTTTCCTGAAGGGCGGTTCACGAACCGCCCCTACAAGAGAACACCTGCTCAATTCAAGTTTCTTAGGAAAGCGGGGATCCATGAATTCTTTCACCTCGGCAAATGCTTAAACTTCGGCAATCGCATCAAATCGATAAAGGCACGCACTTGGGGAAGCACAGGGCGTGTGCGTTGTAGGATAACGCCATAGGTGACGTTTTCAAGATATCGGGTAAGGGGTCGTCCAACGAGCCTATCATTATTTTCCAACGCAATGCTCGCCGCAATGGTGATCCCAAGGCCTGCTTCAACATAGTGTTTGATGATCTCCCAATCTTTGAATTCAACAGGGGGATGTTGAATATGTTCAAATTGCTTGACCAACATTTCGAGGCCCTTGATGGTACGCAAGGCTTGATTGGGGAGAATCAAAGGATATTTCGCAATATCTCCCAAAGAGATGGAACGTTTCTTCGCGAGAGGGTGCTTGGGATGCACAATCAAAATGGGTTCATAGGTAAAAATGGGTGTGTAAACAAAATCATCAGGGATCGCGAATGACGGTGGACCAATGATCATATCTGCTTCGCCATCATGGATCAGCTGATAAGCATCTTCCCCAATGGCATATTGAACACGAACACGGGCGTTTTGATCGCCTTGCAAATAGGCTGTGACCAACTTGGGCAAGAGGTAAAGATTGGCAGCTTGATTGGCAACGATACGCAGCTCATGTGTTTGGATGCGATCCACTTCAGTGGCCATCACGGCATCGAGGTTTTCAAGACGTTCGATGATGGGGGCGATGATGCCGAACAACGCCTTTCCATGCACTGTGAGTTCTATTCCTTTGCGTGAACGTGTCATCAAATTGCATTTAAGATCTTCCTCAAGAGATTTAATTTGCAATGAGATGGCCGATTGGCTCAAACGCATGCGCTTTGCTGCTTGGGTTAAGCTCTTGGCTTGTACTGTGTAATAAAACCCCCGCAATTGCTGCAAACGATTGTGTTTGTAATAAAAGGCGATATTGCTCGGGATTTTAACCGTCTTGGACATACTTTATTTTACATGAGTTTCTTGAATGCTTCTATTTAAAGCATTCATGGATGTTATTTCTCGGGTTCGTTATTAGTCTCCTTTTGAGGATTTTCGATATAAAATATAAGGGAGAATACGATGACGAGTCTTGGAAAAGCCTGTGAACACAAGGAAATGCCCCATGTGGTGATTGTGGGTGCAGGTGCGGTGGGGAGCAACACCGCATTGGTGCTTGATAAACTGAGGGGCATTCAAGTCACACTGATCTCCGACCGAGGACTTTTGCAAGGTTCAGCCATTCGATGTGCCAATCTCGCCCATACCGACTCGTTTGAATACTACAAACGCGATCACGTGCTTACAGGCGAAGGTTGTATGGACGGTGGAAGCACCGAATATTTGGCGCGCAAAGGCATGTGCGATTTTAAATTGTCAGCACCCCACGCGCATAACCCCACACGATTTTTTGTCTCTAAACAAACCCAGGCATCTGGCCTTAGTGAATCTGAATTTTTTGGCAATGTGGATCACATGGGGCGCCATTTTTCGAAACAGCATGCCTATATCACCGAGAGGCGCGGGAAAGATGCGGCCACCGAAAAACTTGGGCGCACGCCAGAACAGTTTTCACGGCCGTTGCGCGATGAAGAATGGGATGGGCTGAAACCAAGCCTTGCTTATGGTGTGATGGGCTCAAGCCATGGTGTGGACATGGCACGCTATTATGGCGTGGTGAGAGCTTCGTTGGATAAAAGCCAAACCAAAACTGAACTGCATGCAAACATCACATCGTTTGAACGTTTAAGCGATGGACGAACCACGGTACAATTTACAGATCATGCAGGGTCATCAAAAAAGGTCATGGCAGATTATGTCATTTTGGCCGCAGGTCATCACAATCCATGGCTGGCAACAAAAGTGCCAGGATCCTTGCCTTCGTGTGCCGGCACCCATTTTTTGAATTACATGTTGCATCTGCGTCTTCCTGCAACCCATGATAAGGCGTTGATCAAATATCTAAGTACGCTCAATTTTACGTTGCAGGGACCCGGCGGTTGTATGTTGCTCGGTGTGCGGCTTCCCACAGAAACCGAAGATGGCGTGGCCACCGTGTATTACCCCGATGAGCAGGGCAATCAATTCGCAAAACATACATACAATCCAGGCAAGCCCGAATGTGTTCCCGCATGGTGGGATGATATTCTTGCCAAGGGATTGCCCCATGATCATCCGAATATTCAAGCGTCCTTCAAACGCGCATGTGAATTCTATCCTTACTTGCGGGGCTATGCAGCAATTGAACACGTGGTGTGGGGTACCGTTTTTAATGCCGATGAAAAAACAATGAATCCCGATGGGTTGGATCGCCGCGTGCGTATCATTGCGAATGTGCATCATGTGACTCACGACGCGCGTATTGCGATGTGGCATAGTCCCAAATGGACAACCGCTTTATTGGTGGCGTTTATGGCCGCCAACGATGCCAGGGTCACATGTGGTCTTCCTCCGTTACCGCGTGACGAAGTGCACGGCTTTGGGCCGTACAAGTTGGACATGGAAAAAATTACCGGTGAGATGGGAATAAATTTCGATGATGTGACGGGCGTTGACCCCTCGTCTCTCGATGCATGGGCCAAACAATTTGTGACGGAAAATGATTTGCCTGAGCGTTTGGCGCGTCACTATTAGACGCGATGCTATTATTCTTCTAATGTAGGGGCGGTTCGCGAACCGCCCTTCAAGCATACCGTGTTGGGTCCACAACCCCGGCATCACGAAACCCTGCGCTGCGAAGCAAGCAACTGTCGCAGTGTCCACACGCCAAATCCCCTTGGGGATCGTAGCACGAATGGGTAAGGCCAAGGTCAACACCGAGTGCCACGGCCCGTTTGATGATCTCAGCCTTGCTGTCGTTGATCAGTGGCGCATGAATGCGTATGGCGTTTGTGGTGCGACCGATGGCTGTGGCTAAATTGGCGAGTTGTTCAAAGCATGCGATGTAATCGGGGCGGCAATCGGGATAACCCGAATAATCCACGGCATTGGCGCCGATAAAAATATCGGTGCTTCCAATCACTTCTGCGTAGGCCAAGGCATAACTTAAAAAAATCGTGTTGCGCGCGGGCACGTACGTGATGGGGATATCGTCCCCCATCTGTGCTTCGCTGCGATCTTTGGGAACCTCGATACGCGTATCGGTGAGGGCAGATCCACCCAGTTGTCCAAGGTCAATCGTGATGATCCGATGCTCGATCACGCCGATGGCCTTAGCGACGCGCGCGGCTGCTTCAAGCTCCACATGCTGCCTTTGGCCGTAGGCAAAACTCACGGCATAGGGACGAAACCCAAGTTCTTTGCATACGGCGAGGGTGGTACTGGAATCAAGGCCTCCTGAGAGGCAAACGACGGCTTTTGGCATGGGAAAGGTCTAAAGATGCTGCGATGACTTGTCAACGATCGCACGCTTTATCATTTATTGAAGCAATAAACACCTTTCAATACCGATCTCCGATAAATTGACACACGCGCCATTAATGAGAGGAGCGGGCAATGTCGACGATTACAAAAGGGGCTGGTGAGACACAGCGGTTGCTTGGAGCAAATGGTGGATCGGCCGCATCCGCCGCCCCCCCTCCGTACAGTCCTTTTTCAGGCCCATCGGTTTTTTCTGAAGATCCGTTTACACAAAGTACCGACCGCATAGAACCCGCGCGGCGTGGATTGTTGGGTGCGCAATACAATACAAGGCATGAGGACAAGATCGCGGAGGCATGGGCACGTAAAGCGCCGCAAGAAGCCATTGCGCTGCTTGAGCAGGGCACGCGTGCGTCTTTGCTTCCGCAGGAGCGTTTGGCGTGTTTGTGGCAGCAAGTGCCTTCCATGGCCGATGAAACGCTTTGCACACAAGCGCCTCATTTTGTGACATTGGCGCGTGCTGCAACGAACGCACATGCTTGGGCTGTGGCCCATGCGATTGTTGATCGTGTGGAAAAATCGGATCCAGACAATCGGCTTCTTGCTGCGCATTGCCAGTGGATCCGTGTGAATGCACAAGATGCCCATGTGTTGTCACATCCTGCTCATGAAAGGGATGTGCTTGATGCATCCCTTGCACTGCGTGTTGCGCGTCAGGATGAAGAATTTTTTAGAATGCAGGCGCGTTCGAATGCCGCATTCGCGTTGCTTTCTGAGCGTGATGAACAATTGAAAGTTCAGGAAGCATCACTTGCTGCACGACAAGCGACGTTTGACCAGCAGCGTGCCGTTTTAGGACCATTGGAGACACAATCGGTGACGTTGTCCCAAGAGCGCGCGAAGCTCGACACCATGGACGCCGATTTGCGATCGCGTGAGAGCGTGTTGAATGAAGATAAAAAAGTTCTCATTGCGCGTGAAGCAACACTATCGGCAGCGCGTAAGGCTATCGATGTGTCTTTGGCTACATCCCAGCGCGCTTATGATGCATGGGTGGCGCTTAAGGCGGGTTCGAAAGACCCCGAAGAAATGGTTAATCCTATTCGTTTCGTGCTTCAAGGAGCGGTGATCAACGCCTGTATTCCAAGTGCCATGTTATTAGAGCGTGAGCCCTCGGCAAAATTAGGGGATCTCAAAAGCGTGCATCTTTCCGCAGCATGGGCCTCAAAAGACGTTGATGTGTTGATGACATGGTTTAAACATGGTGTTTTGGACTTTGGTACCCATCCGAATGTTGAACGTCTCCTTCTTTTTCGTTTGTGTGCTGTGAAAAATAATTTCTCCAATCTCCTTTTTTGCATCAAAGGTCTCGAGGAATGGTTCGGCTCATCTTACAGTGGTGGTGGTGGTGATTTTTACGCAGTCAGGGTGGGCCCGGATTGGTGGCGAAAGGCATTTTTGGCGATGACCACGGATGCACGTATTGCACCCCAAGAATTGGCTGAGTCGTTGATTGCGGAGGGGTGCTCGTATGCACCTAAACGACTTTTTGAAGTGCTTACGGGCGTTGCAATGGATTCAAAAATCCTGAGCACGTGTTTCTCTATGACGGCGGATCATTCGACGTATAAAGCATGGTTTACAATACGTAATACCGTAGCATCCCTTAACTATCCATCGGCGTGGGGGGCTTTGCCTGCGATCGATACCTACAAAGCGCAAAGAGATGCCGAAAAATTACATGCCACCGCTGTGGTGGCGTGCAGTTCTTTGACGTAGGGCGCAAAAGGCGCTGTATAGAGGCTTGCTGCGCTATTCAGGACTCGCCATTGACGCATACCGGACTATTTCTGTACGCTATGTTCTTTCGCAGGAATACGAGGTTGTCATGGCGCCGAAGACCGATGGAACATTTGGCAATGCGCTTGGGCAGGTGGAGCCATGCGACTGCGGTGGCGTGAATCTTGTGATTGGCCCCATGACCTTGCATTTTGCGTTGGACGAAGCCCTGGCTCTCGGTGAGTTGGTTGATGCAGCCAGACGGATTGTGCAGTCGGAGCGAAGCGGTGCGACGCAAGCATCGGGCAAGCGTCATCCGCGTGGGTTGTTGCATTAAAAAGTTGTAGGGGATTTTGAAGATGCCGACCGATATCACACCACAAAAAGCGCAGGATATTCTTCATGCCTACATCTCCAAAAATGGCTTGAAGGTTTCGCGCCAGCGTGAGGTGATTGCCGAGGTTTTTTTACAGGCGGGTGGCCATCTCAAAATCGATGAATTGCTTGAACGTGCACGCAAGCTCGATGAACGCATCAGCCAAGCGACGGTGTATCGCACCATGAAGCTTCTGGCCGAATGCGGTCTTGCAGAAAGCCGCACATTCCACGACGGTTTTACCCGTTATGAACTCGCCGATGGCCATGAAGAGCACCACGACCATTTGATTTGTACGTCATGCGGCATCATTGTTGAATTTATGGATGACGCCATTGAAGCCCGGCAAGAGGCTGTGGCCAAAAAGAATGGTTTCGACCTGCGCCATCATCGCATGGAACTTTACGGTCACTGTCGCAAATGCCGTGAATAAATATTCTGCACACTCCACTTCGCGCAGCGAGGGGGAGTCGCCGAGCGCTAGCGAAGGCGGTGGGGATGCGTTATGTCTCCTTTTTTAGGTGTTTTGACAAGCTGCACGATGGACGAACCTTTCTGGTTGGTCTAGTCTGATCAAATGGCTTCAAAAATACCTTATGACCTAAATACGGTAAGTATCTATAACATCCACGCGGTAGGTGGGCGAGATCCCTTGGAGATGGCTGCTGCTGCTGCCGCTACGGCTGTCTCTTTGCGTGTCAAAAATGGAATCGAAAATGCCTATGTATCGCGCGCTGCGAATGAAGTGAGAATTTCTTCGGAAGGCGGCAGGCACACACTCGAATTGAAGACACTCATCGGGCAGGGGGCACCTCTGCCGGTTGAAGCCGCACTAAAAATGCTGCCTATTCCACGCTATCACTCGGAGACATGGACTTGGGGTGCACCTGTGGATGGCAGCCTTGTGGTTGAGTGGCATCTTGAGTTGAAGAAAAAGGATCGCCCAGATCCTTCCAAAATTCTCGGGGGCCTCCAGACTTTTACGTTGGTAGAGGGTGGGATTAAGCACGAAGTGACCGGCTGGGGTGAGCATGCCTTTGGACAGGTGCTGCCACCCCAGGGTTACAAAGGTGCTGATTACATGGATCGAAAAGTAATAAGTTTTTTGAACAAACACGAACTTGGACCTCGTCAGGACTCGATTCAAGCATTGCTTGGCTCTCAATCGGATCTTGCTTTAGGTGCTTTGTTTCAAACAGAAGCCGAAGGCATTGCCGCTTGGAAAGCGGGTCACGAAAGTTGGCCTGTGCGAACAAGCGACGCCTACGCAAGGCACATTCAAGCCCGCGATTAGTCCGTAAGGTGTTACGTGTTGAATGTTGACGTTTCTGTCTTGCCGCGTCATTGTCTTTTGATGCACCCCATTTTGCTGCTTGCGATTAATTTCTTGCGTGAGCATGTCACCGATGTACGCGCCATTTATCGTTTTGGTTCATGGGGTACGCCTGATATGCACCCATCGAGTGATCTTGATCTTGCTTTTTTAACCATTAAATCGCTGCCGCCCGAACAGGTGTGGACTCTTGCACAAGATCTTGCCATGCGTGTTGGGTGCGATGTGGATCTGATCGACCTTCGCGCTCAATCGACGGAGATGCGGATGCAGGTGATTTCCACGGGTGAGCGTGTGTGGTGTGGTGATTTCGACACAACCGAAATGTTTGAAGATTTTGTTTATTCCGACTACGTTGATTTTTCTGAACGGCGGCGCGGTATTCTCGACGATATTCGTGAACGGGGATCTGTTTATGGGAAATGATGTTTTGTTTCGTAAGTGTGCTTCTATTGAGCGTTGTCTTGCTCGTATTGAGGAAGAATATGTGGGCAAAGAAAATCAACTTGAAACCAATTTTTTAATACAAGATTCGGTGATGCTCAATCTGCTTCGAGCATGTGAACTTTCCATCGATGCTGCGATGCATGTTGTGCGCGCACGAAAATTGGGTATGCCGGGGGACGCACGGCAGGCATTTCAAACATTGATTGATACAGGCATTCTTTCACCTGATCTGGGAACCCATTTGATGCACATGGTGGGCTTTCGCAACACAGCGATTCACACATATCAAGAAATCAATATTAACATTGTGCGGAGTATTCTTGATCATCATTTAGATGATTTCCGTGCTTTGGTGTCTCTCTTGATTAAGTTATCGTAACCCGAACTGTCTCATTTTGCTCCAAGTACTGTCCCAACATGTGTCTGTGAAAATCCAAAAAATTTGGCCATTTAGCGTGTTTTCCAAAGGAGAACACGATGTGGCGACAAATGTTTGGAAGGCGGTTCGCGAAGCACCCCTACCTGATGATGATCTTATTATGCAGCTGCGGCAAACCTAGCGATCTGCTTACTGATTTTAAAACAGAAGGTGCAGGATGTGATGTTAAAGCGGGTGAGCTTCGCATTACCGAAATCATGCCCAACCCATCGGGAAGTGATCATGGGCGCGAATGGTTTGAAATTACCAATGTGAGCTCGCGTGGACTTCAGCTTGCGCGTTTGGCGGTGGATGTCGGTCAACCAGGAAGCATGAAACGTTATTCGATCCTTGGCGAAACAACGATGTTGCCTGGTGATGCATGGGTGTTTGCAGGATCATCAGATGCGTTGCCTGTTGTGCATGTGAATTACGGAAGTACGATCACGCTCGGGAACGATACCGCAGCATTGCGGATCACATGTGCTGATCTTCTTGTTGATGAAACACGCTATGGTTCAGAGACGCCACTCGGTGCACCCCACGAAGCACAGTCTTATATGCTCTCGGGCGATGATCATACCACATGGTGTGTGTCTGAAGGATCAACACCCGGTGCGATCAATCCATCTTGCGTGAAAATTCCACCACCGCCTCTTTGTGACGATGTGAAAAAAGCAACCACCGGTGCATTGCGCATCGAAGAAATCTTGGCGGATCCCGCAGGTGCAGACGATGGCAATGAATGGTTTGTAATTCGCAATACAAGCCCCACAAAGATCCTTCTCGATGGTCTTGTGGTGCAACAAACTACCGACAAATCCAGCACGCGTCTTTGGAGATTTCCTGTTCAAGGCTGCAATCATGTGCAAGCCAATGAACGTGCCGTGATCGCCGTGGGTGCAATGCCTTTGGATGCAAGTATAATCACATGGTCTTTGGGGGGTGATGGATTGTACAACTCACCATCCACATTGCGTGTGCTCTTAGGCGATGCTGTGATTGATTCGGTGGCGGTCCCACAGCCCAAATCGGGAATAACATGGATCCGTGATGTGATATGAACATCATGGCTTTTGTGTGCTTTGTGGTGGGATCCCCCTCGGATATTTTGCAAGATCAACCCCAACTCGATCCATCCACATCGTCGGCATGGGATTGGTCTGAGATCCCCGGATTGGATTTAAACGATGCGCGGAAATTAGAACAGAAAAATAGTGAAACAACACAACGATTAGAAACGGAAATAGCGGTTGCCGGAGGAAGTGATCTCCATGATGTACAAGGCTTTTTACGCACGCAAGTGGATACGCCGCATATGCACATGGCGTTGGTTCTCGGACGTGAACCACAAGCACGTATGGTGTGGGATTTAAGCCGTGGTGCTGTGTTGGTGCGCGATGAAACGCCTGCATGGGTGTTACTTAAATGGTCGATTTCTGGGTCATGGGGAAAATTTCGTTGGTTGCTTGGAAGTTTTACGGCGCGTACCCAAGGGGGACTCGTGTTTTCATCGCCGCGGCGTTACGGCGATGATGAAGCACTTCTACCCGATGCACAAACACGGGTGGTGCCACGTACAGGCGATCTTTACGTGCGTGACCCCCAATGGGGTGTCGGTGTTGCGTGGGAACCTGTGCAGGGCATGCATGGGGCGTTGTTTGCGAGTGTTTCACCTGTGGCGATGTCGCAGTATGCGTGGATGGGTGGGGTTGATCCGTGGTCATCGCAGGATGGTTTGCGTCCAGCTTTTTTGAATGCAAAACAACCCACGCAAAGTGTGGCATGGCAAACCAGCGGATCAGGGATGATCGAGGCGCTTGTGGGGAGCGAAGTAGGGTGGAGAGATCCGCGCGGCATTTGGCTCAATGCTTCGGGTTATGTGGCGAAACGTATCGTGCGTGACTCGTTGCAATTGCGACCTTCTGAAAATGCAGGAATGCCTACGCGCGATGTGTATGGTGCATGGGGTTTTGGCGCAGGCTTTGATCAGAATGCGTGGCATGCGCGATCAGCCGTGGCACTTACCGATCGCATGGCGCCCGCTCTACTCATTGAAGGCCGCTATGATGTTTCTGCATGGGAGTGGGGTGGTCACGTTCGGTATTATGGCCGCAACTATGATAACCCTCATACGGTGGCGCCTGCATCACCGAACCAAAGCTTTGGATTTCGCACACGCAATGAAATGGGTGTGCGATCGTGGATTGAATTGCGGCGTGCGTTGCAAACCCGTTTGGTTGCCGATGTGTCGATGCCGCCCATGCGTGTGCCGGGGGACATTGAACCTTTGCGTTGGCGTGTTGATCTTCGCACGGGGCGATTTCGTGAGGGCAATGGGGTGCGCGCTGAATTGTACACGGGCGGTCAGATGATGACAGCCTCTCCTGCCTTGCAACATGGTGTCGCATTGCGAAGTGATGCGCGTATGGGACGTTTCCAAGGCAGTATGCGTGCATTTATGATTTGGGATCAGGTGCTCGGGAAAGTGCCCATGTGGCCCTACGGCGCCTCGCTTGCGATGGTGATGAGGGTGATGGAATGGTTTTCAGTGCGTGTTCTTGCCGATGTTCGTCATGAGTCGAATGGAAACCGTTTGCGTTGCCTTGCTGAAATGGTCGTACGTGGTGTGATGCTTGAAGGGCGATTTCTTGCGGCGGTCGCGCATGCAGCAAGCAGCGGTGAATTTTCGTGGAATGTCATGATGCATGCGAGCGCACAATTTTAGTCGTTTACATGGTGTCTTGAATGTGATTACAAAACCTACATGGTCTCACTGCGGCTTCAGAATTTTTTTGGAGAGACAACCACCCCCCCGCAGGAACCTCTATCACGGTGCCAGCATGAATTTTTAGGGCCATGCTTTAGCGATGGCGTCGACAGTGTTGAGTCACTTCGACGGGAAAATGCGAGTTTGCAAGAACGGGTGGATTATACCATCGGTTGGCTTGCCGATCCTGTGCGACCCATGGAACGCCGGGATCGTGATCCCCATTATCAATGCACCTCGGGAAGCCAAGTACGCTTGCTTAAGTCTGAAGAAGCGGACTGTCAAATTGTACATGCATACAACAAAGCAAAATCGGGTGATGTGATCAGCCGTGTGTTGCATCAGTTTTTGATTGATGACGAACATCCAGGTACCGCGACCCGTGAACTTGAAGCACTGTGTGAAGCCGCACGCCGGGGCGTGAAAGTACACGTGTTGCTTTGTGCGTGGGGTTGCGAGTGCAATCACTCAGCGTTTTTTGGAACGTTGGGTAGTTTGATGTGGTGGGCGATGCCGGGATGGGATCCTGTTAAAGCAAGTCCTGTTGCCATGCGCATGCGTGCTGCGGGGATCGATGTCCATGTGATCAATAATGGATACACCTGGGCAACGAACAGCTGGATCCCATGGCCTTCGGTGGAACATTGTAAGTTGGCTTCTGTCTTTTATAAAGACGCCGATGATCTCGTGGCGTTTTCGGGTGGTAAAAATCTAAGCGATGATCGTGATGTGTATCGTCACGATCTCATGGCCAAAATGCGCGGTCCGGCAGCAGTGGATGCCCATATCCAAGCGCTTCTTGCATTGCGACATGCAAATATCGTCATTTCCGCGCAAGCAGGAACCCAAAGTATTCGTGAAGCATATTTTCCTAAAAATTTAACGAAACGTCCGGGAAATACCTGGGCATGCGCGATGATGAGTATGCCTCAGCATCGTTGTGATTTCACCCAGTATGCCCTTGAAGAAGCAGCGGCGGCGAGACCTGATGCGCCCTATTGGGCGACCGCGCCGTACGTGACGGTGTCCTCGGTGGCACGTGCCATGCGCACCGCAAGCGGTCGTGGCGCCGATGCACGCCTTGTCACGATTGATCGTGACAGTCATGATTCACCCTCGGCGTATCATGCATTGATGGCATTGATGCCTCGTTTAACTGAGGATGGTTCCCACGTGCGTGTGATGTTTACCCAGTTTTATTCACACATGAAATTGTATTTGTTTGGGAAAACGGTGATGGTGACAAGTCACAACTGGGACGGGCTTTCAAAAGACAGGTCCTCAGAATTTGGCTTTTTGTATAGCAGCGATATGAGTCATCCTCATGATCAGCACAACGTGGTGGCACGTGCGAAAGAACTTTTTACGCGTTACTTTAATCATGAAGGTACATCCAGCGAGGATGTAAGGGATGCCGAAGATTCTCCCCATACGGGGTTGTTGCATGGTATGCGTGTTTGGTTTTGGGGAAAGTTTGCACATTTGGTGTAAATTCGTATTTACGTTGTTGCGTGTGCCTTGCCAGCATGAGAAGTTGCCGAATCGTAGCCTTGGTCCATCAAGCCATACAATCGTGTTCCAATGACATTCAGCGCCACTGAAAATCCCATGAGCAATGCGGCAGTCCGTGGTTGTTTTGCCGCTGTTTTAAGCACGGACTTGAATGCCTCAGTGGGAGATACACCGTTGGTTTGCGATATGTTTTTTGTCATGCCAACGACGCCCGAGAAAACACCTGCAGCGACCATCACCGCATTTTTCTCTGCTTCTGACGGGGCTTTGCCCGAAGCATCGGGTTTCATCATCAATCGCGTGAGTGTTCCGATAAGCTGAAGCATCACTGCTGGAGTTGCACCGCGAAAAGGGCGTGTTACGTCTTGTTGTACCATGCGCATCGCTGCGGTTCCCACAGAAACGGGCTCGCGGGATGCGATTTGTGCCTGCCGAATATTTTCAAGTGGGCAAAAAATAATGGATGTACAAAAGGCTGCAGCCAAATCGGCATGTTTTTTTATTTCAGGATCTTTGGCTGCTCCTTCAGGTGTTAATGCTTTTTGAATGCTTTCGCTGATCGCGCTCTGGACGCCCCATTTGATGCCGCTTCGTACTGCGTTAACTTCTACACCTTTGAGCGTGAATCTAGCGAAACTTGGCATTGTTCCTGCTGCTTGTGCGACTCCTAGGGCAGCAGACGGAGCATGCATGGCAACCGTTGTTCCCGCCGAGACCATGAATTCTTTAAGCGTGGGGCTTTCGAGAATCGACTGTATTCCCTCTGTGATGGCTTTGCCCACAGGACTCTCAGCCATCCATTGTGAGAAAATTTCGTGTGTGAAAGTTTCTGATGCTTCGGATATTCCTGTGAATGGATCTTCTTGGTCTGCAATGGATCGCAGCATGGCCTGTTGGAATTCTTGTTCCTGCTTGGGGGTGAGCTCTGTCGTGCCTGCGCTGAATGGTATGCCTGCATGTGGGTCTTCTGATGCAATATGTTGAAGGAAAGCGGCGATGATTTGGGGATCGAGGGCAGGAACTTTCGCTGTACTTGGTTCTAAATGGGGTAGCCCCGACGGACTGAGTTCTGATGCTAACTTATGTTGGAGGTTAGAAAGAAACGATTTTGTTGTGAATTGCGCGGCAGCGTCTGGTGCTTTCTGATGAGGCAGTGTTGCCTGCTGCGTATCAACGACAGGCATGTCTGTTGCTTTACTCGCTGAGGGCTTCACCGGTAGATTCGCGTTAGATCGGGCATGCACGCTCTCAGTAGCGTAAGCAGCCGCCCTGGGAAGCTCCTTTGCTAACGTCGCAAGGCGCCTAAAGTGACTCGCCATTCATAAAGTGTGCCAGTATTTCCCCATGAAGCGGGTGAATTATATAAAAATGTGTTGTTTTGTTGTGTGATAATGTAGTTATTCGGCAACCGGTAACCGCACTGTAAACGCCGTTCCTTGGCCTTTGCGCGAGCGCACGATGATGCTGCCGCCAAACCCGGCGATGATCTTGTCACAAATGGGCAAGCCCAAACCTGTACCTCCCTGTTTTGTGGTAAAAAATGGCACGAAAATATTGGGGAGATCGGCATCGTCGATGCCCATGCCTGTATCGGAAAAGCGAACCAAGACCGTGTCACCATGGCGTGTTTCACGCCGTGCAGTACTGATGCCAAGTGTTCCGCCTTGGGGCATGGCTTGCGCGGCATTGCGGATCAAATTGAGAAAGACCTGTTTGAGTTGTACCGCATTGGCGCGTACCAGCGGCAAGTCAGGTTCAAATTCTAAGTCGATGTGAATATTTTGTAAAAGCGGTTCGGGTTCCAAAAGTTTAAGTGTGCGTGTGAGAATGTCATGCATGTCGACGTGATCGAGTTCCACACTGCCAGGGCGTGCATAGTCAAGAAATTGCCCCACAACATGGTTAAGTCTGTCCACTTCTTCGACGATCACCGTGAGCATGCTGTTGGCATCGGAGGGAAGTGTTTTCGGATCCAAGCATTGTACAGCCCCCTTGATGGCGCTTAAAGGGTTGCGGATCTCGTGGGCGAGGCCTGTCGCCATTTCGCCCACGGCTGCAAGCCTGTCGCGTTCACGCAGGGCTTCGTAAGTTTCAGTGTTCTCAATGACTGCAGCGCAGCTTTCGGCCAGTGTGAGCAGGCTTGCCAATTCCTGACTTGAGAGGGCACCCATGCCGGGCGGTGATCCAAGAACAACAAAACCCGTTAGATCGTCATCGCACCAGATGGGGATCATGGCGATGGCGTGCAGCATATCCATGGTGGCGATCATGTGTTTGATACGTTCTTTGGCGTGATGAATACTGGCGCGATCGCCTCGTGCAGGAAGCGTGCCTTGTTGATTTTGCACCAACGCATCGTAGAGAACGGGTCTTCGTTGATTGCGCAATGTACTTAATACATGGGGATGTTCGGTAAGATCGAAAGGATCGGGTGTAGGTGCGCCTCGGTAGCCGATACGCTGAAAACGCATGGATCGATCGCTTGCGACGTAAAGCGCTATTTGATTGATGCGTGGACTTTGAAGTCCGTCAAAGAGTGCATCGCGAAGATCATGCAAAGTGGTGATACGAGGAAGACGCTGTTGGAGAACGTTGATTTGGTTGCGCAGTTGATAGCGGTCACGCAAGAAAAGTCGTCCTGTGAGATTTTCAATGCTTGGCCTTATTTGATCAAATAAAATGAGAACTACAAAGCTTGCGACTATGGTGTTAAAAAGCCACAGGCCTTGGTCGTTTTCGCCCACCCAAAAAACAAGCAGGATGTAGATGCTTGCGAGAATAATCGTAAGCACACCAAGCACCGCGCCTTTGCCTAAAAGTTCGGCCACCTCGATGACGCGTTTGGCGATGATCGATTGATACAAAAAATACATATATGCCGTGATTGCAATGTGACTTTGGGCATCGAGAAGCCGAAAATCAAACACAATGCTGAATGCTGCGAAGGTGAGGGCGACGACACCCCCAAGCCATACGTAGCGAAGCAGTTTGGCTTCATCTTCGTGGGTTGTTTTAAGAACGCGTGCCCGGATCTGTTCGAGCATTGCAGCCAATATCCCAAGGACGTAGATGCCCATCAGGCTATGGATGATTTCGCTTGTGCCGAGGGGTGAAAGCACCAACAGCGCAAGTCCACCGCTGATAAAAAATGAGGCGTTGTGCAATTGGCGTATGCGTGGATCGGGATCGCGAACGAGGCCTCGATAAAAGCGAAGGGCCGTGGGTGGAATGGCCAGTGCGAGCAACAGATGCCAACGTAGCAATGATTCAACGGCAAGCCGTGTAAGCAGCGACGACGTATGCCAAAGGCCGATGCACAACGCGAAAACGGAAAAAGACCGATAGACCGATCGTCGCTCGCGTCGAACAAGGATCGCGATGGCAATGGTGATACATACGACCGTCGCTAAAATCGCACTGGTGATGTCGGCACCCATGGCTCTCTCCAGGCCCCAAGGCCCCAACATTCGACATACGACTGCCGATGAACGATAATAGACGCATTCATGAGCAAAATCGAAACATTGTGTGAAGAGCTTTACCATCATACCCCCGAGCGCGTGTGCCGTATGCTGCTCAGGCCGGATCATGTGCAATGTGAAACGGTGCAGGGCGTACAAAACGTGGAGATGGTCTGGAGCGAAGACGATCACAGTGCGTTGATCGCGGCTGTCGATCCATGGCATGGCGCCCATATTTTTCCAGGCACTGTTGTGCACCGGGTAGGGGATGCTTTGGTACTTCGGCGTGTTGTTCAGCCGCTGGAACATGCATGGATCGACGAAGGGCGTATTTCTGAGTTGGCGATGGCAACATTGCGTGCAGCCATCGCCCTTGGGAAGAACATTTTGATTGCCGGCGAATGGGTGGCGAGTACCGAACTTGTATGCCAGACATTGGCCCATGCCCATCGATGTATGGCCGTGCTTTCCGACGATGAACCCGCGCCGGTCGCATGGCTTCGCGGTGAATCGGTATGGGGCGCTGAGATGGCCGGTGTTGATGGCATCGCCGCTTGGGGCCTCCCGAGCACATCGGTGTCTTCGGTTTTGAAAGATGGCTCAGGTGTTTGTGCGCGTGTGGATGCAGGGGAGATCCCTGTAGCGCTGATGCGTTTGGAACGCGACCTGGGCAGTACAGCGGCGCAGTCGGTGACGGGCATGTTGTCATCGTTGCAATTGGTGGTTTTGCTGGGACGTGGTGATTCTGCAGGGCGTGTGACGCAGATCTGCGAGGTGGTTCCCCATGGCGATGCCTACCGTTTGCAGCCTTTGTTTTTGCGGGGCGATGGTTTTGTTGCCCACGCTCTTTTGCCTGCAGGCATGCCTACGTTTGCGGGGGCGTTGCCGGGGGTAGGGGCGGGTGCTCTGGCAGAGGATCTGCGTTTTGCGTTGCCCTCATTCAAAAGCATGCCCACTGAAGCGCACGAACCTGCAGACCCCGTTGAGGAACCCACGCTGCCCCATGTGAGTAAGCCGCGTGTTGTGAGTCCACAGCCACGCGCATTTCAGTTGGCACCTTCGCCTCCGGGCACCAAATCACCGAAGTCGCGCTTGCGGGATGAAGTGGCACGCCAAGTGATGATCCCCGATGAGGGCCCTGATCCTGGATGGGAATTGGATCACTTGGGCGATGATATTCAGACGGAAGAAGTCCAAAGTGCGTCAGATGCGTCCTATGCGGCCACGATGGCCGCAACCTATGGTTTGGGGCCTCCGCCTAAGCCTGTGCGACGCGATGACGACGATGCATGATATGTCTGTTTAAGAATACTCTTATGGGTTGAGGTGTTGCACATCAGTCAAGACATTTAGAATCAGGCGAAGGACTTGCCCAAGACGATTACGAAAAATGCTTTACGAGATTCGCTCCTCACGGTGCGTCGATCTCCCCATGAGCCTGGTCGCGCGGAAAGTGTGAAACGGGGCTCTCTTTTTATGACATTAAAACCGATGCTTGAGATGCTGCTTGACTCACATTAGGGCATCGAAGCGACGAAACAATGCCCCAAAGGTGCGACAAAGTGCTGCCGTGTGGGCCATTCTTTATTACAAAATAACCTTATGAATCTAATTTCTGGACTACACTTTAAGAGTCATCCTCCACTGGAGACTCTTGTATGGGATCACGGCCCGTTTCAGGGGGAGTTCCCTCTGTGCATACCGCAGAAGAACCTCGGCAGGCGGGGCTTTGTGATCCACTGATAGACTGCCTGCGAGGTTTGTTTGGTGGTGGGGATCGGATTGAGCATGTCGCGGCACCATCGACCACAGCCCTTGAATCAGTGACGGTAGCCACTCAGCCTGGCCCAGAGGCACCACAGTGCGTGCCAAAGACGAAGAAGTCGAAGAAGTTGAAGCAAGCTGATGTGCCTCCAGAACCTTCAAAAGCGACAAATGAGAAAAAAACACCTGATCCCATTTTCACTCCTGAAGATTTCCATATGCCGTTGGAACGCCAACGTTCGGTGAGCGCACCGCCTACTGCACACGCTGATGAAGCGTTAGCGCCAGCAATGGGAAACGGGTTTTCCATTTCGTTGCCAGATTTAAACGTTTTGCGTGGAAGCTCACCGCCTGCAGGCGGTTCTGTGTTGGCTTTTATGAAGGATGTTTGTGCCGGCCCCGTTTCAATCCAAAACATCAACGATGTTTTACGCAATGCAAACGACAACATTGCATCTGATCTTGACTCACGCATTTTACTTAACGCACTGCCTGCGTATGTAGGAAAGGCGCTTGCGTCGCTTTCTTCTCCACCTACGTTGGATGAGGTAACGGAGATCCTTTTTTGTTTATCTCGGTTGCGTGTTGATTGTCTTGATGAAGTCAGTGGATCTGCGCTGCGTGCTGTGGTGCAACAGGTATTGGGCGCTGTGTCTATTGATTCGTCAACATCGCCCAGAACATTGAATACTTTGCAGCGTCTCGCCAGTGCTGTGGCCAATCTTAATTTGGTTGATTTGAACAATGTTCTTCCTGCGCGGGATGAGGTTTTACTTACCACGTTTCGTGGGATCATGACCGATGTCTTTTGTGAAGCACAGTCACGAAGATCCGGTAGTTTTTCCATTCAGACGGCAAGTGATTTGCATCTTGCACGCGTTGTGGTTGCGTGGCTTGATGAAGATTCTAAAGAGAGTAGACAGGCTTGCGCAGCGCTCAAGGGGTTTCATGATACGGAATGGCATTTGACGAATCCAAGTGCTGCAGCCCTCGCAGGTGTCGCTGATCAGCCGCACGAAGTTTTGATGCGCACTCTACTTGCAGAGCTCCAGGGAGAGCGTCAGAAAGCAGGTCATTTCGAAAAAGTGAGTCGAGAAGCACCGAGGCCATGTGCCGGTTACACGCCCGATGCGCTTTTTGTGGTTTCACCAGAGATCATACGAATAAAGAAAAAATTGGTGAAAATACCGGAGAGAACTCTGTATATTGAATGGGACAGCAAGCGATACCATGCCATGCCGAGTGCATTGAATGGTACTGTTCCGGGCGAGGTGATCCGGGACCGCGTGCTCGCGCGTGTCACGGGTGTTGCTGTGTTGCACATCAGTCAAGATATTTGGAATCAAGCGACGGGTGAAGCCAGTACGATAGCGAAGAATGCTTTGAGGTTCTCACCAGGCACTGTGCGTCGATTTCCACCCGATCTAGAACGTGAGCGGACCATGAAACATGCGGCACTTTGTATGACGATAAAACCGATGCTTGAAACGTTGCTTGATACGCATTTGGATTTAGAAGGCAAGAAGCAGTGAGCAACGGGTGTGGCAATGTGCTTGAATGTGCGATTCTGTTTCTTTATAAAATAATCTGATGAATTTAATTTGTGGGTATACTTTGAGAGTCCCTAGCAGGAGTCTCTCGTATGTCATCACGCCCCGTGCCAGGGAGTCCCCCTGTACGCGCAGAAAAAGAACCCCATAAGGAGGAGGGGGTTTGTGCCCCGATTATAAAGTGCCTGTATGGTCTTTTGGGTCGTGGGGATCGGATGGATTGTACGGCCACAAAACCCGATCCCTCCTCGAAGTCAGATATCATAAGTCAGCCGGCACCCGAACCACCGCCGAGCGCGGCACCTACAAAAAGTCAGCGCAAGAAGCAAAATCGCAGTTCGATGATACCCAAAGCCCCAGACTCTCCGGTTGAGATGGCCGCGACGAAGATTTCTGTTTTCGATGAAGAAGATTTACATCCACTGCAGCGCCAGCGGTCGGCCAGTGTACCGGTACCTACTCAGGCTGACCCAATACCATATCCGCAACTGCAAGGCGGGTCTTTTCTGTCGTTGCCTGATTTGTCCGTTTTGTCCATGTCGTGCGGGAACTCACCAACGTCGGCATCTGTCTTAGGCTTTATGAGTGCGATTCATGCGGGCCCCATTTCAGTTACAAATATCAAAGATGTTTTACGCGGGGCAATCGAAGACAACATTGCATCGGATCTGAATTCACGCATTCTGCTCGATGCACTGCCCGCGTATATTGGGAAGGCACTGGCGTCACTTCCTTCTCCGCCTAAGCTCGATGACGTAACGGAGATTCTTTTTAGTTTGTCCTTGCTGCGTGTCGATTGTCTTGATGAAGCCAGTGGCTCTGCGCTGCGTGGCATTGTGCAGCAGGCATTGGTGGGTGTTTCTATTGATTCGTCCACATCGCCCACAATCTTGGATACTTTGCAGTGCTTAGCCTGTGCTGTGGCCGATCTTAATTTGGTCGATTTGGACAATGGTATGTCTGGCCGAGATGAAGGCTTGCTCACCACGTTTCGTGGGATCATTGCTGGTCTTTTCCGTGAAGCACAGTCACGAAAACCAAGTCCTTTTTCCATTGTGAAGGCAAATGATTTGTATCTTGCGCGCGTTGTGGTTGCATGGCTCGATGACGGTTGTAGGGAGAGTAGCCAGGCTTGTGCAGCGCTCAGAGGATTTAATCATACGGAATGGCATTTGACCCATCCAAGTGCAGCTGCCTCCGCAGGGGTGTCTTCTCAACCCCATGAGGTTTTGTTGCGCGACGTGCTCGCAGCTATTCAGGAAGACCGTCAATTTCAGAAAGCAGGCAATGCAGAAAAAGTGAGTCGAAAAGCGCCGAGGCCATGTGCAGGATACACGCCCGATGCGATTTTTGTAGTTCCGCCAGAGACCGTACGAATTAAGAAAAAACTGGTGAAAATACCAGAAATAACTCTGTATATTGAATGGGACAGCAAACGATATCATGCAATGCCAAGTGCACTCAATGGTGCTATTCCAGGTGAAGTGATCCGCGACAGAGTGTTTGCACGATTGACCGGCGTGGAGGTGCTTCACGTCAATCAAGATATTTGGAATCAAGCGACGGGTGAAGCCAATACGATGGCGAAGAGTGCTTTGAGATCCTCGCCAGGCACTGTCCGCCGATCAGCACACGATCCAGAACGTGAGCGGACCATGAAATATGCAGCACAATGTACGACGATAAGACCGATGCTTGAAACGTTGCTTGATACGCATTTGAGCAGAGAAGAGTGACGATCAGGAAATTAAGGGGATATGTAAGGCTTCTCGCCCGCGCTGTGATCGGTTGTATCAACGACACGGCGCACGCCCGGCACCCGTGTTTTAAGTGTTTGCGTGATGCCCATGGCCAACGTAAGGGCTGCGGCACCGCAGCCTTGGCAACCGCCCGACAATTGCACGTAAACATCGCCATCTTGTACGCGCTGAAGCATGATATTTCCGCTGTGCTGCGCGAGCATGGGCGTGATTTCTGTATCAATCACGCGCTGTACACTTACCGTGAGTTCTTGATCGGGGATGTGCGGTACTTCGGCCACTTGGCCATCATCACGGCGCAACACAGCGGGTGTTCCCGACGTATGCTGTTCACGCATGGCCATGCCGATACCCGGTGCCACTTTACGCCAATCGTAATCGGCTTCTTTGGTGACCGTGACGGTTGTTTCGTGGATGAGAACACGCCTTATTCCTTCCACCATAAACAAACGCTCGGCCAACGGCACATCGGAGGCATCTTGCCCGCGGTCGACCATCACCGCTTTGCCTTCAGCCAGCTGTGAATTGGCGGTGAATGTGCACGTGTTGGGATCGCGCTCAGAAATGCGTCCCTCAATTTGCAATTTGGGTTGCCCAAAGATCCCCACGATAAAACCTCTAAACTTCAAATCGGTTGTGTGCAGCATGCTCGCCCGATTCGCGGAGGCGATCATAACTGTATATGCCGGTGCTGTGACCATCGGTCCAGCTCACCGTGACGGCATAGCGTCCTACGCCCGAAAGACGGCGCGGTTCAATGTCCGAGGGGATAGAATTGGGATCCAACGTGCGGACCCGAGAAACTTCATCCACGCAATGGGCACAGGGACATGCAAGACGCAGATCACGCACGTCGTAATCGAGCACGACACCATCTTGCCAGCGAATTTGTAAGGTGCGCGGATCTTTCTTGCGCATGGACACAGGAATACGTGCATTGCCAGCGTCGCTTGTGGGTGACGTATGATCCCAATCGGGGGCACCTTCACCGGATTGCCATTGCCACGTAAAACCGGCCAAAACGGGCCCTGTGGCTTGTTCAAGCGCATCGCACAATGCATCTGCAACGCTGGCAAAGGCATGCGTGCTTGCTGCGCTTGGATGTTGGACGCTTACGGGTATGCCTGCATCACCGGCTTCCACAATGCGTGGATCAAGCGGAACACTCCCCAGCAAACGGGTATGGGTTTGATCGGCAAGTTTTGTGGCGCCATGTTCTTTGAACACATGGGTGACAACACCGCATGACGGGCAACCAAAACCTGCCATGTTTTCGACCATACCCAAGATAGGCACTTGTACTTTTTCAAACATGCGAAGCCCGCGCCGGGCGATGTTTAGGCTCACCTCTTGGGGTGTCGTGATGATCACAGCGCCTGAAAGCGGAATGGCCTGTGCCAACGAAAGTTGTGTGTCGCCTGTGCCGGGTGGCAAATCGAGCAAGAGCACATCGAGTTCACCCCAGTCCACCTGTTCGATGAACAACCGCATGTATTTGGTGACCATGGGGCCACGCAAAATGGCGGGTGAATCGTGATCGGTGAGCATGCCCATGGAGATGGTTTTGATGCCGTGTGCTTGGATGGGAACGAACTTACCACCGATATTGTCTGGGGGCTCGCCGTAGTGGATCCCCAGCATGATAGGAACGCTGGGTCCCAAAATATCAAGATCCACAAGCCCAACCCGCAGGCCTTTGTGTGCGAGGGCGATGGCGAGATGCACGCTAAGGGTTGATTTACCCACGCCGCCTTTACCGCTGGCGATGGCGACGATGTGTTTAATACCTGGCATTTTTTCGGCGCTCATGGTGGCTCCCGATGGGGTCATATGTTGCGTTGTTGCGGTTTGTGTCATTGTGCGTCAATTTTTTCAACATAATATAACCGTAACAACGCAACATATGACCCCATCCGCTTCTCAAGGCAACAACGAGATCGCACATCATTGATTTTACGTTGGAATATCTGCGGGGCGTGTGTAAGTCATTGTCAGACGTCTCGTAACGCTGAGGAAACACAATGGGTAGTGAAATTCGTTTGAAAGATTTGGCTTCAAGTCCTTTATTCAACACCGATGAGGCCAGCGCCTATCGCGACAGGGGGATTGCGGCACCCCTAGATACCGCCAAAGTGAAGCAAGCGTACGATGGGGTGATTTCATTTCTTGAACGCGCCAAAGACAGTACCCTCATGGACCAGGGTGTTGCGCACCGTTTGATGGATCAGGCCCAAGTGCTTTTAGGGAGCGGAGCCTTGTTGCCTGAACAAGTCAAGCAGCTGAGTGCGGCCTTGAAGGGATCACAGGCCGCATTTTCCGAAGATCTCTCCTATGCCAAACCGCCTGCGGTGGATCTTCAGGCTTATCTCGGCACCGGCACGCCGAACAGATTGCCCATGGCCATTGAGGCATCGATCACCGATCAGCTCTTTCATCGTACAGGCGAAAAAGTGGATGGTTTGTTGCATAGCTTGGACGACACGGTTTCAGCAGGCGTCCATGCGTTTCAATATATCAACAATGCAGGGGTTTTGAGACGTCTTTGGGAATCTCTCCGCGAATTGTTTCAAGGAAAAAATTACAAAACATATCCGGTTCGTACGATCGAAAAAGATGTACGTGCTTGGCTTGCATTGCATGCTTCCGAGATGGGTTATGTGGCTGCAAACGTACGGACGCCGATATTTTTTGATGCCGTCAAATCGGTTGTTGCGCAATCGTTTCCTGAGGCCGATCAAGCATGGATCCAGCAAACGGCAGATCTTGTGCAGAATATGATCCATGCGCGCTGGGAAAGCGAAGGCACTGCATTTTCAGCGGCTTCAAAAAAATCCATGGATGCGTGCACGACGCATGGAGCCGAGCTCATGGCACCTGTCTCTTCGATGAACAATGTTTCGCAAGAAGCGATGGAAGGCTTGGTGAATATCCAAAATGAACTTCTGAATGTGTGGGCATCCGTGGACATGAGAACATGGACTGCAGCCGATGTTGCCCATGGCATGGATGCATTTGCGACGTGGAATGGCATCCTTCATGAACGCAAACAAAGTATGGTTTCTGCGGTTCAAGATGCAAAAGATAAAAAAGAAGACCTCATGGCACAGTGCGAAGCATGTTGCCTCGAAATAAATTCTTCAACGCTCACGCAGGGAACATTGAGCCATTGTTTGGAAACCATCGAACAATTGTCGCAAAAAGTTTTGCAGGCAGATCCCGTTCTTGCGATTGTGCCATCTTTCCCGTCGGACGTGATGGGTTCGGTAAGTGCTGCGCGTGAACTTTTGATGGCGCGTTGCTCAGAAATTATAGCATCTGAAGAAACCAAAGCCTGGCAAGACACGGTGACCGAACAGCTTGGTCGCGCTGTGAAGAAAACATCCGCGCACGTGAAGGTGCTTCGTGAATTGATAGAAAAAAAGGCACCCGAAGTTGCCCTTGAAGCGGCGCGTTTGTTGCCTGACAACCAAGATGCCCAGAGCCTTTTGGCTTTGTACGAGCATTGCCAGGCGATTGTGGCACAACCCGTGGCTGAAGACATCTCGGTGAATGGATCCGACAACGTCTCGCGCATAAGCGTACAAACAACGGTGTCCACCAAGGTCTCCAAAAAAGATCCGGGTGAAGATGTCCTGCGTACGCTTCATGAATACAGAAACCGTCTTTCTGGAAAATCGTTAAAGTCTGGCGAGCTTAAACAAATTGCGAGTTATCTTGATTTTGTTGAAAGTGAAATGACGGCGAGTGCAGTCGATGCTTCTTCTGTTTTCTCAGGCATCAAAAAAGAAGTGACGGCATTAAGAGAATTGCTTGAAAAACGTTGTACAGAACATGTCGAAGCTTTTGCGATCAAAGATTGGAGCGCCAAAGCGAAACAGCGTTTGGACCATACCATCGCAAAGAAAGCGAAAAAATCAGACAATTTAACAAAAATAATGCATGAAATTCCTGCAACGGTTCTTGAAGCAGCAAGTATCATCCAAGCAAAGCACACACCATCATGCGAATTGTTGGCTTTGTACAATCGATGCTTGCCGTACGCGAACAGCACATCGGCCACCCATGCCATCATGCATGCGCTTCATTTGACCTAACAACGTAGGGCTTCCCCTGCCTTGGACGCAGCAAGCTGCGCCCCTACTTTGTCTTTTTTAAACAGCTCCGGCGATGTTTTGTACCTGCACGACAGCGTCATCATGCTCATGGCAATTTGAACTTCGTGGAGGGGCGCTGTTTTTGCCCATGCGATTTGTTCGGGATCCAATCGACTCCATAGCACGACGGCGTTGTCAGGAACTTTTTTAAGGAATTGGGTTTCTTGTGTTGGGTCGATACCTGCTTCGGTGAGTACGTCATGGGCGACTTTTTCGTATTTCGTGCGGGGTGCTTTGCCCGCTTTTGCGAGCATCGTGTGCCAAAATGCGATGTCTTTGCTCTCTGGTTCACCGAACCCGATGCTGGAATTTTCCTCGTTGACAACGCCAATGCTTTGTCCGTGCCATGCGCTTAATGGGCGCTTTGCAACACACTCTTGGGTTCCAAAGAGGCAAAGAATGTCGCCAGGTACGAGCACATGGGGGGCAGTGTCTGGGACGGCGGTCCAGAAAAAACGCAGGAAGGGTGGTGGCGTGGCCTCTCTTGCTGAGATGCAAAATGAGGACCGATCGAGTGCACCACAGCGCAAAAGGGCGGTGGCACGATCTTCACCGAGCTCTTCGATGAGAAATTTCACTTGTGCAAAGAAAAGCCATTTGGCGCAATCGATGGTGACAGGAAAATTGAGATCGGGGACGCGTGCTTGCGGTGCGAGAACGGCATCCACGGCATCGCGGGCTTTAACATCGCGACGAATGGTAAACAGGCATTCCGCTTTGTCTTCATTGAAAAAAGAATTGGGTAGGACATAGAGGCGCAATCTTTCGATGATTAGACTGTTGTGGGGCTCCATCGACTTCCCGACTCTTTGTATGTCTTGTCGAAAGGTTTCGTAGGTATCTGGCGGCAGCATGGGGCCGCAAACTTTTACGGCCGGTGACGCTTGAAGGCGCGCTGTTTTTAAAAAAGATTGTCCAGCACGTTGCCTTATTTGTGAATACTCTAGGGCAGAGAGAGTGGTGGATGTGGCTTTAGACGATTGAATATTTGAACTCATAACGGAGATTACTAGCGTCTTAGGCTTTGTACATCCATTAAAAAAGCCTTTTTTGAAATGCTCTCGTCATATGTAGGTTTCGAGTGTACGACGTAGGTGTTACGCTTAAGAATACGAGGAAAAAAATGACGCACATTGTTAGTGCCAACTTGCCCAAAACACTTCTCAATTACGACACCGTTCACGCCATTCAAGACAGCGGTGTTAAAGCTGCGATCGATCCCAAAATGGTCGTGCAAGCCTATGTGGCATTGATCGATCTGTTGAAAAAAGTGGGTGAACCCGGGATCACGCTTGAAGCCGGGATCACGCATCGTTTGATGCAACAGGTGCAAGCACTTTTAGGAAGTGGTGTGTTGGATGTCGATCAAACGAAAATGCTGCACGAGACCATGCGGGCATCAAAAGATGTCTTGGCGAAGGACACGTTGTTTGCCGAACCTGTGCAAGGTTTTGCCGCTGGTATTCTTGGTTCGGGTACACCGAATCGAACACCGATGGCGGCCGAAGCGTCGATTACTGAAAAACTTTTGGAGTATACCACAACAAAAATTTCGGATGTATCGGAAAGCTTGTCGACACCTGTAGAGCGTGGTGTGAACGCCCTTAAAAAGATGAAAAGCGCAAATATCTTGCGCCGTATGTTTGAGGGCCTCAAAAAACTATTTCAAGGTAAAAACTACAAAACATATCCTGTACGAACATTAGAAAAAGATCTCCGCGCATATCTTACACGCAATGAAAAAGATCTTGGTGCAATCTCTGTGACCGTATCACTCGACACCTTTGGTACGATGGTCGCAGGGATGGTGGAACGCTCATTTCCTGATGCCGATGCAAAATGGATCGATGATGCACTTGAGACCACCGGCAATGTGGTTCGCGAATATTGGGATCGCGCCCATGGCCAATTTTTGGAAGACTCCAAGCAATATCGCATTGAATGTCGACATAAAGCGGCGGCGATCATGGGGCGTGGTCGTGAAACGATGCCTGACGAAGTCACACCTAAGGCGATGCAGCATATGCAAGCACTCCAAGAGGAACTCTCAACGTTTTGGGAAGGGATCGATCTGACGCGACTTACTGCAGCAGATCTATGCGGTGCCATGGAAGATCATAGGATTGCGCAGGGCATGATCCAGGGGCACAAAGATAATCTGGTCAAATTGATTCAACAAGCCAAAGAAAAGGGTGATGAGATCCTAGGTGAAGTGCATGGGCTTGCGTTGATGACGCACCCCAATGTTTTGGCCCCCGGCGAGTTGCAAAAAATAACCGCAGATCTTGAAGCATTGGCCGAAAAAGCGGTGCACATGCATGCGGGTTTGGCTCTGATCCCCACGTTGAATGAGCAAGTAGGACAGGCTATTGCCGATGCTCATCAAGACTTGGATGCGCGTTGCGACAAGGAAATTACCCATGCCCAAGCGTGGTATTCAGAAACTGAAGAACGTCTTGCGCACACCATAAAAAAGCGTGCGACCCAGTCGAAAAACCTGACGCGTTTGATGCAGCAGGCGCCCTTGATTGCCATGGATGCGGCGCATCTCAGACCGATGCATCCTATGTCACAGAATATGCTGTCTTTGTATGAACATTGCCAGGCGATTGTGGGACACCACACGTCGGTGATTTAAAGATCAGGCCGAGAATTCCCATCCCCTTCAGGGATTTGGGATGAGAGGCCCTATTTGCCTTGGCATTCATTGATATAGCGGCGGATAATCTCCTGACTTACGGCACCGGCGGTTCCAACGTAATATGCTTGTGTCCAAAGTTGTTCTTTTCCGCATTTCTTCAAAAGATGAGGAAATTTTTCCCGCAAGTATTTTGATGTGTAGCCTTTGAGGTGACCCACGATCATCGCAGGTGAAAAGCGCGGTGGTGCTGAGACAATGCAATGCACATGATCGAGGTCTGTTTCCAATGCTAGGATAGTGAATCCACGTTCTTCTGCACATTGGTACATCAACCGTTTAGTTTCGTGTGCCACGTCTTGTCTGATTGTGTTGCAATTGCAAGCACTGCGCGTAAGCGTGGTTCCCGTAAGGGATCGCCCAGAATTGCAATTTAGATCAGAATCTCACCCCCTTTAGGGGGTTGGGAGAGTCACTTTAGGCTTAATTTGGCACGCTTGCCGCGGCCTGCACTGTCGTCTTCAGCGCTTCGCTTTTCAACAACAACTTTTTCTGAAACTTCAGCAGGGACATGATTGCGTACTTCGGTGAGTGTCGCATCGGCGAAGAGTTTGATGGTTGCTGCCTTTTTCGCGGCAATATCCAAGCCCCAGATCAACGTTTTATCTTCATCTGCAGCACCGCGCAAAACAGCATGTGCATTTGAAACAAACGTTTTTGTTTCCATGCGAGGGTTCGCCAATTGACTTAAACTTCCGCGATCGGATGCAAAAGGAGAGGTCCCTGTGATGCGTTGCACGAACTCTGATTCATTCGTGACCGTGAGAGTGCTTGATAACGTGACCCTCGCGATACGTTGATCTTGTTCATGCCCGTAAGGACCCACAACGGGTGTCCATTGGGATGGCGCACCCATGATGCTGTATTTTTGTGGCTTTGCACTGACGAACAGCTGGGGGTAGATGTCTGCGTCTACTTTGATTTGCGTTCCAACAGGCGTGAACTCGTGTAGCTTTCGTTGTGCGACAACATCCAAGCCTTGTCGCATTTCAACGGTGAGTCCAGCCATCAACGGCGTAGGGGCCTTGGCAAGGGTAAAGGATCGCTCTGCGAACTGTTTTTTTACCGCGGTTGACAGGCCATCACCCATGGGAATGTTGAGGTCCAAATGCTGTGCCACGCTGGTGCGTTGTGTTGCCTTGGCGGATTCATAAGTCACTGTAGTTTGCGCATGCGCAGAGAGATCCAAGCTTGCTTCTGATTGGGTGATCAATCCAGTGCTAAGGTTGAGCGTTTCTCCTACGGGTGCTGATTCCATCATCATGCGTGCAGCACCCTTTGCATGATAAATAGGGCGTTGCTCACGGGGAGGATTGAGATCGAATTGCACGGATCCCACGTTGATGGGGAAATTTTCGGAGGTATACGTGAGGGTCGCATTTTGTTTGGCGCCGTAGACACCGGGTGTTCTAGGTTTTGCGTCAAGTTGAATGTCAAGATGCGCTTCAACATCACACGAGGTGGGTGCCTCTACAAGGATCTTCCCTGCGTCGCGTGAAACACTCATAGACATTTTTTGTGCTTCACGTTGTGTCACGTATCCCATCGTGGCTGCATCAAATGATGTACTGTCGGCCTTTATCTGCGTGATTTCACCTGTTTCTTGCAGGCAAACAAGCAATCGATTGGATTCGGGAAGATATTGCAACACATTGGCTTTTGCATCTGAACCAAGAATCACTTCCACTTGGTTTTGCGCAGCGTAGGTGTACATTTCTTCTGAGGTCGGTTGGCGCTGGCTTGCACTACCAATAAAAAGATCGCCTTCGAAAACGCGCGCTATCGCTTGGCCTGGAAGTGATCCCTTTGTATCAAACGAGACAATGTTTGTGGCTGGGGGAACATCCACGATTTGTCGCAGTGTGGAAGACCCGCTGCGTATAAGAAGTTGGGTACCAGCGTCAAAAGACGCGTTCAATGTCGTAGGCAAACGAAATACAGGATTCGTTGACGTCATGATATTTCTCCACGACGGCTCGGTGTCTCTTTTTAATTATTGGGGTCTATTTGTCCAGTATCTTAATTGATAGAATCAATGTGTCATGGCTTGCACACGCCCAACAAGTTCCCAAAGTGTGGTGCTTGTGTCGCCCCTGGGATGTTTAATTACTGCATTGCGTTCGTGCTCCTGCGTTCCTTGATGTTGCATCAAGTGAACATGGCATTGTATGGCGGCTGGAAGCGCCAAATCCATTTCAAAAATATCACCGGCCACCAGTGTTTCTTCAGGAAGCACATCATGGGCACGCCACAAACTGTTAAGCAGCGCCAAATAATGACCGCGGTGCAAATAGACGGGCCGTTCAAGTCCTGGCATCTCCAAGGTTTCGGGGATCTGGGCAAAATCGGCGCTGGGGGCATTGCCGATCAAAAATTTGCGCGCATGGCCGTGCACTGCCACATGGGATGCGATCCCATTGCCAAGTGTTTGCAAGCGCCGGGTGACGGCATCGGTTTCTGAGTTGGTGATAATGAAAATATGCGGAACGATCTCTTGTAAAGCATGCAATGTCTCTTGAACATCGGGGCGAAATGATGGTTCAGCGCGCCGGTAATTGCTGAGAAAGAGGGGCTGGGTGGCTTCTCTTCGTTCGTTGCGATCCATAATGACACCCAGCGAATCCATGACATGATTGCATAGGGTGCCCGTCATGACGAAGGGATCGACCATGGCAGGTGCAGCTATTTTTCCGTCGATGATCCAACCAAAATGATTGGGATTTTCTCGAATTTCTTGTTCGGAAAAGCGCCATTGCTGGTAAAAATCACCCGGTGTAATTTGATGATCTGCGCAGAGACGTTGCACATCGGCTTGAAAACCTTCCGTAAATGCGTTGGATTCTTGCCATACATCAGTGAGGGTGCCATCAAAATCGAGGACAATACATTTAAGCATCTATAGATCTTCTTTCGCATGTGCTGTCGCATCGAATTGTCGTTCAAATTCATTGAGCGCATCCCGGCATGCGACTGCAAGTAAATGTTCGTCTTCTGTCTGTGCAAGGGTGCTTACTTGTCGTTCAATTTCGTCGATACGATCGCACAGTTGACCCCAGCCGGCTTTAGAACCTTCATGCTGCCCTGCAATGTCAAGCGTATGATCGAATGCTTCGGCAAGGGCTGCAAGTATTTCCTCGCGTCTATTTTCTGAACGACGGGTGCGCACTTGATCAAGGAGTTCATCCCAGTTGGCGAGGTGCTCTCCTACAATGGCGAGATTGTGTTGCAGCATTTGCGTTTCGGAAATACGCTTTGCAAGGGCTTCGAATTCGGATTCTATCCATCGAAGTTGCTTGACCAATCGTTGCAATAAACCAGGACGACATGCCACAGGGCGAAGGCCCGCGATATAGGCTTCAAACGCATAAAACGCCTCATTGGCGCAGGCACCGAGTACGCCGGATTTGTTGGCATCGTCGATGTTGTTATAAGCCGCTTGGATGGCTTGCCGCTCTTGGGTAAAAAAAACTGCATTCGCTGGGTTTAACTCAGCAAACCGCTGCACAATATCATCCAGAAAAAAGAGATCCCGGGTTTGCCTTGGTTTGCCTGTAAAATGCCTTCCATAGAGATGATGCAAAGACGCTTCGCGCGCCATGCGATGGGCCTGTGCGAGACCCTCTCGCCCCAAATCTTTTTGCGCTATTTCACAAGCATGCAATTCATTGGCCAGGGTATCGGCGAGTTCTTGCGCCCCTGGGGTGACAAGGGCTTCTTGTAAAAGGCGCTGTGCAAGAAGCAGATTGCGTGTTGCTCTTGGTTTGTTTGCAAAATGCAGGGCGTAGGCTTCAATGAGCGCCTGGTGTGCGGGGGCGATGTCCATGGCGGCGCAGTGTAGGACGGGGCATCGCCTCTGGGCAAGATGTAGGTGGTTTGTCTTTTAGGAGCACCGAGTAATGAGCATCACGCAGTTTTTAATACCTTGGTGGTTTTGTAGCCCGCGGTCTCAGTCATTTCATAGAATCTCGTTTTGGCGGCCGATCGCAGTTCAAGCGCTTTCGCTTGAAGTGTTTCTCGATTCGCTGGGGTGTCCGTCATGCTCGATTGGAGTGTTTCGATTTCATCTCGTATTTGGTTTCTTAGTTTGATGTGCAATTTTCCTATTTCGGGCCCTGCGTCTTTGTTGCACTGTTTAAGCATCAGCAAGCTTACTCTTGTTGTGGCAAATGCAGCCTCGGCGAGATTTCTTCCCAGTTCTTGATTCCATGGATCATTTTGGGCTGATGTCGCTATGTTTGTACGGGCCTTTGCATCGATTTCCTCCTTGCTGCTAAGGCCCGGCGTTTCACCGGGAGAGGTGATTGCCTGCAATGGGGATCCGGGGTCGTGGGAGGAAGTAGCCCTTGGTTTTGCTTCGAGTTTTTCGAACGAAGACCCCATGAGGTCCATAGCGCAGGCGGTGCTGTCAGCGGTTGGCTTACGCCGAAAAGCGCCTGTTTTCTCGCGCGTGAGTGGGGATACTTCTTCAGTGTGATGTAGGACAGATTCTGAAACCTTAATTGAGGCCATAAGAAAACACTACACACCGGGTATCGTTTTTCATAAATTATTATTCATATTCGAATAATCCGGATTGCGGAACGCATCTTACCCAGGCGTTCATGGCTAAGTCTTTAGAATAACTTGATAAATCGTCCAATTCGCCAAGACAATATGCCAGCGATTGTTCTGTGGTTTCTGGCATCGGTACATTGTGTCCCAAGGATCCCCACAGTTGTTGTGCAAATTCGACCATGGGATCGTGAGGTCGTGTGATCCATGCCTGATTGGGGTTGGCATGGAGAAGGTCCAAGAAATTGCACGCAGAAACGACGAGGTGTTGCCGTGCATTGTGAAGTTCTAAGCTGGGTTGTTCTGCATCAAGTTGCGTGACCAGTGAGATGAGTCGGTACAAAATCACCGTACGCTGGAGAGGATGAAATCCCTCTGGAAGTGAGCGTATAGCATTGAGGCTGCTGCTCAGTTCCCGTGTGCACGCCTGCACCCAAAACCAACCCATGTCAGGCTGTGTTTCTTCCAATATGACGCAGGCTGCATCTCTTCGGAGTTCCCAGATATGCTTGTTGGGGTCTGCAGATAAAGATGCCGTAAGACGACGACGACACATGGCAATGACGAAATCAATTTCTGTATGGGATGGCTTAGGGTTTGCGGGAATGGGAGCGAGAAGAGAAAGTAACTCCGCTTTGTCAGAAGCCATGAATTGATGCAACAACGTGCTCAGCATCACTGCGGCAGCACCTCGCTCGTCCATGTTGCTGCCTGTTTTTGCGATATTCGCGTAGTGTTTGACATGCTGCCAGCCACGGCTTTCTTTGGCATCCCATATTTTTCTCTGAAGCCCTTGAAAGGCATGCTTCGCTGTAGGCAGAGCAGTGGTCAGTCGATTGACTGTGGCAACAAAATGGTCGCCACACGCCACCCGACTCTCTCGAAGATCCTGCTCCATCTGAGCAACTGTTGGGATCCCGGGAGGGAAGGCGTGTAGGCTGCTTATGGCGGCGGGCATGCAGGATTATCGCCAATAAGCATAAGGTGTTGTGTGATTGTCTCCAGTCGAAGCTTTCCGCTGGGTTGCGTGGCCTGACCCGGGATTGACAGCGTCCCCCCCTCCCGATAATCGCCGAGCTGCTTTGTTTGACTACACCAAGGGATACACACCGTATGCTGGATAAGATTGTTCAAAGGATAGGCGAAGTCACGGGATGGTTGGACGAGCGTTTGTCCTACGTATTAATCCCAGGTCTTCTTCTGACTGGACTCTTTCTCACGTTGCGGTTGGGCTTTATCCAGCTGCGTAAATTTGGCCATGGGCTTTTGGTCACATCGGGCAAACTCGACAAAGCCGGTCATACGGGTGATGTCTCGCATTTTCAGGCTTTGACTACCGCGCTTTCGGCCACTGTCGGTGTGGGCAATATTGCAGGCGTTGCCATGGCGATTCATTTCGGTGGCCCCGGCGCACTGTTTTGGATGTGGGTCACCGCATTTTTTGGTTCAGCGCTTAAGTACACAGAGTGCACGTTGGCACTTCATTATCGCGATATTAATCCCAATGAATCGAGCGGCGCAGTATCAGGCGGTCCCATGTATTACATGGCCAAGGGTCTTAAGATGCCCAAGCTTGCAGCGGTGTTTGCAGGGGGCTTGCTGATTGCGAGTCTGTTTACAGGCAATGCGATTCAGGCCAACACCATGGCCGACGTGCTCTCATCCGATCTTGGTGTACCAACGTATATCACAGGCCTCGTTTCTGCGGCACTTGTTGCGGCTGTGATCTTGGGCGGTATCCACCGTATTGGTCATGTGTCGAGTATTCTCGCACCGGGCATGGCAGTGATTTATATCGCCGGTGCTTTGGGCGTTTTGGTTGCGCATTATGAGATGATCCTTCCGGCGTTTGCCACGATTTTTGAAGGCGCGTTCAATCCGGTGGCGGGTCTTACAGGGGTTGGAGCGGGTGCTATGCTCACAACCCTCACATGGGGTGTGAAGCGCGGTCTTTATAGCAATGAAGCGGGCCAAGGCTCTGCACCTATTGCCCACGCAGCAGCGCGTACCGAAGAACCGGTGAGTGAAGGTACAGTGGCGCTTCTCGAACCCTTCATTGACACGATCATTGTTTGCACGCTCACAGGTCTGGTGCTTGTGGTGACAGGTGCTTGGGACATGCGATTTCCCACCGCCATGCCGGTGTCAGAAATTACCTTTGTGGATGATACGCTCACCCATGAAACAGGTCGATCGGTGCGGGATCCTGCAAAGTTTCAGCATGGGACGTTGGATCAGCTTTTTGTTGATGCGGCGCGAACAACGCCTTTTGAAGGGGTATTGAGCCACGATGCCAATGGCATCACTTTGGCAACCGCAGCCAGCGGAGAGGCCATTACCACGTTATATGGAGACGCCGTTGAAGTGGGCGCACCGCTCACTGCACGTGCATTTCAAATGGGTCTTTCGCGATGGGTTTCATGGGGGAATTTCCTCGTGGCTCTATGTGTGGTGTTGTTCGCCATTTCGACAGCGATCAGTTGGAGCTATTATGGCGATCGCTGTGCCATGTATTTGTGGGGACATAAAGCGATCCTCCCCTACAAAATCACATTTGTCATACTTCACTTCATCGGTGCCACAGCGCCCATTCATGGGATATGGAGCATTGGCGATGTGAGTTTGAGTCTTTGCACATTGCCCAATATTTTTGCTTTAATTTTATTATCTCCTCAAATCAAGCGTCTTACAGATAGCTATTTTGCGCGTCGTCCATGGGAACACGAAAGTCCTACGTGACTTGACACCCATCCTCTCTCAACGTACTCCGGCAATACTTTTTTCATTCTTCTTAGGAGTCTCCTATGGCCTTTACCTTGCCGGCGCTTCCTTACAGTCCCGAAGCCCTTGAACCTCACATTTCCGCAAATACATTGGGATTTCATCATGGCAAACATCACAATGCCTATGTGAATAAACTCAACGAACTTGTGGCGGGTGGAAAATACGAAGGCAAAAGCCTTGAAGAGATCGTGCTTGCGACAGCAGGCGTAAATACTGAAGCACCGATTTTTAATAACGCAGCCCAGGTTTGGAATCACACATTTTTTTGGAACAGCATGGCGCCAAACAGCGGTGCGTGTCCTGCTCATGTCAAATCAGCCATCGAAGCGGCATTTGGTTCGCTTGAAAATTTCAAAAAAGAATTTGTTGCCGCCGCGGTTGGGCAATTCGGAAGCGGTTGGGCATGGCTTGTGCGCGATGCTGAAGGCAAACTCAAGATCACCAAAACAGGCAACGCAGAAAGCCCCATTCACATGAAGCAAACGCCGATCATGACGGTGGATGTTTGGGAGCATGCCTATTACCTTGATTATCAAAATCGTCGTCCCGACTTCGTGGGCGCTGTGCTTGAGCATTTGCTCAACTGGAGCTTCATTGCCAAAAATTTGGGTTGAAGCAACACCCAATCCCGTATAACTGATCCGTAGATTCACAACCTCCACTTCGCAAAGCGAGGGGGAGGTCGGCACCAAGTGCCGGGTGGGGGTACGAGGGAGAGTTATATGCGGTCTGTGTTGCATTCGCCTGTGGTTGTTCTTTCGCTTGTGTGCATGGCCGTGGTGCTGGTCCTGCATACCTGCCAGCTTGATCGCATCGAACAAACCGTACTCGACTTAAAAAACTCCCCCTCTGGGGTAGGGGTGCAGTTTGCTGCGCCATCTTCTGCGGAAGATCTTTTGAACGATCCCGAAAACCTACTCACCCGATCCCGCCCACTGATCACCGCAACAAATATCAAACGCGGCGGTACATTGCGCAAAGGGATTGGTGTTGATCCGCGCGGTCTGAATCCTTACGTGGCCGATGGGGCCGATGTTGCAGAATACCATCGTTATATTGGCAATTATTTGGCATCACGCCACCCCGACGATCCAGATAAGTGGGGGCCTGAGCTCGCAGCAAAAGTCACAACACCCGATCAAGGCCTCACTTATATTATTCATTTGCGCAAGGGTGTGCTGTGGCACAAACCCACGGTGGATTGGGCTTCGGGGAAATACAAATGGCTTGAGGGACAGCACGAGTTCAACAGCGATGATGTTGTCTTTGCCTTTGAGATCATTAGAAACAATCAGATCTCCGGCCGTGTCTCCAGCATGCGAACGTATTTTGAAGCGCTTAAAGATGTCGAAGCGATCGATCGTTATACGCTTAAAGTCACATTCAACAAGCGTACGGCCTTGAATTTTAGCAGTCTCATGGAAACGTTGCCCATGCCGCGTTGGCTTTACATGTTCGATGAAGAAGGCAAACCGTTCGATCAAGCAACCTGGGGTTTGAAGTTCAACGAGCATTGGTACAATCGCAAAGCCATTGGCACAGGGCCCTATACGTTCGTAGGTTGGGAGCCTTCTGTGCATATCGAACTAGCACGCAATGCCCATTACTTTGGTGAAACACCGGCTTTTGATCGCGTGTTCATTTTGATCGTCAAAGATCAAAACGCTTGGATCCGAAAACTGAAAATGCATGAAGTGGACATCATGTATTTGCAACCAGAGCAGTATCGTACCGCCGTGATGGAAGGCAAAGGACCGTTGCTTGGCCAAAAAAATATAGAAACCAAGCGTATGTCCACCTTGAGTTATACGTATATCGCCTACAATCAGAACACGCCGTTTTTCTCTGATAAGCGTGTGCGACAGGCCATGACGTTATCATTCGATCGTGTTGGGATGATCAAAAACATATTTTACGATTTGTATCACGAGGTGAGCGGACCGTTTGCCAAGGAAATGCCGTGTTATGATCAAACCATAGCGCCCATGCCCTATGATCTCGAACTTGCCAAAAAGAAACTGGATACAGCCGGGTGGAAAGACACCGATGGCGATGGGATCCGTGACAAAGTCATCGACGGTAAAAAAATTCCGTTTGCCTTTACGCTGACCATCTATGGTTCCAGCGATGAATACGCAACGGTTGCCAATGTTTGGCGTGAGGCCTTGTTGCAAATAGGTGTTCGCATGGATCCAAGACCGCTTGAATGGTCAACCATGCTTAAAAAAGTGGAAGAACGTGAATTTGATGCGTACACCAGCGCGTGGGCCATGGATTGGGATGTGGATCTGATGCAGATCTGGCATTCCAGCGAAGCCGATAAACCGCAATCGTCAAATCGAATTGGATTTAAAAACAAAGAAGCTGACCGTATTGCCGAAGCATTGCGCGCAGAAATGGACCCTACCAAGCGTGTGGCACTATGCCACGAATTTCATAAACTTGCCCACGAAGAACAACCTTACACGTTTTTTTACGAAAATGTTCGCCCCGTGTTGTATTGGAATGATCTCAATACACCCGAGTTTTCCAAAGTGTGGCCTCAGTTTGATATTCGCTATTGGTCGTTCCGTGGAAAGAACCCATAATGTGGGCGTATATTGCAAGACGCCTTTTGACGATGCCCCCCACACTGTTCTTCATTTCATTGATTATTTTTGGGGTGCTCAATTTGGCACCAGGGCGTCCCGGTGAAAGTGCCCAAATATCGGGTGCGGGCGAAAGCAAACGTTCATCGGCGCAGCGTGAAAGTTTTAGAATTTTCAAAGAACAATTTCATCTCGATAAACCGATCATACTCAATACCCGCATGTTTTTAACGGCCGATGATGTTGAAAAGAAATTGGTCGATGCCCACGGCTGGGGGGATGTGCATGATATCAAACGGCGCATTCGTGCCAGAAATATGCTGGAGGACGCAGGAGAATATCTTGTAGGGCCTTTGATTGCATTGCTTGACCATCCAGACCCGCGCTTGGTTTCAGCCAGTATTGAACAATTGATAGAGGCATCACAGCGACAAATTAAACCCGATGGCGATCGTCTGCTTAATCAAACAGCACAACGTGGCAATGAAGAACGAAAGTCATGGCGATGTACAGCGACCATCCCCGCGCCCGCCGTCATCCACACAAAAGACGTCATCCCCGCGAAGGCGGGAATCCAGTCGTGTACCTCTGCCGTTGCGCAATGGAAAACCTGGTTTCTGGATAATGCAAACCACTATACTTGGTCCGCTTTAGAAAAAACACGTCGCGTGTTTTTTGATACCCGCTTTTCCTATTATTGGCGTAATTTGTTGCATCTCGATTTTGGAAAATCCACGGTCGATCGCAGCGATGTATTTGATGTGGTACTGAGCAAACTTAAATACAGCATTTCGTTGAGTTTGATTTCCATGCTTCTTGCGTATCTCATCGCCGTTCCGTTGGGAATTTATAGCGCTGTTCGGCAGGGGAGTGTGGGCGAGCATCTCAGTACCTTGGCACTTTTTGTGTTGTACAGTCTCCCTACGTTTTTTACGGGTACGGTACTTCTTCGTTTATTGTCCGAAGGCGATCCTTTGGCATGGTTTCCTACGGGTGGATTTGAGTCGCAAGATCCCCATCGTTTGACGACGCTGGCGTCGATGCGTGATGTGATGTGGCATTTGGTGTTGCCCGTTGCAACCTATACGTCGGTGACATTGGCAGCGTTGTCGCGTTATGCGCGTTCAGGAATTATTGATGTGATCCGTTCCGATTATGTGCGCACAGCCCGCGCCAAAGGTCTTGGCGAATGGACTGTCATTATCAAACATGCGGGTCGCAATGGGATGATCCCGCTTCTTACGTTGCTTGGGGGTTTATTGCCTGTGTTGTTGTCCGGGAGTGTGGTGATTGAAGTGGTTTTTAATATTCCAGGCATGGGACTTTATTTGTATGAGGCCATCAACAATCGCGACTATAACGCAGTGATGGCGGTGCTTGTGGCTGCAAGTTTTCTGACGTTGGTGGGTGTATTGATTTCAGATATTTCATACGCCATCGCAGATCCGAGGATCTCCCTTGAGTAGCGCACGGTACAGTGATCTTGTTTGGCATCAGTTCAAAAAATACACTTTGGCCTACCGGTCATTGCAAATGCTTGTGGCTCTTCTTCTACTCGCTGTTTTTGCGCCTCTACTCGCAAGCGATAAACCCTTGCTTTGGCGCGTGAGTAACGGACCATGGGAGTCGCCATGGTTTTGGAGTTTGTTCGATCGCAACGTGTACGAAGGCACGCTCGATATTGTTTTTAATGTGATGCTTGTGCTTGGGGTTCCGTCATTTTTTCTTTTCTTTGTAGGGGCGGTTCGTGAACCGCCCGTCAGAACCCTACGTGTCCTATTGGTTTTGTTTGGCATTTTGTTATTATTCACATTATTTCACCACCCAAGCCACGCAAAAATATCATACCCCGATCTTGAAAAAATCATGATCGCCGAAGGCCAAGAAGTGACTTCTGTCTACCCATTGCTCCCCTTTGGGTTTCAGAGTGTTGATTTGAGCAATGTGCGTTCGCCTATCAGTTGGGCACATCCTTTGGGTACTGATAATGCGGGCCGTGATGTGTGCACCCGTATGATTTACGGGACACGTATTTCGATGACTGTAGGACTTTTTTCGGTTGCACTTTATATGGTCATCGGCACGATCCTAGGGGCCCTTGCGGGGTATTACGGCGGCCGCGTGGATGCTCTTATTTTGCGTTTGATCGAAGTGATGTTGTCGATCCCCAGTTTGTTTTTGATCCTTGCTATGGCTGCATTTGTTGAGAAACGAAGTATTTTTCATGTGATGTTGATTATCGCGGCGGTTTTGTGGACCACGCCAGCGCGTTTGGTGCGCGGTGAGTTTATGAGATTACGCTCCATGGAATTTGTCGTTGCGGCCGTGGCATCAGGTTTTGGAAAACGTCACATTATGTTTCGCGAGATGTTGCCCAATGCGCTTGGGCCTGTGCTTGTGACTGCAACTTTTGGTGTTGCATCATCGATCCTCATTGAATCAACGGTGAGCTTTTTGGGTCTTGGGGATATCACGGTACCAAGTTGGGGACAGATCTTAAATACGGGACGATCCACGGGCATGTGGACATTGATCTTGGCACCGGGCATCGCGATTTTTATCACCGTAAGTTTGCTTAATTTGGTAGGCGAAGGATTGCGCGATGCCATGGATCCCAAATTGCGACAATAAGTTATAAACTCCACTTCGCGTTAGCGAGGGGGAGTCGCTCACGCAGTGAGCGGTGGGGGTGCGAGATGAAATTACTAGAAATCCACGATTTAAAAACCCACTTTTTCACCGACGCAGGCATTTTGCCTTCGGTTGACGGCATTTCATTTGAAATAAATCAGGGTGAAATTCTCGGTGTGGTGGGTGAAAGCGGATGTGGAAAATCCGTCACGGCCATGAGTATTTTGCGTATTATTCCTGAGCCTCCGGGGCGTATTGTTGCGGGTCGTATTTTATTCGATGGTCACGATCTTGTTTCTATGCCCATCGAGGCATTGCGGAAAATCCGTGGTCGCGACATTGCCATGATTTTCCAAGAACCCATGACTTCGCTTAACCCGGTGTACACGGTGGGTGAACAACTGCGCGAAGTGTTATCATTGCATTTGGGACTTGATGATGATGCCGCGCGTGCACGCATTGTCGAGATGTTTTCCTTGGTGGGCATTTCTGAACCAGCAATGCGTGTGGATGCATACCCGCACCAGATGAGTGGTGGCATGAAACAGCGGGTGATGATCGCCATGGCGTTGTGTTGTTCGCCGCGTTTGCTCATTGCCGATGAACCGACTACGGCGCTTGATGTAACCGTGCAAGCCCAGATCTTGAATTTATTGGTAAAGCTCCGTGATGAGCGCGGATTGGGTGTTATGTTGATCACCCACGATTTGGGTGTGGTGGCTGAAACCTGCGATCGTGTGGTGGTGATGTACGCAGGTCGTGTTGTGGAAACTGCCTGCGTGCAGGATCTCTTTGCGCATCCCAGCCATCCATACACAGTAGGTTTGTTGCAATCGCTTCCCGATGCCGCAAAACCAGGCAGTCGATTGCAAACAATTCCTGGGAATGTGCCAAGTCCGCTGAACTTTCCTACGGGGTGCCGTTTTCGCGATCGATGTTCCCGTGCATCAAGCGCCTGTTCTCTGGAACCCCCGTTGCATGTTGTGGGTGATGGCCATGAAGTGCGTTGTCATCATCCTTATCAAGGAGGTGAGCATGAACACGCCATTGCTTGATGTGCAGGATCTTAAAAAATATTTCCCTGTGCGCAGTGGTTTACTTCGACGTGTTGTGGGGCATGTACATGCGGTCGATGAAATAAGTCTTCAGATCATGCCGGGCGAAACCCTGGCCTTGGTTGGTGAGAGTGGGTGTGGAAAAACAACGGCGGCGCGTACCATGGTGCGTTTGCTGGATGCCGATGGCGGTCGGATCCTGTTTCGTGGGCAAGATATCACCCATCTTGAAGGTGATGCACTTCGTCGTATGCGCCGGCACATGCAGGTCGTTTTTCAAGATCCCTATGCCAGTTTAAATCCGCGACGCACGGTGGGGGAGATCATCGGTGCGCCCATGGTACTGCATGGTCTCGCAACGGCGTCCGATGTAAACGACAAAATGCGTGATCTGCTTGTTCAGGTCGGTTTACAACCCGATTATCTTTCGCGTTATCCCCATGAGTTTTCAGGAGGACAACGCCAACGCATTGGCATTGCACGCGCATTGGCATTGGAACCCGAATTGGTTATGTGTGATGAAGCGGTGAGTGCGCTTGATGTGAGTGTGCAAGCACAGATCATCAATTTGCTTGCTGATCTGCAAGCGGGCCGGAGCATGAGCTACCTTTTTGTGGCACACAATTTGTCGGTGGTACGTCATGTCGCTCACCGCGTGGCGGTGATGTATCTTGGGCGTCTTGTTGAAGTGGCACCTACGGCTGAATTGTTTGAGGATCCGAGGCATCCTTATACGCAAGCCCTTCTTGCTGCGATGCCCAAGGCCCATCCTGTACGGCCCAGACGTTCGTTTGTTCGCTTGGGAGGTGAAGTGCCCAGTCCTGTTTCTCCACCGTCTGGCTGTCATTTGCATCCACGATGTCCGGTGGCCGAGGCACGTTGTAAAACATTGATCCCTGCGTTGGTCGCGGTTAATTCATGTCATATTGTTCGATGTGTTAAAGAATTACCGAGGACCGCTTGACGTCAGCGTTTGCCATGGTACTAGCAGTTAGGGATTTCCGTATAAACAGATCATGCAATTATTCGGGGGTCCCTTAGGTTCAGGAGTCGATTTTGGCGAGCATCAGAAAAGCAGATGAAGCGACGATCGTGACGCTTGGTCAGATTCGGACGGATTTTTCTAAAGCTGGTCTCTCTGAGACTCTCCCTAACGTGCCGGAAGAATTGGGCGAGTTCCATTGGCCCACGTTTCTTGATACCTGCCATGGACAAGTTTTACCCGATCATCCTTATGCGACCTACAGCAAAGAAATCATTGCAGCAACATCACGTGTTTTGACAGAGCCCTCATCGCCCGATTGTTACATGCGCTGGTTGCAAATGCAGGGCCTCGCCTTGGTGGTGCCTACGGAGATTTCGTGCGTGATGAGTCTGTGCCACGTGGCGATGTCTCATAGCCTTGAGCAGCGTGACAAGTTGTTTCCTGAATTGCTTGCAATGCATGGTGCGCTTCATCATGGGGGGACGAGCGACCAGCCACCATGGCTGCTTGGGCCTTGGTGTGTCCAGGGGCAATTGTTTGATTCGGTGCAGGGGAAAACAGGCCGTGAGCAGGAATATGCTTCTCTTGGGCATTGGGTATTAACGGAATATGCCATGCCTGAGCCCATCGCCCATGAATCTCCGTTCCCCCATTGGGATAGGTTTTTTGGTGCTGTGGGGGGTATGCATAAACAAGCCCGGGGCTCTCATGAACTTGTGGGTTCAGAACCAATCCAGAATTTATTTCGAGCCATAGGTCAAAAACCCAAGAGCCTTTTTTCTGTTCAATGTTCCAGTGTTATTTTGACTGCAATTGCATGGATAGAACTCAGAAAAAGCTTGCCTCATCATGATGTTGCGGCATTTTCTAAGGTAAAACCTTGGGATCGGATCTTGGATCCTCAGCCACTGACCTACAACGAAGCCTCGACGAATGCACTTGTTTCGATAGAAGCGGATGAAGTGCCTGGATCAGATCCATCGATGCCAGAAATGGCTTCTTATAAAAGCTATATCGACGATGTTTTGGCAGCAGCCTGGGTTGCTGCACGGTCTGTTTAACGAATGATTGGTGCGCCCGAGAGGAATCGAACCTCTGACCCCCGACTTAGAAGGCCGGTGCTCT
>SXGR01389697.1_pt1 | contig 59448 bp, 47 predicted proteins | sample 3174711 | NCBI WGS metagenome assembly SXGR01 (sample SAMN11356860, study PRJNA531348) | freshwater metagenome | isolation source: freshwater sample F1-60 | place: China: Fuxian Lake, Yuxi | collected 2017-12-25 | reverse complement strand
TTTTTGTACTGCGTGTAGATGCGATACATTTCCAACAGTTGTCTCAGCACGTCGCCATTGAGCATAGATGTGGGCTGAGTAACCTGAGCCCAGGGAATAACAATTCCTTCCATGCGGTTACGAATGAACGCGAAACGTTCTGGTTTTTCTTTCAATACTGCTAAGAGAGCACTAGGACTAGCGTGGATTTTACCGCTAACAGTACCATCAATTGCTGCGTTGTAATCGTTAACCAGATCACGCCAGATTAACTCAGTACTGAACAGCTGTGGTTTGCTGTTGATACAACGGTTTGGGTCATACACATCGATCGGAGCACTGGGCCAGTTGCCGGCATTTACAACGCCACTACCCAAGGTATTTCTAAAATAATGGGGAGAGAAATTCTTTGTTGCAGTGTTCCGACATACACGAAGCAAATTAGCAAGTTCGCCTGATATCAAATTGTGGTTATCGTTAAGCATTACGTCCGCTAACGATATCGCAGTGTTTGTGCCAAAGATACCCAATGTACCTGGAATTTGAGTAGCCTTTTTCACAATGTTGAGATACATTTGTGCGTACTGACAGACAACGTGATTGGAAGGATATAGAGGAACGTCCGGATTAGCGACAAACTCCACGTAAGTCACCTCCCCAAATTCAATGCCAACGCGAATATCTTCAACAACATAAACCCCCCCGATTATTCTAGCTAATTCTTGACCAAGCGCCCATTCGTTAGCCTTTAAGTTTACGATCTCAGAGTCACTGGGTGGTTGGTTCACTGGGTCATTGCAGTAAGCGTCCAGAACACTTTCATTAATCTTTGTCTGCTCTGAGAAATCTACTACAGTGTCAGATTCTGAATTCGTGACCTGAAGTCCAGCAAAGTGATCAAGCCAAACGTTGCGAATGGAATAATTTTCGCTAACTAGCAAGTTGAATAGTCCAGTCTCGAATGTCCAAACATGCGCCATATTTTTGGTGAGATCGAATAATGAACTTTTCAAGATTTTGTCAAGTGTAGTCGAATGTTCTTTAAGCAATCTGGTAAGAACCAAACAGTATTCCAAAACAGGATCAAGTGTTTGATAGACATTGCCAGATATTGTTGTTTGAATTGTACCTGAAGTATCGCCGATACGTAAGTGTGCACCGTCACTAAGGTCTTCCAACAATAACGACGTTGGCTTCTCAGCTTCCATCATTTTACAAAAAACAGAAGAGAATTGATTGAGATGTGCGATATCGCTTGGATCAATTGCATAAGACATAACTAGTTCCTTAAAAGAATGGGACATAAAGCCTTCCATTAATGGAAGGCTAGAGTGAATTAATGTAAAGGGTTATTTTTCAGTATCAGAGTAGAAGTCGTGTTCTTCGTAATCATCAATATCGTTACTAACTTCAACTAATTCTTCAGGAATCTCAGTTTGTTTAGTAATGAACACATCGTCAAGATCAGTTTCTTCACCATCGTCTAACGGAACCATTTCCTTATCAACAAGATGATAGGTCAGCGCCGATAGCTCAACGTGCTTATTGATGACTCGCGCGGACAGCAAACCGTAGATTGGATTTTCTGCATAGAGCAATGGTAGGTTACGCATCAGATCGTCTAGAGACACCAGCTGATATTCAGTGAGCATATCGGTGATAAAAACGATTGGATACCCCAACAAGCGATTAAACAATTCCAGTTCAATAAAACTACAAGACCGAGTGGCTTCACGAAAGGCGGGCGGATGAACCAATTGCCCATCTTCACGAATATCAGGAGTCGAGAAGTTAAAACGAATTAATGTTTCACCTTCACCACTGATACGAAACTGAATGCCAAACGGCAACATCATCTCACGAGGATCAGTAACCAGCTTACCGTAGCGATATACACGATTGAGTTCAACCATCGGGGACAATGGAATCTCAATCTCTGTCGGAATTGCTGCGTCAAGATCCTCATCCAGAAGTATGGCTTTCATGAATGTATCTGACGCAGTTACAAAGAAGTCAATCGCTACATAGCAGAAAGGACGCTCCATTAACTCTGCTGGAACCATGTTGTTGTCAGAATCAAAACTATCGCCATTGAGCAAAACAAAACACGCGCCATGGATATCGCAGTCATAACCAATGCGACCCAGTTCTGGTTTGGTTTCTGCTTTCAATTGTTCGTAAGCAGCTAACACTTCGCCGTTAGGAAATAAAGCATCCCAGCGGATGGGTTCTACACGAAACATTTCTGCTAACTCATGTAGATCTTCTTCAGCATCGGCTGGTTGTGAAATTACATTTAAGTCTTGCATTGTAAACTCCTTAGTAGTTTTAGAGAGCATTGTTTTATTAATTGATAAAACGGTTTGGTAGTAAATGTGAGACGGACGTCCAAAGACGCGAAACCAATGAAAAGACTGGTTCAACAAATAGTTTATTTAAAGACACACATATTGCTTTGTATTTCTGTTGTAAACGAAACTGTATTAGAAACTCTTCTGTACAAATCCCAGCTTCTTTTGTACGACAGTTGTAGTATCGAATGACCCCGCCTGTATAGGGATCTTTTATGCAAGCATGCTTTACGGCATCAAACGCGCTGCGATACAAATTAACGCAATGTATGCTACCGCTACCCAAAACGACAACATCGCCATCCTTGAGCGTTCTAGAAGGCTGGTGGTCGCCATGCGTACCAAGACAGAGAAAGTTACCACAGTCAGTAACTAAAATGACACTAAAAGACCATTTGGTTCTATGTGCTCGCTTTTGCTGCCTAAGAATAAAATCATTCAGCTCTGTGTCTTTTACTTGTTTGCGCCTTTTGAATAGGTATTCAAAATCTTCAATAATGTTTACTGAACCAGAACAAGCAAAAGCAGTCACTTGCACCCGCACGTCATTTCCCGAAACAATGTATTCAAAATCACACGGCGTTATTTTCAAGTCGGTATCTGTAATGATTTCTTTATCGCGTGTAACTCTTCCATCGGCAACCAGATACTCTCCATCAAAAGCAATTGTAGTCATTACAAGTCCTTAGAAAAGGTTTTATAGTCACCGAAATGATATATGCCTGAAAAATAGTACATTTACCAACCCCGAAGGATCAGCAAATGTACTCTATGGTAACGTTTTGATTATGCGAGTCTGGAACAGTAACGTTGTTAGGGCTCACTACTACAGTTTCTGCGTTAAGAAAGCTACCATACGCTGAAGCATAGTGACTAATCATAAACACTTGACTGTGTTGGTTAGTTTGAATTAGCTCATGAATAAAACCAATTAGGTTATAACGATGCTGTTCATCAAAGCTTGCACCAACCTCATCTAAGAACAAAGGAAAGTCTACTAAACCCAATTTACTGTAACCCAATAAACGGAACGCTAAGTTAATAATGTCCTTCTGAGCACTAGACCCATCTGAAACGTCCTCAGCTCTGTTTGTAGGCAATTCAATCGTCATTGGGAATCGGTAGTTCAACTCATTGTCTTCGAACCCACAAGGCAGTACATTAAGCTCATAAGTCCAGATTGCATTAATGATAGCATTTTGTTGATGTACCATTGTTTCAATAGAACCCATGAGCTGCTCTGCGATAAACCCTGAGGTAGGTGATAAAGCATCCACCAGTAGCTCGTAACACTCTTTCTCTAGTCCTAAGGTAGTTAATGACTTTTTATGATCATTCACAATGCCTTCTAGAGTAGACTTCTGATTAATTGCATGCTGTGCAATCGCTAGCGTATTCTGATGCTGCTCAATACAACCATCAATTAACTGATCACGAGTTACACGAATTAATAGATCACGAGTCTCTTCTAAAGCATTCCATTCTTTAACAAGTTCTGCTTTTAGATTACCCAGCTTTTCTAAGCTATTGCGATAATCTTCGTACGACTCTTTCTTAATGCGCAATAACATTAACTGATCGGTGTGTTCATGGATTAAACGATCTAACGATTGTGCTCGCTCTCCAATATGTCCACCAGTGCCTTGATTCAACTGATCGGCTTGTTGTAAAGCATCATTTAGAGTAGTCTGTTGTTTTACCAAACTTTCAATAACAGCATTGGTGTTTAAATCAGCTACCCATAAACGAAACATTGCTAAACAACGACTGGGTGCTAAGTAAAACATGTTGTCTTCACTAAGGCTATCCCAAAGAGGTTGTAACCGAGGGTAGTTGTTCACCACACTGCGATAGCGATTTACATACGCCATGTAATCGTTAGTTTGCTCTACGTATTCGCAAGCATCTTTCAGCAATGGCTGCAGTTCGATTAGTTCTGCTTGGTATTTAGCAATTGTTTCTTTTAGTCCTTGTTCTTCATTTGGCTTTACTCCAGGTTTCCAGGTATGCTGACATTTAGGGCACTCAGAGTCTTCGGTATGCAACAAATGCTCTAAACGAGTCTCCATTTGACTGATAGAGTTTTGTCTACGTGTAATCGCTATGCGTGTCTCATCTGCTAAATTAGCCATCTCTTTGTATTTAACCTGATTGTACTTTTTATCGTAGTTATCAGGCATGTCGCTAAAAATGCTATCAAGTAAGTTAGATACCGCTTCTGTGTCAGCTTTCAATTCAGCGGTATTAGTCACCTCAAAACGACTAATGCGGTTACGATACTCACGCAGATCTTCACTGATCTGCTCCAACCGCTCTGTAAGCTCACCAATGCCATTTGCTCCTGAAACCTGCATGGTATTCAAGAAACTTTCGTAACTTACGTATTCGGTAGTATAGAGCGATAGCGCCGATTCATTAATTCCAATCTTCACTCTAATGTTAGCAATTTCATTTTCAAGATTGGCAACAGTATGTGGCATCGGGATATCTAAACCAATAGGTGGAGTGACCTCAAGTGCCAATAATGCTTTACTGATGGTGTTGACTTGATTCAGTATACGACCCAACCGAGAATCCACATCCCAGGTACGAGGTAGACCTTGTTCTTTATTAACCATCAGGGTGTTAAGTTCTTCGCGCATTTGTTTTGCTTGAGTCTCTAAGCGACTGACATCACCCATTTCAACTAGTTTCTCCGTTTCTACAGAGATACGATTGGCAATGTGTTTGAAAGCGCCAGTAGCGTCTCTTGATGCGGTTCTAAAGTCGTTGAACAACTTAAATGCAAAGGTCATGTCGGTAGGGGAGAAACGTGTTAACCATTGTCTGCGTTCAGTAGTACTAAAGTCAGTAAAAGTATATCCGTTAGCACCGATTAACAGTAGGAAGATCTCTGGTGTTAATCCAGTCTTATCTTTAACCATATCACGTTGAGCAGTGGCAGTCCCACCATTGTTCATAACGACAACATTTTCACCGTCATATTCGGTAAAGAAATGTTTAAAGTTAGTACCTACCCATTTGGATTCAGCAACATAACGCTTACCGTTATGAAGGAACTCAATGTATTTATATCCACCCATGCCGAAATTGCTATGATGCGATGGTAACGGTGAGGCTTCTCTAATGATAGAACTCTTCCCACTACCATTGGTACCTAAGATCACTTGAACATCAGCTTCTGGGGTATAGGTAAATGTTTCAATGTTACTTAACGCTAAACGCAAGTATTTGTGTAATATCAGTTTTGTAATTTTCATGTGAGTTAGTTCACTGGTTACTATAGGCTATAGAAAAAGCTAAAGCCGTAGTTTTTAAGGAGTCTTAAAGAATATGCATAAATCCTTATTGCATTATTATTCCATGGCCATTGTAGCGGAGAACGCTGTGGTGGGCAGTAAAGACATTGTTGTATTGCCTATTGAAATGTTTCCTTACTTTGATGGGGAACTTAAAGAAGAAGTTGGTGAAGAAGTTCATAAAGGCGTAGACGCAGCAGATCGTCCTTACACAATTAAAGTTAAAACTAAACGAACCATACCAGCTACCTGGTGGCAGTTTGCCAGCACGCATCGTGATACAGCGCCTAATGTTCGTAAAGGTGAACGCGTGTTGATTTGGCAGTATGCGGATACTGACGAGTATCGTTGGGCTAGCTTAGGGGAAGACGACGGTTTGCGTAGACTAGAGACCATTCTTTGGCTATTCTCTGGCACTAAAGATGAAAACGTAACTAAGCTAACTACCGATAATAGTTACTCTGCCTATGTGTCTACCCACGACAAAGTAATTCGAATCCTCACTACCAAAAAAGATGGCGAGCCTTACGCGTATACAATTGAAATAGAAACTAAGTCTGGTAAGGTTACCATTAAAGACGACATTGGTAATGAGTTCTTTTTGGTTTCAGCAAAGAATCAATGGTGTGCTATTAATAAAGATAAATCCAAGATGGAAATTATCGGCACTATCATGAACCTTGAGACTAGTAGCGAGATTAATCTCAAAACTAAAACATGGAACATTGAAACAGACACTACCAATTTCAATGCAAAAACGCTAAACCAGAAAACATCGACAACCAACATCACCACGTCAACAGTAAATGAGAAGACTAGCTCATACACAGCTACCATTGGCAGCTACAACTTTACTGGCGGCAGTATAAAACACGATGGCATTAAGATAGACAAAACACATAAACACGCTACTGCAGGTTCGGGGCCACCAAGTCCACCAATGCCTTAAAACGGCAATACAGTCCTCGTACTCCGCAATGGGTACGAGGACTGTATTTATGGCGTAATGGTTAAGGTTTCACGATGGAAACGAATGTGCGTGGGTTTTATGCAGCGCACTGGAATGTTTGGATCTGGAATATTGCTCACTGCAACATCTAAAGGCCATTGCGTCGTGTGATATGTTTTAGCAACATTGTACAATGGCTTAGTATTAACGCTGTACCAGCCTGTGTCTTCTTTCACCGTGTACGCTAATTCACGGCCAGTCTCTGTCACCAATAAGCCCTTTGGCACAAACGTACTGATATATTGACCAGGGAATTTAGTGCTGGCAAACGCATTGCGATCAACTACTAAATAGTCGGTATCAATGACAACTGCAAACGATTGAGATAGCGTGAGGTATTTGGTAATGAAGTCATCGCTAGTAATTTGATCGACAATTAATGTATTATTGAAGCCATTAAAGAAAGCTTCGTTTAAAGACTGCATGTCAATTAAATCCATTGACTCAAACAGGCGATCTAACAGCGGTAGCTTGGTAAAGTCAATGGACACTACCCCATCGCCGACCTCATGATACGCGCTATCCAAACAGTGCAAGTAACCACCAATCGAAAGCAGTACCGTTTTTGCTTCTGTGCTAACACCCAGATTAACAAAGGTTTGTTTGTATAGTCGTTGATCTGGGTTGGTTTTAAAAATCATATCTTCAGTAATGGGTAGCAATTGCAAAGACGCAATGTTTGCAAAACTGGTGATAGACATTTCTATGTCTTCGGCAATCTTAGAAGACTTTACCGCATTACGTACGTACAACCCATGGTTAGTGCCTTCGGTTAAATGAAACAATCCATTTAATGAAACTAAAGAGTGTGTACCCATGTAAAGGTAGTCAATGCCGGGTTTGGTGATGAGTGCATCTGTTTTGTCTTCTAACGGATATTCCATATCTGGATGACCCACTGGATGCACTCTACGAACCTTAAAACCATGTGTGTGCAAATCGCCAGTATTAGACGTCTGGGTACTAATATTGTAACTAGACCCTACAGAAGGCAACGCCAGATTACCATTAGCAGTTAACCAAGCAGCAAATGTTAATGATGGGTTAGTAAATCGATGTCTGTTAGCTACCATGTCAAATAAGGTAGGAGTAACTTCAAAGCTATTGGTGAGTGTAACCAAAATGCCTTGATAGGTGCTCAGTAACTCGCCTACCGTAATTGCAGTTGGGTTTATTGCTTGCCATCCTGAAGATGGATTTTTACGCAGTGCCGCTGCACTCGAAAACGAGTAACTCATACTGTGCTCCAAACTAAAAATTAGGGAAACCTACCATAAAAGGCGTCTGTATTCTATGGTCTTAGGTTTTTGAAAAGAAATCCATATCATTTTATTAAACATCTAGGCGGAGTCCTATCATGCCTACAGTAATTGAATATCCTTTTGATTCAACTGGCGAGTTGGTATCAAATTTAGTGATCGGTGATGTTAAGACAGCAGCGCCTCAAACCACAGGTTACGTTTACATCGTCCCTGACGCAGCACCCTTTTATGAAGAAGGGTTTCAGATGCGCAGAACGGACACCAACGCATTATTGGTAGAGGGTGTCGATTTCTTTTTTACGCACCGTTTTGAGTCTGCATCGGTAAACACCACTAAACCAGTCTTTGGTTCAGTATCGTTTTATTTTGGTGGGTTCACAGGCGAGGTAACAATGCGTTACCAAACCGTAGGCGGTGGTTGGGTATTGAATACCAACCAAGTACTAGAGGAGCTTTATAACCGTACGATTAACCCAAGAATCGTTTACTGGGAACAGGTTGTTGATTACCCTGCTCTTTTCCCTTTGATAGACCACGGACACGCAGCTGAAGATACATCAACCTATGCTGATGTTATTGCAGCAGTGAATCAAATCGCATTGGCTATTGAACAAGGCAACGAAGAGAACAGCGAATACGCCACCTCTGCAGAAGCGCTAGCAGGTGTTCGAAGTGATAGAATAATCTCTCCGGCTACTCTGGCATTGGTTGTTAATAGTGCGATCAGCGGAAATGTTTCTAATACAATTAAAACGACCTATTTGATTGGTTATGGTCATAACCGCAATCTTGCTAAAGATCTGTTTGGAGATTCGTTGTTTATTGACACGACCACTGCACCTGGTTTAAAACTAACAAAGCCGGGTACAGATTACATTATTAAATCAGGCGTTGCTTTTGTAGGCGGAATGCGGGTAGAGATTACTAACGATCTTACATTAACTAACCCTTCATCGTTACCGCGCGATCTTTGGATGGTGGTTTATGTCCCGGACGGTATTCAAAATGGCACCCATACACCGAGTAGCGATTTTGTTTGGAACGCTGCGGGTACGCCGTTGATCTATGACGCCGGTGTTCGTACTATAGAGCCCGTAAAGATAGCAACAATAGATGCGTCAGGGTTAATCACAGATTTAAGAAAAACCCAGAAACGCGGCTATGGTTTAGTGTTTGATGATCGCAACGCGTTCACTAAAGTAAACACACAAAATGCAGTAATTAAAAAGAACACGCCTACCTTTATTGATGACTCAGAAGTAAGTCCTAGTATCCTCACTGTGCGTTTACCGAACATTGTCGATATTGACGATCCAGTCGGTGTTGAGGATTGGGTTTACGTTGAGCGCAGCGGTAGCGTGATTATTACTTCTTTTAATGGTACTACTGATCGCATCCGCCTAGAAAAACCAGATGGTACATATGAAATCAGTAACATCCTTATCTATAACCTTAATGTACCGCTTAGACTCCGCTGGAACGGCGTCTATTGGGAGGTTTAAATGACTATTGATTTAAAACGAGCACTTAGCTCTGGTAATTCTGGTGCCAATGTTGCAGCGGGTTTGGGTATTGGCGATAGTAAGCTCATCGCCAATAGTGCACACGTTATCGCTGGCGATAACGGTGAAATATTGATTAGTCGTGCAAACAATCGGGTAATTGATAGAAAACTCGCGCCTAATTATTTTAAGGCAGGACTTAAACCTTACATTACCGCTAGTCAGTTAACCGACGCTAATAACAATACCGTGGTACTTTCGTCATTAGATACTTACGGTAAATATCGGTTTTTTCGAATGCCCAATAATTGGAATTTTAATACTGTAAACAATGCAGCCTATCCGCTGTTAATGGATTTACCAAACGGTAGACTGGCTACCATTTTTTATCGATCGCAAACAGAGACTGATGATGATTACCATTGGGTAACTACTAATACCGCTGATAATCGTGAATGGACAGTGGGACAGGAAATTTTTGATGGCGATCACAACGGACCAGGCGAACGTCCCGTTGCGCTTTATAGTTTCCTTAATAGAAACTATCTTTTAGTTAGATCGCATGACTCAAATACACTGTTTGCCTATCGTTCCACCGACCTGAATTCGGCACCTACACAGTTCACGTCATTAACTGGTCTAGTCGGGGAAACGTGGGGTTTTAGCGCAGAGCAACAATATTTTTATTCGTTCAATGTATTTGCCGAAGAATTTGTTACTGTAAACAACGGTGTTGTATTGGGTATAATGTCGCGCAGTCCTTCCAAAGTTCTTTATAGAACGACTAACGGAATTAACTTTACACCGGTTACATTGCCGTCTGGTAACCCAGAATGTATGCGTTATCTGGACAATAAGTTTGTAGTAACAACAAGTACGGGTCGTTGTTACTACAGTACTGATTTAGAAAACTGGTTGTTAGCGTTTAATTTAAATGACGGTAGTCTAGTAGACACCAGCTTTACCTTAATCGATGGTTATTGGGTGTTTAATCGTAGATCGCCCTCTTTTTCCTCTACTTATCTTCCAGTTGCTGGTAATGCGATAAATCAATCAACTAAGTTTAACGCTTGTTACGTAACAAACTCGTTAAGTAACCCCTCAATCAGCATAAATAAAGCAGTCACAATAAACGCTACTATAATTACGCGTGATACAGTTACACAACAAACAACGTTGAGTGCGGTTGAAGGTTTTAATCCCGGCAACTCGTACTTTGGGGTATTCTCTTATGGGCGGAGTGGGTTTAGTATTGTTCGTTTGGCTAGCAACGCCAGCGGTGGCTGGTGGTCCGCACCCCATGTTTCAAAAAACAGCGATATTATTAACTGGTTGTTATCTGACGATATCGCGATGCCAAATCCAGATGCTTACGAAACGTCGACTGTGGGCTTTAACCAAAACACGATACGCTTATTAACTAAGTCAGGAAAAGAAGTTGCTTTTCACCCGTCCATAACAAGTCTTAGTAGTTTGTTATCGTATTACGATCCGACAATGCCCGACGAAGAAGAAACCCTTACGTTGCCTGCTTTAGATAGACGATTCTTTAAAGCGTCGTCTAACGACGATCTTGTCAGTTCAAATTACGACGCCCCAACTTTCTTGGAATACTTCGATAAACAAGTGTACACCCGTATCAACTAATTAACTGAGTCCAATAAAATGACTGAACCAATTGTTTGGCAGTTTTATTACGATCCAGTCGCAAATCAAGTGGTTAAGCAATCTAGTACAGTAACGGCTAATCCTAGTTGGAAACATTTGACCCCAGAGTACGCACAGCTTTTAATTACTGGCTTGCAAAACAATGGGCAGATTTATCTAAACACTGAGGGTTGGCCCGCACTGTTACAGTTACCCACTAAACCAATATTGCGATGGGACGAAGAAGCTACACTAACACCAGTAACCGTAATTAATGGTGTAGCGCATCAGGAATGGCGAATTAAAAAAATGTCCATTCCTGAAAAGTTAGCTCACTTAGCTGCATTTCGATTCAAAAAACAACACAGCATTGTTTTTAGAATGGCGATTAATCGGCGTGATCCCAATGGCGATAAAATCTACAGGGACTGCGTGACAGATCAGGGTACAGTTTACATGATGACCCAGTCTGGTTTAAGTGCTAGTCGTAACCCAAATATCGTTTTCGAACATTGGAAGTTTGATGTCAATGGGTCAATTGAATGGCATTCTGTTAATGGAGCCGATCTATTAGACGCTTGGGATGAAGCGTCATTAGAAATAGAACAGCAGTTTAGTATTGAAGCGATGTATACACAACGTATACTACAAGGTATGGATGTCGATATTACTGAGTGGGTTCTACTCCCGCCGTTAGTCACAGCCCCTACCAATGATTAAACGAGGGATGTCTGACATCCCCTTTGTTCTAAGGAGTTTGCTGTAATGTTAGCGACAGTTGCTTCAATGATGGTCGGTAGGTTTGGTCCTAACGTATTCAGTTATGTGTACTGGGGAGTTATTGGGATATTGGTAACCTTATTAGGTTCACTGTATTTTTATAACTCGGGGCTATCGGCGAAATTAGATAAGAAAACACAAGCTTTAGCAAAAACGAAAGCAGAGTTAGAAACCACTAAAACTGCATTAGTGACGGCTGAAAACAATATACAACATTACAAGACGGAATATACTCGAGTATCTGCTATTTCTGATCAAGCAGGTGAGGTACGCACCGAGATAGTTTACGTCGATAAGGTGGTGACCCGTGAAGTTATCAAGTACCAAAACGATCCTTCTGTTAAGCGTGTTTCTTTGCCTGCTGAGTGGGTGTGCATCCACGACTATGCAGCCCAAGGAATCTATCCCATTACTGGTACCGGAGAGACTGAAAGCGAAGCCGTTAGTATTAAAGACTATCGCTGTGTCAGAAGAGACTCCATCCCAGACTACAAAGTCCTTGAAGTGATGAACTATAACTACCAGCAATGTCATCAAATGCAGGTCAATTACCAAGAACTGTCTGACATTGTTTTTGGTTATATCGCTAAGGTTGCCGAGTTGGATAGTAGTTTAACAAAGAAATAAAACCATACAGAGAAGCAGAGTCATTCGACTCTGCTTCTCTTATACTCTTGGAGATATCTAATGGCACGAGATGCTAGTGAAGGATTGTTTAAAGTACTAAACAATAGCAATGTCAGTTTGTGGCAAAAAGGATTCTGTAAAATTGCAGAAGCTAAAGTATTAACCAGTTTACTCAATACCGAGCATCGGTATGTTGCCTACACTGTAAAAGGCTGGCGTAATGAGCCTGATGCAGCGGTACCGTCAGAACCAGTTCTGGTAGGTGACGATGTGGTGTTCTTTACCCGCATTCCAAAAGATGTTTACAGCGTTTACCAGATCGATGAGATTTGTAGAACACATTTCTTAACTGAGGTTATCTACCTTAAGACAGTACCAAACATCAAGCAGTGCGTCATGAACCTTTCGATACCGCCAGCTAAAGGTTTGGGGTACAGCTTCTTTGCGGTAAACAATCCAGACGCAGTGGCTAGTGCAAAACGATTCTGGCATGTGGAACATTATGAATCTTCAGGAATACTTCCCATTGAGCATACGGGTAGTTATTCATTAGCAATCATGGCTGACAACCAGTTTAATCAATGTGATGTCGTTTATGACAATGATTTCAATTGGTTTAAAGCTCATCGTTTAGCGTTGGTTGCTCCTGCTGAATTTGCAGCACAACGAATGTACGTTATCGAATCCTAGCGTAAATAGGTAAACTCATGCCAAACCCAATTGTAAACTACCCATTAGACCTATCGGGAGTTCATCCCACGAATAAGGTCAATAACGAAATTCACGCAATTACACCATTGCGTCGTGCCGTAACGATGAACTACGGTCCTTTCTTTGAACAAGGTCTTATTGTCCGCAATGCGGCAGACAACACACCGCTAGTACCGGTGATAGATTATTCTGTTGGTTTGATATATCCGGCAGCAACCATGGCGGCTAAAAAAGCAGTTTATTGCTTTATCGTCATTAACAATCTCAGCATTACGAACATATCGGTTACTTATCAGGTACTCGGTGGTGAGTATAGTCAATATACTGGCGCATTACAAGAAATACTAAATACACTTTCACTAGACGATCGTCCGGTAGAATGGGGTAGTATCTTAGGATTGCCGAATGGGTTTGCGCCTGTACCACATCAGCATCCAGCATATTCTATCCATAGCTGGGGTGCGATGATTGCTGCGTTAGATCGCCTCAAGTCAGCAATACTTGTTGGTAACCAGCAAGCCGTCAATGAGATGTATGCTTACGTAAATAGTCTAATAAGCGGTGTTAATGCTCCAGTGGCTACTATTCCTGAAGCAATTGAAGGTATTAACAACACCATGCGGATAACCCCGTTTAATTTGAAAGGGGTGTTAGACGCTCGCTTTGCAGCAGCAAATATCCCTGACTTTGAATATGAACTCGACCCCATGGATGACGATTGGGGATACTTCAGACACAAAAATTCAGGTTTCACTATTTGTTGGGGAACTACCTCGGCGATTGGGTCTGGTGAAGCGTATCGTGCGTTTTTCCGTAAACGTTTTGATTTCAGACCGTCTGTAGTGGGGTCTCCTTTAAACGTCACTAACGACGCAAATCAAAGTGGCGCGCAGTGGGTAGAGCTAACTGCTAACATCGTTGACCACACGCTAACTTTTGAAAGTTTCTATGCGGCAGCTAACCGTATTAACGGTACCGGTAACGATAAGGTGAGGTTTAAATACATTGCTATTGGTACCTCATCTGAAGATAACCCTTTAGCAGTTAGCGGTGGCAACATTGGTGTTGTACCACCAGCAGGCGGTACGCTGTCACAGCCAGTGTGGAGCGGTACCAATACCATTGCGCTTAAAACACCGAGCACCGGTACACACCGAATGGGTATTGCTTTTCCAAGTACGGTACCCGGAGGCGGATATGTCTTTAACACAATCGCCCAAACGCCACTTAGCAATATCTATTATACGTCGTATCCAGGTTTATTCGTTGACACCGATTACGAGATAATGGCTACCGTAACCAATACGTCTTTTAATCCACAGTTGACAAGTGTTGGTCTAGCGTTGGATACATGGCATGACTTGGCGGTGATTCGTGCGTTAAGTCCAACTGTGGTAGCCAACACGTTTGCCTTTGAAACTAGCGGCTTATTTGGCGGTATCGTGTCGTTAAGCGTAACGATCAGAAAGAAGACAGAGATTACAGTCACCTCAACTCGTGTTTTTACTTTAGATAGAGATTCTGTTGCTTTGCGTCTGCGGTGGGATAATCGCGGAATTGGCGTCGCTGCTAGTTATCCTACCACATACAGCGCTCCCACCGCTGCAAATCGCGATTCTGGCCTTATTCTTCAATCAGTTAATGATGAATACCGGGTTAGAAGGTTAATCGCAAACACTCCGTCAACTGGAGGAGAACCGCTGCGATTGGTGAGCGATGACGGATTGGTTTCTACAGACATCTCGGTTGCTGAACTAGACCAATACGAAGTTAGGGCATATGCTAATCCAAGCGGCGCGTGGACACAGGCACCGTCCAGTCTTCAGATAGTACCTACTAACACTACCTCCCCTTTGGGCGATTGGGTTAATCTGTCGGTGTGGCTGGCCAGCAGTTCTGGCTTTGCATTAAGAAACGCTACGAATACAACCACTAGTAGAGAGGTGAGTATCCAAATTCGTCACAAAACAGATTGGAGAAAGATCATTGCCTATTCTACTGATATTCGTCAAGCGGGTGCTGACATTATACCAGTGTGGTCAGGTAACTTTGGCGTAACCGTAAGTGCTGCAAGTGGTTCCTTGGTTACATTTGCTATAGTGAACAGTACAGCAATCGCTGCCGGTTTATTATTAATCAGATGGTCGGTTAACGGCGTCTATGAGGAACGTCAAGTCAGCTGGTCAAACGGTCTAACCAATATTCAGGCTGCTAACTATAGTTCATCAATCAATGGAGCCGTTACGAACTCTGGAACACAACTAACAGCAGGTAGTACGAACAACGGTACTGGTACAATGGCAATCGATCGAAGTCTTACTTGGCAAGGTAATGTAACGCAGCAAACAGTTGTTACGGTACCGTTTACTGTCGGTCACATGACATACGGTACTGCCGGCGCAACTCAAAACTTTACGTTTACAGTAAATGTGTCTTAACGCGACATAGCGGCATAAACGCTAGGGATAGTCCCTAGCGTTTATGCCGTGCATTTACTCACCACTCAAACCCATCAATATATTTGCAAGGATTTTTAATACGGTTGCAAATATATCAAACATACCCATGTCTTTAGTGCTGTCGGTAAACAAAACATACATGAACGCAATAATCAAGACAAAAACGATTACTACAAAAGTTGCACTAAACAACCAGAAGAAAGGACGCTTAGAATCAGAAATCTCGCTAGCCCGTTTTCCAGTAGGCGTGGAGTTACTAACTCCGTCGTCGCCTAACTTACGGGAACTAGCAACACGTTTGCTGGGACTATCGTCTTCATAATCGTAATCGTCTTCTGGCGCCCTGTCTTTATCGTAAAGACCCATAAGTCACCTATCATAAACGCGATGTTAATAAACGTAGGCGAGCGTAAGCTACCGCAATGGCATCAATAGAATGCTCATCTAAACCAGTAGGATTAACTCGACTAAAATCAATATCAGGAATTGCACAGACTGCTCTATGCATATCCATTTTATCTTTAGATTTACCATTAACCTTTACATGAGTCTTTACGGTAGCAGGATCGATCTTCTGTAATACCATAAAAGGATTATGTTGTCTAACAGTGTTCTCAATCATTCCCAGAGTTTCTACTAAACCGGCAAACGCTTGAGGGAATCTACCCATGTAAGGAACTTCAGTCAATATCTCGTCAGGCTGTAATTCCTCGAATAAACGACCTAGATAATGGGAATGCGATTTAAGCCTCGCATAACGCTCTCCAGACGTTTCTATTATTGGGGAGTACTCTGATAAGCATTTTGCTGCATTCAACGTGTAAGCCATTTCTAGGCGCTTTAAACCGCTATTAAAATCATAACTCAGTACACTAACCCCAAGGGTAGTTGTGCCAGGGTCTATGCCAACCAAAAATAGCTTTTCTCGACCAGGCGGAATAAACAACATAACACTACTCCAAGGGGTTACACCGCATTAGGTCTCTGCTTCTATTTGAGCAGTACCAAATAACGGATCAAATGTACCAAGATCAATGTCCATACCAAAAGGACCAGAGTTCATGGCAGCAGAGAAGTTAGCGCCAGCAAAGTTTACGATGGTGGAACGCAACACTTCAGGATAAGTCAAACCTGCTAACGGTTGACGGTTCTCATCAAGTTTAGTAACAAACTTACCAATACCGCTAACGATTGCGATTTCAGTAATCATTGCAAGATCGGCATTACCGTACAATAACTCTGCGCAGTTAATTAATTCCTCAACTTCAGATTCTGAGAGCACCACAGGTACAATGGCCGACACACTAGCGTAAACGCCATTAGCTGTTTGAATTGCATCATTCGGTACCAGAGGCGGTACTGGAGTCAAGTTAGAGTTATTGGGCACGAATGGATCGCTAGTAGACACGCCACCTTCAACAGTAGTTAGCTGCATTTCTGGCGTAGTACCTGACAGATCCAGAACGCGTAAATAATACGCCCAGTACTTAGCCCCGCCGGTCAACGTTACTGGCACACGCATGCCGTATAGTTCTTGTTCGCCAGCAGTCAGATCAGCGTTAATTGGACGCATGATAAAGGGCAACGGTTTGTACAAGCCAGCATCAGTGGCATTGTGCGGATTGTATTCAAAATAACCAATGCCATCAGCACCCACTTGGTTTACGTGTCCACGGTTACCAATAGAAATGTATTTAGTAACCATGCGATCGCTACCACCAATAGCGGTAAGGGCATGAATGTTGTACAACTCGTTCAACGTGGTATTAGTAGGAGCAACATATTGCTTACCTAGCCACTGGAAGGTTTGAATCAAACCCCCATAGATTGTTTTGGTAGACGGAGTGCCGGCCATTGGAAGTTACCCTTATTTACATTAAGTGAAAGTGATATTTTTAACACCCACAATTGTAACCGGCATGCGAATCTTACTTGAGTGATTCGTAAAGACCGAGTTCTTCATTGAAGGTAATACTGTTGTGCGTGTACGCGTCGATGTTTTAATTCGAAGGTCATCAAATCCGCCTAAATCGTATTTTAACTCGTAAGTAGGTTTGAACTTAATGTCTAGAATTTCAGAACGCGGAGTGGGGGCAGAAACATCAGCGTCAATTGTAGTTTTTATGTTACCTACTAAAACCTCAGGAGTACCAACACGCATGACATTTTCAATATTAATGGTAGCTACATACTGAATGCTGTAGCTACTCAGCTGCCGCATGAGATTAATAGTAGCAGTATGAATTTGTCTTAGTGTTAAAGTCGTGTTAAGTGATAATCCAGTAGCGTTCTGATAAAGTTCGTCTGCTATGGAGTCATACTCGAAACGAGACATGGTTCCCAATGTAATTCCGGTGTCATTAAACCAATTGTCGTAAGTACGGTTAACATAGAACTCACAAGACACTAAACCATATAACCGCATAGCAGCGGCTTTAAGCATTCCTTGTTTAATCTTTGCCGTTTCATTTGCCCATTGATAATAATGCAAACGCAAACGTTCATGTAAACCAACCACTGTGTCGTAAAAATCATCGATGCTGACAATACGAACTAAATCTTCGGTATCAGCAAGCACTTGATTTAACGTTGCGGTACTTACGTATTGACGATCAACAATTTGTTGCAATGTAGCTAAAGAAGGAACTGTAGCTAGTCGTACAAAATGTGCATTCAGTGTAGGAATAACATCAAGCGTAATTCCTACTGTTTTTGCTTTGCAGAACATATACAAAACAAATGCATCTTTAGCACTCAATAAAACACGTTCCCCAGTTATAGGGTGAGTAAAGTAAGTGATTGCTGAATACAATTCGTGTGTTGACATGTACATCCAGTGATGCAATAACATTTCAGGTAATGTACGAACCGAATTGTTACTGATATCGTCTACAGATGACTCCAACACCTTAGTTGGGTATTCTCCAAAAGGACCGTCTTGTGCTTTTGTTGTAACTAATGCTTCGTGGTACTCGATGTTCTTTGCGTTGTCGCGAGCATCTGGGTTTTCTTTTTCAAGAACTTCTTGCACGCTGTAAGAATCAGAATACCCGAAACTACGTGGTGTGTTAATTGGTTCCAGTAATAGCTCAATGTCTGGTTTTAGTTGACTAGGCATGTTTGCAGTGTTGTGCAACATGGTGTATCGACCTAACGGATAGCGACGCTCGGTAATTAAACGGGCTATCAGTAACTTAAAGGTAGACTGCTTACCGGCATTAGTCATGATGTAACGAATATTCCGATACAAGAACAACTGCTGCTTTTTAGTCAACGCTTCCATGTATCGATCTAATCGACCATGTGAAGCAAGATACTGACGAATATGGAAAGAATGCACAAAGTCAGTATGACAGTTAGCAAATCGAATATTGAAAATGGTTTGCGGTATATTTAAACACAACGCACCAAACCAACCGCCTGTATAGAGATCGTGAGAATACCGATAGTCAGGAGTTACCCAGCGCTCAATGTATCGAGTAATGAAACGCTGTAATTCAGGGATCAAATTTAACTCGTTGGACTCTACAAGCTTAGGGTCGTAAAAAAGGATAGTGCCTTCTTTAGCTAACACCGCAGTATTAATGTTGACTGGATGCAGTATCCCCAATATCAATCGTTTTTTGTTAGGGTATTGTTTAACTAACTGCTTGTAGTAGGTAGTCCCAAAAGCGTATTCGCGAGCAGTCGCTTTATGAATTAACAGATTTTCTTTTGTGAAATCGATTTCTTCTTGGGTATCCATACTAGTGACTCGCATATAAGGCAAGTCTGTACTATGGTACTCCCCGGCAAGATTCTTATAGTACTTCCAGGTTGAAGGGGCTTCAAAGAGCACTTCAACGCCGCGCTCTAGTAGCGCATTATTTACAGCTTCTGCAATATAACGTGATTTGATTACTAACGTCTTTGCTAGCTTGTAGATATCTTTTTCATAAAGCTTATAAAGGGCACTAGACATTGAGTGTCCTCCAAGAGTCACTTTTTACTGTTTGTTTACGGAGTATCCGATGAAAGGCGATAACCAGAATTCGCGTTTGCCTGTATATCAGTCAAGACCGATTATTAATGCAATTGCTGCAAAGCTTGTAAGACCTACGAATCGAGCAACAACAACCGATCTAACTCGTGTGGGTAGCGGACATAACTTACTTGCTCAAAAAGTATCAGCAATCACAGCAGCAAACATCACTGATGCCGCTTCATTAGAACAGATTCTACCAGAATCAGAATTAATGCAAAGAATCTTGGTAAGTTCTATTCTGTCCCCTAAAGACTTAATGACTATTAAACTGACTTTTGGTTTAAAGAATACCAACATCTTTAGATCGCAGTTAGTTTCACCGCTTCACGCAGTGTTGTCAAAGTTCTTTATCGACGACTATAAAATAGAAACCAAGCTGCCAAAAATGTTACGGGATATGCTTTTCAGAAAAGGGTCTTATCCGGTACTGACCATTCCTGAAAGTTCTATCGACGCCATTATCAACGGCAAACAATTAGTTAGCCAAGAAGCGTTGACATTAGCCGGATTAAGTCTTAAGAGCGGTGACTATGTTAATGTTCCTGCTTTAGGTATATTAGGCAATGGTGACCTAAAACAAAACAATACAGCATCATTGGAATCTTTCTTTAACTACGATGCACCAACGGCGTTCAGATCCGATTTGACCGCACCTTCAGCTACCAACCCTGAACACAACTTGTTGATTAGTATTACTGATAATCCAAACGTACTAAAGATACCACACATCACCGATCGTTTAGCACGACAAGCAACTATGACTCGTTTGGCCGCTGCTGGCTTTGGACGCCGTCGCACTGGTGTGGGTATGGAGGCAAAAGCAGTTGATGGTTCTAAGAAACCATCCAACTCAACCGATACTAGTGACAACGCGTTTGATAAACCGTTAACCGACAAGCAAATTGAAGCATTGTATCAAAACCGTAGAACTATCAATACACCGATGCAGGTCATACCAACCATTGATGACGCTACTCGTCCTACCCAAGGACATCCGTTAGAGATGGTATTGCCACCAGAATCAGTGATGCCGTTGTTTGCGCCAAATGACCCTACGGATCACGTAGGATACATTATCTTGCTAGATGCTAACCGCAATCCTTTATCGTCAGCTAGTATTGATGATAACTTTAGACAGTTAGAACAACATTTGGCAATGAACAACGAACAAGTTAATGCGATGCTCACGTCAAACTTTTCTGAATTAACTGGCAGACAATTAAACTCCAGCGATATTGAGAAGCAGCATCAAACTCAGCTTTACGCCGAGATGATGGAAGCAGCATTAATTAATCGTTTTAAAACAGGGGTATTAGGCGGCAATATTGCGTTATCAAGATCTGATGATTATTATCGAATTATGTTTGCTCGCTGGCTAACTAAACAACAAACGATTGCGTTGTATGTTCCTGCTGAGCTAATGACGTATTATGCATTTGACTATAACGCCTACGGCGTGGGTCAATCATTAACTGATAAGAACAAGATTCTGGGTTCTATTCGTGCTATGTTGTTGTTTGCTAACACCATGGCTGGTATTAAGAATGCAGTTGGTAGATCTCGTTTAAAGATTCAGCTAGACGAAGAAGACCAGCATCCAGAAGAAACAGTTCATGCGTTAACAGATAACCACATGCGCAACCGTGGTAACATGACGCCGTTCGGTACCATGCATCTGCCAACAATTGCAGACTACATGAACATCGCTGGCGTAGAGATTGATGTTGAAGGTAACTCAATGTACCCCACAGTAAAATGTGAGGTTGAGGACTTTAACTCGAATAAGGTATTGGTAGATACTGGTCTAGAAGAAGATATGCGTAGACGCTGGATAATGGGTCATGGTACTCCTCCAGAACTCGTAGATCAATCACAACAACCAGAGTTTGCAACAACCTTCTTAGCTAACCATCAAATCTTTGCGCAAGGGTGTTTAGAGAAGCAAGCGATACTGTGTGCCTTTGTTACTGAACACATGGTTAAGTTTTCTAAATACTCGCAGCCTATTCGTGATGACTTGCGTTCGGTAGTAAAAGAAAACATAGGCGATTACAAGAAAGCAATTGAAGAGTTTACCAAAGCAAATTCCAATATCAAAGACTATAGAGCGCCTGATGGCGACGATATTATCGATGAGATTGTTGATTTGTACTTGGATAGCTTTAAGGTTACTTTACCGCAGCCAGATCTTGGCACATTAGAAAGTCAAATGCAGGCACTGTCAGCGAAGTCTGAAGCTTACGATAAAGCATTGGAATACTACTTCTCCCCAGAAGCATTCGATAGTGCAACGTTCTCTGATGTAGCAACTGTCATCCCAATGCTGAAAGCATCGTACAAAATGATTCTAATGCGTGACTTCATGCGTGAGAACAACATTTTACCAGAACTCACTAAAATTGTGACTATGGAAGAAGACGATACTCCAGCAATGGATCTAGAAGATGAAATGCAGAAGCATTTACAAGGTGTAATGAAATCATCTGGTAAATGGCTGAAAGAACTTGTTCAAAACAAGTCGATCATCCAAAAGATTAAAGATGACATGGCTAAGTTGCAGGCTGATCCAGAAGATGAAACTGATGGAGAAGGCGGTGATCCAATGTTCCCTGGCGGTGGTGACGGTAGTTCGTTTGACGATGCAAGTGACACTGACCTCACTGATGCTAGTGATACTGATTTGGATGGTGCTGATGATAGCACACTAGTTGTTCCAGACGCATCAGAAACAAAAGACGACAATGCCGATGTAGACGCTGATCTAGCCACTGATGATGACGCTGATACAAAAGACGACAAAAAATAAGGGACTCCATACAGAGTCACTCTACCCATAGCGGGTAGAGTGACTCTTATGCCGGAAGTTTACTTTTCTAAACGATCGTCAAAGCGTACGAGAATAGCATTTTCATCAACATAACCACGACTGATTGAGATTTGGTGGTCATCGTTAGTTATCAACGCTAAGCCGATGTTTTTGCATTTTGTTTCATTAGCCCATTCACGCAACAGAGCATCCATAGACTGATACGCCATTGGCGAGTAAGACGGTAGAATCAATCCGCTTTCTTCATTACACATCAGCGACATATCTGCCTCGCTAAAAGGCAAATGATAAACACGAGTTTGCCAGTTAAAACAGATTGCTGTTGGATGTGTGTCATCAGTACCGCCAACAAACTCAGCAGCACCTTTGAAACCCATTGCTACTTCAATGATGTTATCACGAAACACTTCAAGCATGAACGATCCATAGTTCTTGCGAATCACTGCTAGCAAATCAGGATAGTCAACATCAAAGTCACTGATGTTAATTGGCATACCCATTTTTGTACGCACAGCAATCAAAGTAAGTTCAGTTAACTTGCGATTCAAACGCTCGTAGAAACGAGGTTCAATTGTATCGCGCAATAAACCAAACGCTTCGTAGAAACCATCAAAAGAAACGGCTTCAATAACTTGAGAAAACGCATGATGGGTATTTTCGTCTTTAATGGCAACACGCATTGGGTCACGATAGATGTATTCAAAACAATCAGGTTGGTCTTCCATCTCATCGACAATAGCTTGCGCCTTGAGTTTTGCGTCTTGTATGCTGACTGCGTTGACCACACCCAAGTTAGCGTCACAACGAACTGTGAAGTCTTTTGGATTAACTGACTCAATATTCATATCAGCAGAGTTAACAGGTAACTCAACGTCATTACGTTTAATACGCAGTACATTGCTCCAGGTTGCGACTGCTTCGCCTTTTTCATTGAGATACCCACCATCGCGTAAAGCAGCACGATTGGTTTCATCGGTTTCGTAATCTTTGTAATCCATAATGCTTGTAAAGTCTCCCACATCAAAGTTGTATTCGGCTGTAGCTACTTCGTAGAATTGCTCCACACCATTGTTGTCAGCATCAAGAACAACTTTAGCGGTAAAGATTCGCGGATTATAGACAACAGCGTATTGACGTTTTTCAGTGATTGTCCGAAAGATTTTAGTGGGTGTCCCAGACACAGGTAAGGGCTTTGGTTCTACCGGCTGACCAAAACTACTACCAAAGTTGCTTTGCAACATTGATGTAGCCGCTTGCGCTGCTTGCTCAACCAGATTGACATTTGCGTTAGCACCAGGTGCTGCTCCAAATTCTTCAACAGGCTTGTGTTTGCGAACACGAATACCGTTAACCACCACTACCTCAGATTTGGTAGGACCTACAGGCGTATCTTGCATGGTTGTGGTACCTCCAAACATTGAAGTGTTTGATGTAGTTTGTGTCGGAGTAAAAGCAGAACCGCTAAACATCATTCCGCCGCCACTAGACGTACCCATATGGGTGGTAGGTCCCATATTGAAACCACCGCCATTATTGCTTGTGTTATAAGTGTGCACGGTCATCCCACCAACAGGCGATGTATTCCAGTTTTGTGGCGTTTGTCCGGCGAGCATCATTAAGTATTGATTCAGACTCATTTCCAATGTCTGAGCCAATTGAACACTTTGTTGAATGTCAGTAATCGTTACTTGATCTAATCCTTGCATGTAAGTAGTGTTCTGCGCATAGAAGAATGCACATTTAATCTTAAGGGTCAGCGTAATGGCTTCGCTAAGGGCTTGCTGTGCATGCTTCCCTTGAGTGTCCATGTACAAACCCATGACCTGACCGGCAGACTTAACCAGTTTAAGAAACTCTGGGTTTTGGTAAGGGTTTTGACAAACAAGATTAAATAACCACTGACGTGCATGGTTAGCTGTTTTCTTTCCATCGATTTCGGTTAGTAGTCCTTGTACGATGTACTGCAAGTATTGTCCAGCGCTTGGCGGTATTTCCAATTGCTGTGGTGAGTAGGAGAATTGATTTTGCATAGTAAAGCACCTTAGATAGAGATAAACTTTTTAATTATAAAATCGATTTTTGTAAACGGCGCGATGTAGCGTTTTGCGCGTCTGGTGTTTTGTCACTAATAACGACAGCCATGCGTTCACGTTTACCACGAGTGTTTTCAACCATCTCAACACTAACACCACGCACTAAAGCTTGTGTACGGTCAATTAGGTTGCGCATGTGTTCTTTACGGACAATGACGTTTTCGCTATTAATAGCAGTATAGGGATTAATGCGACTACGACCCGATGGCTCAGACTTCGGTAGATTTAAATAGCCACCAACCTCGCTCAATGACGCATCCAATAACTTAGACGGATCGCTCATAGACGATTTCTTACCACCCATGGTAGCAGTAGACTCAGTTTGAGGAACTACCTTACATGTGATACCAATAGCCATGTTGTCACACGCCAGTGATATAGGTCTTACTTCAGCATGGTTATAACTGATCTTGAGTGCTCGTTCTGTTTTGAACAAACGATTCATGATCTTGCTGATGTCTTTTGTAGTCATTGTGGGTTTAATCTTTTTCTTCATTTCGAATAGGAAGTAAAAGATGTCTTGTTGGATTGGCATCATGACGTAACGCAATATCCGTAGCTGTTTTCCATACAGCGATGATACAGAAGCAGCGTCTTCTAGCAAACGCTTAGGAAAGGTGCCAATCAATTCAGCAAACAGATCGTAGAGATCATTTACATAAATTGCATCAGACTGCAAGTCCTCACGAGCTAACTCATCGATGTAGTTATCTAGCGACCGCATGTGTACATCAATACCTTCCACCAACTTACCCTCAGATTCGTTAGTCGAAATTACAATGTGGCCCATCAATGCACGCCAGAGTCTGATATCGTCAGCGTCTTCTGGATGGATGCGGTGCGGGAAGTAGTCTAGACAGTAAAAGAAACCAGCTACCATTCCGCTACTACGCGCATTCCAGTCAGATTTACGAATTGCTAAACGAACATCAGAAGGAATCCAATCACCACGACCAATGCCATTGGGTTTGATGTTGGTGCTACGACAAACAAACCAATCAGACTCTGGGTATAGTGTTGCATTAACCGTATCACTAAAACCGACAATGACCTCAGCATTAGAATAGCGTTTAAAGGTTTCACTAACACCATACTTACAGAACAAGTAATGGGTTAACGTAGATTTTGCTTTTACTACGGGTTTCGGTTGTCCTTTCTCAGGCTTAGGACGACGATAAATAGGAGCCCAGATAACGTATGCATTACTGGTTTCTCCATTAGCAATAAAGTGGTGTAGTTCTCTTTCAAACTTCATCTTAGCACGAGTAACCGGAATAAAGATGTGGTCGATACCAACGGATACCGCCTTATCTGTCATCACCGGTGAAATGTCGTACTGTGCACCACGTAGTTTAATTAATGGACCCGTTTGCGAATTGCAATAAGGAATCAATTGATACCGTGGCGGTATGGCTTCAAATTGTGGGGCTCCCGCCGGACGCCACTCTAACTTGTACTTAACCATGTAAACACTAGAATGCGCTATCTCAAATTGCTTGCCGTGTTTCTTACGACGAGTCAGCTCTAAGTAAGCTTCTTGTGGTGTAGTCATATCCCAACCGAGATATCGTAAATCACCGGGTAAATCGTTAACCGCACAACGCCATACCTTGCTGATGTATTCAGCGGCTTTTGGCATTTCGTGCGATGCTAAACCTTCAACGATCTTTTTGTTGAAATGAGGAACTTCATTCTGATAGATTTGTTCGAATAGACATTCGTCCATTTTCGGTTCCTTACTACTGAGTGAATGTTTATGCTGGCTTTTTGATTTTTAAGTATATTGTAAATAATGATAACGCTAACGGCAGTACTAACTTAGCAACATCAATCACATCGCGAATACGGTTATTAAACCAACTTTCTTTGCGAGCAATCTCAAGATGCTGAAGTTTATCGTTGCGTTCAGTTTGAGCACGTAGTTCTTCTTGCGCTGCTTTATCTCTGGCTAAATTAATGGCTTCTATCTTAGCGATGTCGGCTAAATCAATTTTAACCTCTTCACGACGATTACGGATCATTCCCTTTTGTTCTGCTTCCTCTACAGAACAGAAATTAACAGCGGGAGTGCTGTCAGGGTCATCTGTTTGTGCTCGCCCATGTGTGAAATAGAAACCATCAGCAACAGTAGGATCTACCATGATCGGTACCTCAAACGTTAAACCACCAATAGTGATATAGCGTTCTTGGTATTTATTTGCATTATCGACAATATAGATATTAGTGGATAATTTATTTTCTTCCACGGTAAACTGCTCCTTCAACCGATTACCCGTTAAAGAATAAGGATGTAAAGCACCGATGATGATCTGCTCAGTAGAAGCAATAACAACATCAGGCTCCTCTAAATAAATGCCAAACTCACTACGCAATATTTCCTCTTTGTAATCGTGACATGATGAGATTAGATAACGACTAAGACGCCAACGCGTAAAATCTTCAACACTACGATTACGCGGACTACTGCCATGAGTGGGTATGCCTCCAATTCGCTGACCCGTTAAATTGTCAGTACGAGAGTTATACTCAACCATAGCGTCATGTTGCGCAGCGCGCATCTGACAATCGTTCTTGTTAAAGTCACCATAGTCGTAACCGTCCTCGTGACTCAGCTGTACTGTGTCAGGACCATAAGCCAAACCGCTTATAAAGCGAATTAAGCCATGTTTCTTCAGATTGTGGTCTGGTTGTATGCTAACGATTGTACCGTCCCTGTACTTAACGTAGATGGGATATGGCGTACCGTTAAGTAACTCGTGTATCTTTATAATTGTCTTCGTGTCATCCCAAAACTTAGTTTCAAGTTTAAAAGTGGGGATACTCATTTCTGCAGCATGTGCTTTTGTAAAAGGCGGTAACCAAACATTTAAATGTGGTAACAGCTTCTTAACGCGACGTTTAATACTTTTGACTTGCACCTTGGTGCTCCTACAGTTCAAATGTGACAAACCTAAATGTGTTATTTCTCTTATGACGCATAAGCGCCCGTATAGCTTTATTTGACATCGCTGCAGATCGGCGGGATTGCTAGGATGTATGTACAAGTATAATGTATGGCTGTGATATTTTTGATTCGTTGCAATAGAAAAAAAAAAACAAAACGGCATAAAAAAAGCCCCTTACTGGTTTTGGCCAGTAAGGGGCTTTTAGTTGTCCTGCACTAACAGGATTAGGCTGCTACGCTTAATGAACTATTACACAGTTACCGGTGCTTTAGTTTTTTCGTTGGTAGCGGCTTCGAGGTTGGTAACAGCAAACTCAACCAGGATTGGCAGGTTAACCATGTGCAGTGTACGTGGTTGAACGCCAAGCTCTTTAGAGATTTGGCCATTACGAACCATGTCCAGCATGGTGATCAGTTCAGGAATCCAGATGAAGTTACCGTAAGACAGAATGTCCACGCCATTTTCATTAGGACGCACGAAGGTCATGAAGATCTTACCTTTCAAGCGGCTGTCCAGGTTGCTAACAACGGTGAAGTCGAAAGCGTCACCCAAGAAACGTGCATCACCAGTGGTGTACAGGTATTTTTGAGTTACTGGGTCAGTGATGATAGCCACGTGTGGCTTACCAGCAGTACCACCAGAGATCATTTCCAGAGCTGGTTGGTAGGAGCTCTCGTAGTACATGTCATAGACAGCACGACGCAGAATGTTACCAAACAATTCACGGATGTCGTCATGACGCTCGTGCGTAGAGATGCTGTTAACGTTGGCAGCAACATCGATGGTTTCGTTGTAGTAGTAAGGTTTAACAACCAAACGACCGATACCTTCAACTGGAGCTTCTTCGTCAGGGTTACCGAACATTGGTGCAATGGCTTGCATGTGTTCAGCGTTGTTCAGCAAACGAGTGATCGCTTGGTTGGTGTTACGAGCGTAGTTAACAGCAACCAGCGCTTGGGTCAACAACGCATCTGCTTCAGCGCCGGTAGGCTTGATACAGGCAATTGGTGAACCGAGGTAGGTTTTGTACATTTCTTCGTAACGGTTGGTATCAACCAAAATACCACGAGTACGACGGTTGGTGTTAGTACGACGCGCTTCAAGGGTATAACCGACGATCGCCATAGTACCAATGCTGTTAACCAGAGTTTGACCGGCGCCAGAAGCGAAAGAAACAGATTGGTTAGATGCATTCAACAAAGACACAACTTGCACTTTGGCAGCGTCAACACGCACAGTACCAGTTTGGGTATCAGCGGTACCAGTCAATTCCAGAGCGATACGGATTTTGTTTGAGCCAGCAACCAAACCAGCAGCGCCAGTAGCAGCAGTGCCATCGGTGTATTCGGTATCAGCAGTGAACAGCACACTACGACCACGGAATGTCAAGGTCATTTCACGTTCGTTGGATTCAGCAGACTTGTAGAAAGCAGCACGAGTCAAACGATTTACATCAAACGCAACTACTTTAGTAGTGCCGCCAACAGTGAATGATACATACACTTTATCCAATGCCAAACGTGCATCGAGTGCATCGGTAACATCCATCACACCAGCTTGCAGTAAACCGGCAGTTTGTGACAGACCCAATAGATCGTGGTCAGCGCCAACGGATAACGGCGCAGTTTGGAAAGTTTCACCAGCAACAGTAACATCAAACGGAGCAACAACAGCAGAGCTCACATAGTGACTGGTGTTAGCGTTACCGCCAGCAGCAACATAAACTGGATACAGACGAGTCAGCTCACCTTCCAGAATAGATGCATCAGAGAAAGCACGCAAAAGGTTTTTACGTTTCAGGTCAGCTGGGGTACCAGTCAGATTGTGACGCAGTTCGTTGATAACGAAAATGTTGTTAACGCCAACTTTAACACCGGCTTCGTCAGGGGTATGAACGCTGGTTTTGAAAAGGAGTTCAGCAGCAGCATCTTGACGCGATGCGTACATGTTGAATACAATGGATTTTTCCGCATGCTTGTTCAGCTCAGTAGTATCGTACGCTTCTTGGGACACATTAGCAGTAGTGTAGTCCATCGCGCCGAAAGAACCGAACATAGCAGGTTCAAATACTTTACGACCTTCCATTGAAGGACCGGTGTATTTGGAGCCTGAAGTTGCACCGCGCAGGTATTGATCTGGTGCGCCGTAAGCAGCAGCAGCAATAGCACCGGCTTGACGTTGAGTTTCGGTCAAATCCAAACCAGCAAACGCTTCCATTGAAACATCGCCAGGCTTTTTGAAACTCAATTGAACGCGACCGATAACTTCGCTCAACGCTTTACTTACATTGTTGACGCCGGCAGCGGTTGCTTCGCGATCGCTATCAGACAAAGATTCCATAGAAGCAACGTTAGTTGCCAGGGTGGTGTTGGTCAAAGCAGTACCGCGTTCTTTACGATCAGTACCGATAGCCTTAATCAGGTCGCTATAAAAGCTAACGCCAGAATTTGGTTTTTGCAATTGCATACATTTTTCCTTCTAGTGAGGACAAGTTAACAGACAAAGAAAAGTTAAGAAAGACACAGTCTGCATATTTTTCTACAGCCAATGCTTTTTGTGCGTAGCAGCACTATAGAATCATAACAGAGAACTACGATTCTTTAACTACATTGGTTTTTGCAATCAGACCCAAAATAGATTCATAGTGGGTGAAGATACTCAAACCAACAAGTTTTTCAGAACTGTGCAATTTGTCGAGCACAGCGAATACTTGGTCATAGCATTGCAATTGCTCCTCAAAGCGAATAGCCTTAAGAGAGACGAAGAATGTTTCACCAACATTTCCAATTACATCAAAACCCAATATGTTTTGACCAGGTTCGGTTTCAATTGGTTTTGTTGCTTCTACTAAGTCATCTGTACTACCACGACAAAGTGATAACAGAGCACCAAGCGATGCATCATAACCATAAAGCGTTTGGAACTCTCTTTTGTGAGAGTAGTATGTATCCCAGTTAACTGTACCATCTTTTTCTGGCAGTACAATTTGGAAATCTTGAGTAATGGCTTTAGAGAAAAGATCACAAGACCGTTCTACGATAAAGCTGTAAAAAGCTATATCTCTGATCGATAGTGTGTGAGTAATCCCATTATCCATAGTACCTAGAGATTCAACCGGTTTCCCGAGTAGACCCAATTGGTCTTTCAACCAATGTGGTACTATAATCATTTTCATTGAATCCCCTCCTTTATAAGTTTAGGATTGCTGTATGAACACTCGTTATGTATTAGTAACGGCTATATCATTACTTTACGCAGAAACACAGCTAGACACCGGCGGATCGGGTTCTAGCGATTTAGTTAACAAAGCGTTGGGTTATATTAACCCTCCAGAAGTCTCTGCCGAAGGGGATCGCAGTCGTGAGATCGTACTTGCTTTAAGAGACACAGCACAATGGTTGTGTAGTCTGCAACCAGGACAAAGAGTAGAGCGAAGTGCCCTTCTCCAAAGAATTCGTGTAGATACCGCTGGAGACGATAGTCTCTATCTCCCATTCGCAGATTTGTTCTCAGAACAATACGAACAATCAAAACTCTTAGAGATCTGTAAACAATTCAGACAAACACTGTACGGCTTCCTTAATAAGGTTGAAGTCGATAACATCATTAAGGAAGCACACAGAGAGTGTGTCTTCGGTGCAGTGCGTACCCCACAAGATGTGGTTAACTTCTGTCGTGACGTAGTGTCAAAGTTAGACCCCCACACTTTAGGTGGTGAAGATAAAGAACATCCAGCATTTGTAGGTGAAGTCGATCTATCAGATTTGAATAGCGTCGAAGACACCATGAACCAAGCCAAAGCAGAATTAACCAGTGATGGTATTATTCGTTTTGGTAATCAAGCAACCAACCGTTTATTTGGTGTGGCAGGCGGTGCTAAACGCGGCGAGTTTATTGTAGTAGGTGCTTTGCAGTCTAACTATAAGTCAGGTTATTGTTTAACCTTACTTAGACAAGCAGCAATGTACAACAAACCGTACATGAGAGATCCAACCAAGAAACCATTAATTCTTAGAATATCGTTAGAGAATGAACTGCGTAACGATATCATGCAGTTGTACAAAGATATCAAAGAGAATGAGACTGGCGCTTATTGTGACATTAGAACTGTTGATGTAAAAGAAGCGTCTCAGTATGTCAGTAGCAAGATGACCTCGAACGGGTACCACTTCATCATGAAGCGCTACGATCCGTCTGAGTTCTCATTCCATGATTTGTTCGATGTAATCACTGGATTAGAAGCAGAAGGTTACGAGATCCATTTGTTGAATATCGACTACTTGAACATGATGACCAAACGTGGTTGTGTGCAAGGGGTAGCAGGACATGATACTCGCGATCTTTTCAGACGTGCACGTAACTTTACATCAAAACGTGGCATAACTACCATTACACCGCATCAGCTTTCGTCTGAAGCAAAACAATTGGTGCGTAATGGTGTAGAAGACTTCGTAAAAGAGATCGCTAACAAAGGCTACTGGGATAGTTGTAGAGTAATTGATCAGGAGGTTGATGTCGAGATTTATGTCCACATTGTCCGAATTGGATCTGAAGCCTATTTAACAGTCCAGCGAGGTAAGCATAGAGGTACCTCAGAAGTAACAGACATACGCGATCAGTATTACGTTTTACGAATGCATAAGGTCGGTTCTATTATCGACGATATAAATGGTCCTGATATGTCGCTTAGACATGTGGGTGGGTCAACAGTAGCCGAAGGCGGAACTAAAGCCTGGTTTGCTACCGCATAATTAATCTATTGGAGTTTCACTATGTTGCCGTCAGAAGGGTTAAAGATCAGACGAAGTCTAATTGCGTTATACGAAGCGCAATTAGACAGTTTTCAATCGATGCTAGCGCGAGCTAAGGAACAAGGCGTAACAGATTTAGCAACGTTCCATGAGTTTATTGAGTTAACTGATTTTATTGTTACTCAAGCATCTGAAAATCATGAGATAACATTAACATGGGAGGAAATGTCCACTGAATTTCAAGAGCGGTTAATCGCTTCGTCGTGGATGGTTGTTAAAAGCTATCTAACGCATACAGCTGAAGAACCAATATTAAACGGAACTAAAGTTACTATTGCTTTAGAAGTTGTACACGACGCGTTGGCAATCCTTAATGTAAGAATTAATGGGGAATATACGTTTGAAAGCCCTGAAATCTCTTGTCCGATAAAGTCTTGGTACTATGAGAATCAATATCGCCTTAGTTTCTTCCCAGAAACCCCGTTTAAAGACAAAATAAAAAGTTAGTTAACTAAGCCTTCCATCGAACCCGAATATGGGTTCGATGGAAGGCTATGCTGTGTGAATGATGTTTCCTATTTGACAGCGTTCATGCGCTGTGTATGTGCTTTAGCGTAAAACTCTACGAGCCTAAAGCAGGCTTCTAAATCGATGGTAACACCAGCATTTTGTAAAATTGGCTCAAAGCGTCTTTTGCAGACGCCGACTACCCTTTCACGAATCCGTGCAAAGCTTGCTGCAGATGCGCTAGGATCTCTGTTAGCCAACGCTAACAGGTTTTCATAGTTGTGTTTTGCTAATGTGGATTCGTAAACCTCCACAAGCCGATCAAAAACTTCATCACTGATCACGTTGCTTTTGTTCATAGCAGCGGCCGTCCTCATGATATCTATCCTTAATTTAAACGAAGTTAAAAAAAGGGGCACCGAAGTACCCCAAGGTCTCATTTACTCAGGTGGAACAAAATTATTTAAAATCTATTTTCAAACCAGTGGTGTCATCCAGTAGAACAGCGTCTCGCCATGCGTTCTCTTTCGTCATTTCTCGCAGGTTAGACTGAGAGTAAGGCGCTGTTGCTAATACCGTGGTGTAGTAGCATTTCTTTTCAGACACACAAACAACAGTATTAAAGTTTCCTTTAGACGTAGTGTCTGCCATAGTTTTGAATATCCCGATGACGCACACCACCAGTAAAGAAATTGAAACGACAGAGACTACCGGATTTCGATTGTTAACCAAAGCAACGATTAAACCAATCATCAAACACAGCAGACCTAACGCTACAAGAATAGTTCCCATACTAACGCCTCGACTGTGTAGTTACCGAATAGTTGACAATACCCAAACAACGAATCTCGTCGCCTACCAAAACAAAGAAATCAATTGATGGATCGTTAATGTTGCCGATGTTCTTTAAAGCAAAGTGAACGATCTCTTTAGCCAGCTTAATGTCAAACCAACATTTGTTAGCCATGATCTCACTGCGGATGCGTTGATCCCAGTAATCTTCAATCCTATTAATGATGGTTTGCTCTATCTCAAAGCGACGCATGGCGTTACGCGCTTCAAGTGCTTTTTTGAGCATGTCTGATGCTTCGGTATTGACATGGTTCTTAATCTCTACCCGAAGCTTTAGAATGCGGTTTAAGATAGCCACTACTCCGGGGCGATCAACTTCTCCCCGGAGATCGTAATCTACGACCGTTAATGTATTTAGGAAACCACGCATCAATTACTCCTGCTCGAAGCTGATTGAGGTAGTACGCAGTGATGCTAAACTATAGTTACCAACATAATTGCCAGCATTATCGTAGCATGCTGATTTACGTTGAGTAGAAATGCAAGTTACCAAAGTCTGATCTGCAGTTGGCGTTAAATCCAAACTGAGTGCTTTGACAATACCGATACTGCTCAAACCAATTAATGCGATAGAAACAGTCATTAGAAATTTGTTCATGGTTAAACTCCTTAAGCACGGAAAATAGTTTTGTTGTTAGGTAAGCACAGGGCATAAAAAGCTAGGGGCGAACCCCTAGCAAAAGTGCTTATGGAGTATGTAACTCCACTCCAGTTATATATGTCTGAAAAGAAATAGTTTCAACGATTAATGTTGGGTAAACGGACTTTCGTCAATATGACTAACAGAGGCAGTCATACTACGTGGAGTTTCGGTAACCTCTACAGACTCTTCTTCCAACTGAATGGTTGGAATGACTTCGCCTGCAGCTTTGGCTTTTGCGATCACATCGTCAATTGATTTTGACTGCATTCTGGTAACTGCATCCAAATGTTCATTAGTCAAGAAACCAATGCTGTTCAATGTACGATGCATGTGCTGAACAACGCCGCGCAACGCTTTACGTAGATCATCTACGCTACCATGATTTTTAACCACGATGTAGTGACCCGGATTAACGCGACGCAATTGATCGTAACCAGTGGCAACAGCAGCAAACCAATCAGCGCCTTTAGTTTCATGCGCGTCAGCATTGGGTTTATTTTGCATGCTTTCTAAACACGCTTCCAAAGGACGATCGATCAACAAGGTAAAGCGAGGACTTAGTACACCGCTGCTACCATAGAGCATAGCGTTTACTTGATCCAGCATGTTAGTAGACGCGCCTTTAATCATACACTGGTAAACCAGAGTAGACATTGGAGTGCGATTCATGATCACAAACTTACCCGCTTGGAAAGCAGGATCAATATTGCGAGTAATATTCTCGCTACGTGCAGCAGCAATTAAAAGTAACTCAGCCGATGGAGTGGGTTTCTCGTCATCGTGCAAATACATATTGCGCACTTGTTTACCAACTGCGGTAGAATCCAAATCAGCAAAGGTTGCTGATGGAATTTGATACTCGGTAAGAATCTCTTCGATGATCTCGCAAACCAGGTTCTTACCGCAGCAATCAATACCTTCTACGCCAATAGCAAAAGGACCAGTTAATGGGTACATAACTGATTCAGGTGACGTAGATGCTGTAGCTTCGTCAGCAGTGGTAGTGGTTGCTTCGTTTAAGTCTTGCATTGTAAAACTCCTCAGTACAGGGTTATTGTTTTGCTATCAAAACAGTGATTACACTAGTGGTCTTGTGTTTGGTGTCTACCATGGAGTTAGAATCTCCAGTGATAACGTGGTGTGCTTTGTGCACTACGCCCAGAATGTGCTTTACCTCACCATTATCCTCATAAACGATTTTGGTAGGCATTCCTGGATAGATTAGTGCTTCGTTAGAGTTCTGCCATTCTAGCATGACATAGGTACATTCACCCATGGCAATATCGCTATACTCTACAAACGCATTAGACACAATTTTCTGTCGACTGGTCATTGCTTTTTGCAAACCAGTTCTGCGTTGCATAGAGTAGAACTCAGTATTATTTTTTTTACGGGAGACAACGTAACGATTGGGTGCTATATACTCACCAAAACCTGAGGGAACATTCTCAGCTTTAGTAAAACGAGCACCATTACCTCGATTTAACTGGACTTCTTCAGTATTGTCGAAATGTTTCAGTTTACCAGTACAAAGAATGATTACCTGATTTGAAGTTTCACGGTAACTACGATCCAGTCCTGGTGCTTTTGTATCCGGGACATTGACAACAGTTAAAGACCGGTGTGGTTTATTCCAACGAGTACAATCAGCAGCAGGATAAATATACCACAAACCCTTCTGAAGATAGTAGCCCATACCAGTAGAATAGATGCCGCCTAACTTGTACTGGAAATAGTTCGGTAATTCGATTAAAGGCGTGCCTTGTTCAATAGTGATGTTCTTGCGCGGGGTTGTATTGGACGGCTGTACTAAATCAACCCCACGCACACGCTGCTGCTGATCGCCAGTAGCAATCGAAGAATCGTTACCCATCATCACACGTAGAACATTTGCCGGTATTTCGTCGTAATAGATACCACCAGTGGTCTGCATGCGAATCTGCTCTACTACAAGTTCTGTTAGCTGCATGGTAACGATAATGGGTGAGCTTAGATCAGCTCCCGTTTTGCTTAAATTATCGGGACTGGCTGACTGAATGTTAGCAGAAGGTCCTTCAATCAACGCACCGCGATAAGCTTGCATCTCAACGCTAGCGTTTTTATTTTTCTCGCCACTAACACCAACAACGGGTTGTCTGCGTAGATAAACCGTCAATTGATCTTTATTTGGAATGATGTCTGCATGTAACGTACCCGTACCAATAAAAAACTCTAACCGAATATCGTCTGCATAATTTCCATTGTAATCACGAACTATGTCAAGTATTGAAATGCGAAATGGAGTGATCTTGGTAGTACCCGCCATTATCTCAGCAGTGTAGTAATACGCACTGCGTTTGGGTCCTTCGTTGGTAATGCGCTCAAACTCTTCTGTAATTAAGTTACGTTCATTTGCCATGAGCCAATGCTCCGTTTCATTGCTACCTCACCAATGTTCGATGACAAAGGCGAAACATACTTGTAAGTGGGCTTCTTGTATAACGGTAAGTCCTTATGCGACTGTAACTGAAATCCTTGATTAAACGCACCGTGAGTATGCAAGAAATTAGTGAAGCCAGTTGACAGATCAGCTGCGTCCATAAACATGGACGCACAGGGATACAGTAGCTCGGCTAAACGATCAAAAAGTTTTAAGCCTTCGACTGGCGGTCTAAATAGCGCTAACGAGTTTTTCCATAAACCATCAGAGTGTTCTAGATAGTCAGCTAAGAGTTTATACATCTCCAAACTGTCTTGTACATGTACTAGTTTAATGGTAGCACCGGCTTCAACCAATTCAGCCATTTTGTCTAGCGAGATCATTACTAATCGATCTTCTTCAATGACTGTTCTTAGCGCCTCATCACGGCGCTTGATGTCGTTTCCAATGCGAGTACCCATGTATCTATCAATAGCTGAGTTCATGGTGTACGACGCAGGGATTTTAACCTCCCACAGCAAGGTAAAAATGCGCCATGCTAGGGATTCGTGGTTCGGCATGCGATACATGTTTAATGGTTTATCATTTTCTGACATAAAACTCGGTAAGGGGTTATTAGCCCCTTACCGCCTTAGAAGTTAAACGTACTGTTTTTTAATAACATCATGAGGATTGGTCCGTAATAAAACTGATCCAGATCACTCCAGGTAGTACTGGCTTTTGCAAGTTCAATTAACCAACTGTGTTTAATGGTTTCATTTGCCATTGCTCTGCGTAAGATCAACTCTAGAGCAGACTGTCCTTCAGTGTTTGTGTAGAACTCTTCAGACAACACGTAGTAATCATCACGATTAACTGGATGAATCATGGGCGGCTCTACCGTAATGCCTGTGTCATTCAAATCAGAAATGAAGTTAGGTAACACGGGGTATGCTTCAAAGTCTTCATGGTCTTCGCCAATTACCGTCCAAGGCACTGCGCCGCTAGCGGCAGATACTTCTGTTTCTATTCCTGGGTACTTACCGTCAGGATACAAAAACAAATGCATGCCACCATAGCGCAAAGAAGCAAAGAATGGATTACGAATGAAAGCAACTACAGATACAGCCCAGAACTTTTGATGACTCATTGGAATTAAGTCAGGATCTAATTCTAGTAAAGTACGCCACAGAGTAAAAGAATCTAACTCGTTGGCTTCGCCCATATTGAGAGGTGTTAACTTACAAACCTCAGGGTGATCTACAGTATCTAAGATAGCATGTAGAAACTTAACGATGAATCGATCATAGACACGCATGGTGTCGTCACGAGGCATTAGTATCGTACGGAAATCATTATTAATGAACTTAGTAAAATAGTTACGTACTACCTGACGATAGCGATGCAATACCTCATCCCGACTAATGTGATCTGATTCAATCAACAATGGATTACGATTAGCCGTCAACAGCTCTTTACTGAAATACTTAGTATTGACTACTCGTGCTTCAATTGGCGTTCTGTAATCGGCTGTACCGCTACCATAATCGATCAAGGTATAAGTGATCTTGTACATAGCCTCATTGAAGCTACTACCCTTATCAGAATCGTTAACTAAGAATACGCCTTCACGCCCATCACCAATGTCAGCAAATATCACATCGCCAGCATTAACAATTATTGAAGGATACACTAAACTACTACCGCGCATGGTAGTAGATTGGGTTTCTGGATCAATTACTTCTGTTAACGGTTCAATTACCCGCAGTTCCATCTCTTTAACATGGATATACTGCTGGTAAATAGGGAGTTGGTTAACACTGGGTGGATTGAGTTCATCATCAGCGCCAATAACCTGATTAAACATCTCCACGGGCCAAGGAGAACCTTCAGCATTAACAATGATCTTTGATAACGGCATGTACCGAGTATCAATTATATTGCTGCGATGTTTAATAGGAGCTACGTGTGGCTGGGTTGCGGCAATCTGACTAGGGACTTCAATGTTGACCGCTGGTGCCACATTTTCATTACTGACCGACGGCATCTAAATTTCCTCTTTTGTGTGATTCAATTGTACACAATGCTACAAATCGAGCTGATAGCTCAACGTGACGATAATGACTAGCGCCTCTGCGTTCGAAGTGCTTTTCTATCTTCAAGAAGTCTTCTTTACGGATTCTACCGCCTTGAGTTAAGGTAGGCCAGATATCCATAGAAGGTAAAGTAGGATCAAGAATCTGAAAATACTTTAATGCCACAACGCCGTATTCTTGCAGATCGTCACGAGCCGCTCTAGAAAGCTCTGTAAAGTCGTGTAGCATTGAAATCAATAGATGGTGAGGGGTGCGCAGAGAAAGTGGCTCTACAGCGTTTATATTGAGTTCTGAGTCTATCGTTAAGAACTGTTGTGATGTAGGTATGTCATTCATGTACAAACGCGCATGTAGAAAAGACTCACCAACTCTTAAAACCTTTTCTGGCGCATTTGCAATATAAGCAATCAGATCTGGATCAAGATGATGACTAATCCCTAAATCGTCTAACTTAATAACATCAGTTGGATTATCGGGATCAATTGCTAGCATAATGCGTAATAACATGTTTTGTGTTACAGGTATTTGTGCTGGTAGCCAATCATCAAAGATAGGGAACGATAAACCTTTCAACGCGTAGTCTACTGGAAAGTATTGCTTAGCCATGCTATCCAGTAATACTTTTACTACACCTGGTGTATGGAACTTCTCACGCAGTCTGTAAGGAACATTGTCAGGTCTGAATTTCTCATGCAGTACCTGATTATGGATCATCAACGGATAGCGCATGTACGCACCGATGGGTAGATCCAAGTTAATGCGATAGTTAAACTGGTAAGTGTAAGTCCCTTTGTCTTTGTCGTATTCTGGTTCATCTGGTTGCCCAATAAAATCAAACCAGCCAATCACCCCCATTTGATTTTCAGTGACTGCTAAGGTAGGATGTTTACCTGCCTGATTAACGGTAGTGGTAATCTTTACGCTAGACTTAGCTTTCAACCAAGCGTCCAGTGTATCCGCATACCCAGCAATCCTATCTCTACATTGGTAGATCTGATACAACAGAACTAGGAATACACGAGGAATATCCCAGTTATAGGTAATCTCATGTAAGTTCTCAGCACGCATAATAGAACTGTACATACGCACACTATGTTTCCAGGCTACTGCTGATGCTCGATCAGTAAAGCGTGCAGAGATGTTAATGCTAATCTCTGCTTTGGTATAAACGGGTTTGATCAATACATCGATGTCTTTGTCTAAGAAGACTGCTACTGCATTCTCGTAGTAAATCGGTGTAGTCAAAATGGTTTCTTCTTTAAGGTCTTCAGTAACCTCAACAGTAAACAACGCACCTTTGCCAGTAGGGTTGTTATCTACCATAGAACCCATAGTAGACCCTACATGTGGTTGTGCTTGTATGTTCCCGTTGTAATTGATCTTAGTGTCTTCAGAAACACCGGTTAAACGCATGATGTCGCGAGTAACCCCAATCACCGATTTTCGGATTATGGCTGAGTAGTGCTCATCAAGCTCTCTAAAGAGTTGAGCCATGGTCTACCCCTTCTTTTGTAAGTAGATTAATAAGGAAAATGAATTAACATACGATCTGCCGGACATACACTCTTACAGTAACCCAATCGGTTTACTGTAAGAGTGGGTATGCTTTACGTCTTAACGATACTAGTGATCGCCATCTTTTTTGTTCAAGTCAATTCCTACTTTTAAGTAGGCTTTCTTGGTAGTAACAACGATACCGCCAACAGTACCCAAAATATCCTGAACACGATTAGTAACTGCATTGTTTTTGGATTGCGCTGCATTAAAGCGATTTTGGAAACGACCCAAATGCCCTTGGAAGGTACTGCGGAATTTAACCACATGTAAACCTTTCGAAAGCTTTTGTTTAATAATACCGTCAATTTCTTTTACAAATCGATTAATCTCAGATTCGGTTTTAGCACGATACTCAGTTACCATTGAGCTAACTGCCATATCCAGCGATAGTGCAGAATCAACCATCTCTTGCAAATCATGGGGACTTGGGAACTTAGCGTTAATGTGATGCGGTGCACCAACTGGCATGGTGACGCTAAATGGCAATGCGTCTGCTTTAACATGAATACAACCAATATAGTCGCCAACATAACTAGCGGCTTTACTGGCTACAGTGTTTTCGTGTTTAGCGACCTTCGCATTGAACTCAGTGTTCCAAGATTGCAGTAAAGTGGTCATACCTTCAACGTCTACAGTGCCTACTTTATTGGCAGTATCGGCTAATGCTTCTAAAAGCTCTTTGCCCCAAGCAATGGTAGTCTCTTCGCAGTGACCCTGTAGATTACCATACATAGCAGCAAGCTTCTGCATATCCCGAGCAATATCGGTACTGATGTTAGCTTTACCGTTATGCCACAACGCATAGATCTCACGTTTACCCAAGATCATTGGAATGTGGTCTACTGCTGTTTTCTGCTCGGTGGTAGCGTGGACAGCAATATCTTTAGCAACTACCTTGGCTTCCTCCAAACGCTTACGACGAATAGCAAAGATACCAGTAGCCCATTTCCAATAAGCACGCAGTTTCTCTAACAGCTTAACAAACAAAGCACGCATGTAGGTCCACACAGTCTCTAAGCCATGACGGAAAGATTCTGTAATAGATTCCATGGCAACTGTAGGATTTGCGTTGTACGCTTCCAGAGAAGGCAGAGGAAGTAGGTTAGCACAGCCGCCGAATAACACCTCGCCAGAATCCGATACAATTTTTTCCATAGTAAAGTCGCCGATATGAGGCAACAAATGGTCCAGCCACTTGTGTTCATTGTAAACGTCTTTGGGTTCATGCTTGATCAGCATGTCTTCCATAGCGACGGACAACTTAATTGCGTTACTCAGTTTGTTACTGTAGTCAGTAACTGAGGACTGTGCTTCGCTAAATTTAGCAATAACCAAAGCAACGTTTTCTAACTCACCCTCAGTGATCGGTGCATCATCAGAACTGGGTGAGGTTTCTGACGTATTGCTAATGTCTTGTGGTGTATGGGTGGGTACTTCAGGGAGTTTGGTAACAACATCACCAGCTCCTTCTAACTGCAGCTCTTCTAAGCTAACAGTTTTCTTTAATTGGGTAAAATACGACGCGTTCATAAAGCCGCCTGCTCTAGAGGGTGGAAAGGAATTTCATCACACTATACGGCATAAAACCCAGGAGCCTAAACCCCTGGGTTTTATTATTTACCTATCTACTGCAGATTAAGCAGTAGCAGTTTCAGCTGGCTTTGCAGCACCATGTGCACGCAAAGATTTCTCAGCAGCAGCCAAAGTAGCACGTGCAAGAGTCAAGCTGTACTTGGTGTAAGTACTTACTTTAGCAATGCGTTCACGACCATTCTTCATTTCTTCTTTAACTTTAGCAACCTCTTCAGGGTTACTTAGAGAAGCAATGTGTTTCTCCGCAGCGTCAGTGTAGGTTTTAAATGCAGCTTCTGCACCTTTGATGCGAGCACAAACGTTTGCTACGTCACCAGCAATCGCTGCAATGTCGATTTTACCATAAACAGGGACATTTTTAACCGCAGGGATAATACGTGATTCATCATTGCCAAAATCACCACCTTTAGCAAGAAAGGAAGCTGTTCCTGACAGAACGCTAACCGCTTTAGTTAAAGCTTTCTTAGCTTCATCGGCACTAAAGCTAGCTTTCACTTCTCCGCCTGAAGTTTCAGAAGACGCTTTTTCAGCAGCTGACTTAACTGCAGAAGCACGTTTACCGGTGTGGTCTACTGCGTTAAAAATATGCTCCCACAAACTTTTCAGAGCGGCTACAAATTGATCCCACATTTTCTTGAGTGCAGCACCAATGCCTTTGGCTTTGTTTTTAGCACCTTCGATAATGGCGTTTTTCTTTTCAGGAGCAGGCAGCGCTGGCAAAGCTTCAAAACCAACGCTACGATACACGTTACTGATGCGTGCGCAGTTTTGACGGAAACGCTCCAAAGAAACAGCGGCTTCAGCAGCTTTCTCAATTTCAGCGGGTTCGATGGTAGCTGGATCAGTAACGATACCATCAACATCAGGGTTTACAGTAATGTCGGCAGCAGCAGGAGTAACTTCACCGCCCCCGGTAACCACGGTATCAACAACAGTTGCTGCAGAAACACCTTCAGCCACAGTACCTTCGCCGTCAAGAACGCTGTTAACGATCTCGCCAGATACGCCTTCGCTTTCGGTAGATACAGTGCCTTGCGCACCTTCGAGGTCTTTAACGGCTTCTTCCAGTTTCTCAACCAGATCTTCCATTACTTCGATGGTGTCGTGATGTTTTGCTACTTCACCGTGTGCTTCAACAACGGCATCAATGGCTTCGTTAGAGTCTTCAACCAACTCAGGGGTATGTGCAACCACTGCTTCACCGGTGTCTGCATCCAGACCCAATTCTTCCATAGATACGCGTACGAGTGCTGCAACGTTTAAATTTGAACCTTTCATAGAGGGCGCCCTTCTATTTAAATAAGTGAATTGTAAATCATAAAAGATGGAATATTCCATGATCCCTCGAAATCCGTCGAGAAATACATACTATTTCACTTACGGCATACACAGGGAATCCGAAGACTCCCTGTGTAGACGACACTAGTAAGCTGCTACTGCAGAATGGATTGTTTTTGCAGCGGCGTTTAATACAACATAACCGACACGATTCATGGATGAAATGTTTGACATACACGCACTAATAAAAGCGCGTTTTGCACGAAGGTCGCCGCCTGCCGTAATAGGAATGTGACTTCCAGCTTTTTGTAACTCCGTTTCTACTTCTTTGCCAAATTTAACAATATCGTTTAGAAGACTTATAGATAGTTCACAAATATCTAAAATAACTGTTTTTAATGGAGTAGGTACTGAAACTACTTTGCCGTTGAAATTATCGCTAGTTCTACCGTACTTCCATACTGTTACAGTAGTGTGTGTTGTAGTGTTGTAGCCGGTGTTGTCTGACGCAGAAGCACTACTTTCTTTGAAACCGTAACCTTTTGGCCATTGGTTGTGAGGTTCGGATACGATGTAGCTACCATTTTTAAGTGAAGATATTGCATCGTGCGCTGCTATCGCAACGTTTCTAAAAGCTTTGCATCCATCGTTAAGTTCTTGTCCCATCTCATGGAACGATGTCCCAAATAAATAAGCTTTAGTTAACGTAATTTCTGCGGTTTTTGGTTTAGCGTCTGATCTGATCGCATGAGCATCTTGTTTGAGTTGCACAAGCTTCTTCTCTAAACGACCCAAACCGCCAAACAACATTCCAAAGAAAGCAGTCATGTGACGAATCAAGTTCCCAAAGAAACGTTTTAAAGCTTCAATGGCACGAGTAGCCAATCCTTTCTGGTGTTCTTCACCAGCTGCCTCTAAAGAAGCGTTAACCACTGTTGGTGCTTCTGCTGCGTTATCAGCAAGTTCACTGATACGAATGGCAGTAGACTTAATGAAGTCTTTCATTGCTTCAATGTCGTCTTCGCTGGGCTCAGATTCGGCAAGTGATGTGTGTGCTGCGACAGCGCCATGCGCTTCAGTTAATTCAGATTCAATGTGATCTAGTTCGTCATGTGACGGAACATCGGCATCAGCTTCTGCTTCGGCATATTCTTCCAAAGATGCTTTTACAAGTGTTTGAATAGCTGTAGTGGTCATACAAGGTTTCCTTGGTTAATGAGGGTGGTAAAAACAAAGATATAGCGGACATAGAATCCCTTACTGGACTCGCCAGTAAGGGATTCTAAAGGGACTTACTTAGCTTCAGTTTCTTTGTATTGCTTCAATGCTTTTTCGCCATAGGCAAGTGCAGCAGTAGCGCTACTGTAAGCAGCATTGCAGACTTTTGTAGCAGTGGTGCTAAGACCACTGCGAAGGAAATAACCCATAATTTTAACAGAGTTTTTACCTGGTTTGTTTTTCGCTAATTCTCCCAGTTCTTTGTTCATTGCTTTAAGCTTCTCTAACTCTGCTTTACAGCTATCTAAGGAAGCGCAAAGCTCAGCGGCTTTTTCACCAATTGATTGAATTTCAGATAAAGAAGGGACTGCTTTATCGCCAGGTAGATTTTCTTTTTTGCGAGAAGTTACAAAATTACCACCCTCAACTTTGACCGAAAGACCGCCGATCATTTCAAAGGCTAACTGCTTGCCCTTATTCATTTCGGCTGATATTTTTGCCATGTCTTCAGGAGTTACAGCTACAAATCCTGGCTTATTTAAAAGTTCTTCGGCTGCAGTTTTAAAATGCTGGTGTTGTGATACAACGTCTTCCAAGAAACCAGCAACTTGACCTTTAGCGTCACTCAGACCTTTAATGACAGCGCTTGCGTTTGCTTTACCATCATACGCAACAGCGCCTGCGTTATAGTTAGGCATATCGCCTTCTGCTTTAGCACCGGCTTTAGATTTTGCTTTAGCAGCAGCAACGAGTGCTTTAGCGCGCTTTTCCAAAGTACCCACTGATTTCAGCACAGAACCGATGAAGTTAGCAATGAATTCAATTACTTTCTTCAATTGTTCCAGAATGGCATTGCCAACTGCAGCAGCTTTTTGTTTCAAATCAGCCAACGCTTCCATCGATGCGTTCAGACGAGTAGTCTCACCGCCGAAAGATTCCATTGAAGGCATAGCAGCAACAAAGTGCTCCATGCCAATGGTTGCATAGACGCGGTTCATACGCAGCATCAAGGTATGTGCTGCTTGAACATCCATACCGCCGTTAGCAACCAATACTTCAGTAGAAACAACCATCTTCTCGATGTCGTCACCAGATTGTTGTAAAACGTCAAGGTCACGCTCGCCTTCTTCCACTTCACTCAAAGCAGTCTCGTATTCTTGACGAGACTCATCCATCTCAATGATGTCATACACAGTCAGAGTGCCAACTTCAGGACCAGTTTCACCAGAGGTACCGTCTTGAGTTTGACCCAATTCTTCCATTGATACCTTAACCAAATCTTTAATATTCATAAATCAATCAACCTTTTTGATAGTTAGCAATTAAGCGTGAATGGCTGCTTTAGCAATCTTAGTGACACCGCGTACAACGCGATACATGGAATCGTGGAATTGATACAAAGACCAGAAAGGATCAACGTCTACATAAGCCAACACTTCTTCAAACTTACGAATAGTGCGCTCAGCGTTATCGCGTTGATTCAAATCATCTTGACTAACACGCTGTTCGTTACCAATCGCAGTAGCAATACGTGAATTAGCTTCATCGCGAGAGTTTTGTGCATCATCGTACATATCACCAAAAGCATGAACCATGGTATCGTACGCTAGATCTTCCGTCTTACCAATGATAGACCACAATTGCTCGATCTTCTTATCATCAACAAAATCACAAATAGCGATAACGTCATGCAGTGCTTTAGTTAAGTCTTCTACAGACCACATCGCTGAAGTTTGTTTCGCAGCGACTGAACTGTAAGATTTCTGAACGAAACCAATGCTACCGTCTTTCTTCTCTTGCAGTTTAAAACCACAAGAAGCTTCAGTGGTAACGTCTGCTTTTGTAGCCAGTTCTTTATTAGCAGCAACAAAGCCTGCTTCAATGTCATGACTCAAGAAACGCCACATAGCAGAGATACGACGATTTTCAGAAGCACCGCCATTACCATCACCGGAGTTACTGTTATCTACAGTGTTACCGCCACCGATGATGATAGTTGTATTGCCGCCACCAGATGCGCTACCGCCGCCATTCAAAGCAGGGGTATGGGCGATGTATTCATTAATCTTCTTATTAGCGCCTTTGTAGATCTCGCCAATGTGTTCGTAGTAATGAATCATTGCTGGTATGTAGGTATGCGAGGTGTGTTCCAAAAGCTTGTGCGTTTGCGCTAAGCCTTCCAAAACCGATGCTTTGTCTACACGCCCTTGGTAATGCATGCGATGCCAACCAGATGCAGAGAAACTACGATCTTCATGGACATGCAGGTGACCATTACGATTGAGCTCATCTAACAGCTCTACCGCACGTTTACGAATCCCATCAAAACCAACAAACAAATGCGAGAAGGATTCTTTAATCTTGTACAGAACTTTACGGAATGCATCAACCAACTTGTGGATTGCTTTCTTAATAAAGTCGGACAACCCTTCAGTCGATACATTTTGTACAGTTAAGGACTCCAAAGACGCTACGTAATCACGAGGCTCTAGTCCCATGATACCGAAACAACGATCGATACCGATACGCAAGGATTCCAATGATGCAACACGATCACCGTGAGTAGCGTATTCGTCTGCCGTATTAGCGGTGTCTGCTAAGCCAACCAAAGACTCTTGGAATGTAGATAATTCAGAAACCATGTCAGCAGTAGCAGCAGAATACTCTTCGATCAACTCATGCTGATCATCCAGCTCGCCTTCGCCAATACCAACAGGACCTTCTGGTATTACAATACTGGCAGTAACGCCATTTCCCATTTCTTCAAATTCTTCAATTGAAATGTATAATTTCTTCATTAGTTCACTCCTTAAGTGTTTTCGTGGTGAAACGCAGTAGCTGCGTAAGTGTGGGGAAACGTAATACCCACAGTGTTTTTACCGCGCGCTACCTTCTGATCGATCTCACCGTAAAGCACGTAGAGTGTAACTACGAGATCACTAAAACCATCATATTGCGATAGCCATTTGGACAGATAGAAATCTCCCAACGCAGCTGCTGCTTTAAGATGTTCACGTGATAAAGAGTAATCCCGATTTTGCAATACACCCGGTACTGGCTCGTTACTCAATAATGGCAACCAGTTAATATTGGTAATTTCGCGACGCCCTTCAGTAATGAACTTAATGGTATCAGCGATAAAACGTATTGCTTTGCCATTCAGATATTTGTTTTGTTCTTGAGCGGCGACCCATTTAGCAAAGTTAGAACCGATCAAACGTTTAGCGCAGAACAAAACTTGACGCTTAAACTCCCAATCAATTTCAGACTCACTCTTTTGATGCAACTCATTATACAAACGAGTTACTTCAGGATCACCTTCCACCGCTTTTAGCGTACTAAGGTCTTCAGTGAAGACAGAGTACCCACGGGGAAAAACTGCCAAATTAGGCATATTGCTCCTCCCATTTTTGGATGTCACGGTGAGTGCGTTCGATTTCACCTTCAACAAAGTTAATGTCTTGTTCCAGTGATTCGTCTCGTACGCCGTTGCGGGCTTGTTTGAGATACAATAAACGCATCTCTTGAGCACGCTTGTAATCAATCATTTCTTCGTAAGAATGTACCTGCATCTCAGTCCACATTTTACGCAGATGGAGAATTGGATTAATCATGCGATCCAACAAACCCATGCGGAAAGGATCTGAAGCAAACAACCCTTGGGTAGATTCTACGGTTTCAGTGGTACGTTCGTTTACCAACATATCTGGGGTCTTGGTAATTGAACGGTCCATGTCTTCAGCAGAGATCTGGAACTGATTCACCACATGCAAGAAAGCATCTTGCTTATCAACCAGCCAGTTGATTTCGCCTTTAGGCAAAGTGCGCAACGCATTGTTAATCTTGGTAGCACGTGTTTCAACGTCATACAACCAGATCATCAAACGGTTTGCATAGCTAGTTAAGAAACTAATGGCTTCCAAGTGCTGCAACACAGCGACCTTGTAAAAAGTCAAAGACTCTTTAGCAATATCGGTGTTGAAATCGCGGTCGATGTGTTTAGCCAACTTATCGTAGTGTTTCTCTGCCTGCATCAACGTAAGATACATTACCTGAACCCAATTACCACGGATCTTAGTTTGAATGCGCTTATGAAAGGCGTTTTGGAAATCATTGGCTTCTTTAGAAGCAAAGCGCGCTTCGGTAAAGAATTCAGCAGCCGATTGATACGATGGTGCAGTGTTATCAATTGCTTTACGCACGCTGTCACGCATTTCAGTAATGCGCTTGCGCTCAATAACGCCAGTAGCAATACTGGCTATGTAATCTAGTGGTTTCATCTAAAAAGGCTCCATTAAAGACAAAAGAAAAAAGTAACTACGGGTATCCTTAGATACCCGGTGCATTGCCTTGGAGCAGTGCTTTAAAGATCTCAGTCAGGTCTTGATTACCGCCTTTACCAGCAGGCTTCAATTCGCTAACACGGAAGCTTGATGCTTCTTTCAAACCACGATGATAAATGGTAACTGCGTCCCACTCAGGATCAACAACTACAAGCAACATGACGTAAACTTCATCAAAGATGCGCTCGCGTGCTTTGAAATCAGACAACGAAGTACCGATACGGCGTTGGAAGTCTTTGACTGATTGTTCAGAGATCACCATGATGTTTGATGCAGCGCCCAACGATACTTTGCTGGTAGCAATAGCAGCCAGTGTACTGTTACGCTTGCGATCCATGATAGCACGATAACTACCGCCTTTATCATTGAGTAAAGACTGGCGATGTTTATCAATGAGATCTTGGCACAGAATCAAATCGCTGAAGAAATCAATTTGATTGGCACGCCACAGTTTAATGCGCTGATTCAGACTGTTGTCTTCTGAACCCAAAGAAAGGATATCGACAATAGTCGCTGCTGAGGTTGGTGCTGGAATTAAACGTACACTAACGTAAACATTGTGTTGAATGCCGTTGTCGTCAGTTACACCTAAACCAACCATTTTACCAACGCCTAAACTCACTGACTCTTGCAGCTCTTTAGTGGAGATAGTCACATTGCCGTTAGCGTACTTGCCGTCTTCCATTGAAATAGAAACTGGATCAAATGCTTCCATTCCTACCTTTTGATTAGCGAAGGGTAACGCCATGGTATGAGTTTGAACAGCAGCAAGATGCAAGCCTTCTGTAGAAACTGACTTTTCCAGATAATCCCAACCCTTACCGATGAATGCGTCTTCTGCATCACGATTTGGATTTAATTGTTCGAGTTTACTCATTATCTCAACGCTCTTCACATTGAGAATGGTGTTCGCTGCTTGTGCGTAATAGCAGGTAAAGATATCCAGAGTAGCGCCCATAACCAGAGAAAGTTGTTGATAGTGCATAATGCGTTCATCAACTAACACCAAGGGTTCTACACGGCATGCTTTTGCAAAGTCTGTCGGGGATTTACCTTTCAGTAACGATGCGCCGTCTGCGATCCCTTTCAGGATCTCTAAAGGCGAGTAGAAATTTGACATAGTCTTGCATCCTTTATTAGGAGTAATAAATAAGTGGCTGATTACAAAGAGACTAAACAAACGATAGCTGATGTTAGTCGACACAGTGGAATGGGTGATCATTACACTGCAATGCAAAATCTTTTCTACGGTATTAACCACCGTGGGACAGGCATTCCAATAGCACCGAATACGGACCACTACGGCTTAACGTTCTTTACCCGTCCAGATCTTAATTTGTCATACGATAACATCAATGGCGACGACCGTTTAAAGCCGTATCTCATTGAAGATGATAAAGATATCCGTAGAGCAGTGCGTGCATTGCTTGATCCAAAAGGAAATCGAGGTGAGAATATCGGTACTAAGAATGAAAGTGTTTTCTTAGATGAGATTACTTCAAAGTTAATTGATCCCGATCTCCCCTTTATCTCATTGCTCACCAATAATCTCATGTCATTGTCAGGTTTCCCTGATATGAATGCTAACACCTTTACTACCACACCGGGTGTGTATAAAGAAGAGCAATCAATTATTGATGATGTTAGCTTCGATTATTCGGCATACGACATAACGGCTAACTTCCGCAACGTAGTAGGCGACCCTATAACATCGTTGTTCTATTTGTGGTGGTGTTACCACACAATGGTTTATGCCGGTAGATTAATGCCGTATCCAAAGAACAACTTTAAAAACAGAATTGACTACAACACCAAGATCTATCGTTTGGTGCTAGATCCCAGTCGTACCTACGTAACAAAGATGGCTACCACTATTGCAGTCCCTACCAGCGTACCGATGGGTAGTCATTTTAACTTTGATTCCCAGCGTCCAGTGACCGAAGAAAACAATCAGATCAGTATTAACTTTAAATGCAATGGCATTGGTTATAATAGACAACGTGATGTGTTTGAGTTTAATCGCTTAGTGGGTGTGTTTGATCAAAACATGCAACCAGCACCAGTGGGTTCTAGCGGTCCGTTTGGTACTCTTAATCTAAACGATCCAACAGCACCACTTGCCGGTGTGGTAAGTGGTCGGTACGCAAAGATTAATACGGATCAGATGTCTTATATGAACTTCAGGGGTAAACCTTACATCAATCCAAAAACAATGGAGCTTGAATGGTACGCTCCTGTGGACTTGTTTAACGTCCAGCGTGTGAACGAAAATCCTTCTTAAATACGGTAACTACCAATGGCAGACGTAAATGAAAATCATGCGTTGTTGAGTCAGCTTGATGATTGGCGCAATGATCCTGGTAATGTACAGCAAATCCTTTTAGATATGTTAGAAGCAGGATCAGACGGCGAGCATGTTATTGTCGATCCCACTACCCCTGCAGTAGGGCTGTTAGAAGGCATGGTAATTACTGCCGTCGGTAATATGGACCAAACACGTGCATTAATGCGTCGTGTGTATCCTATCATGGCTAATGACCAGTCTGAGCTTTATCTGCACATGTCGGATGTAGACTTCTTAAATCGTTTCGGTAGTCCTGCAAGAACAACGTTTATCTTCGCTTGTTCTAAAGCAGAGCTTTATCGATTTGCGATTCCAACTGAAGTACCCAATGTTAGAAAAGCAATCATCCCACGCGATACCGAGTTCAGTATTGGCGAATACGTGTTCACTACGCAGTACCCCATTGAAATGCGCATTATGCCACACAATGGATTACAGATAGTGTACGATGCTAGCGAACCATCGCCAATACAGCCGTTGGATAGCAACGTGGTAAAATGGAATGCGTATTCTGATGCTGACCTAGAGATGCTGAGAATTGAGATTCCTGTATTGCAGGTTAAAATTACTCGTACGTATGAAGGCTTAAGTGCTACTGGTGCTTTTACCTACAACGCTGCTTTCCCAGACTACTATTATTACACACGGGTGTATATGTCTGATGTCCAAGGCAACTGGACTGAGATTAAAACAACCCACACGGATCAGGTTTACGATCCCAGTAAAGTTACTGCTGTGCTAAAAGTAATGGAAGGGTATGTACAAGTAATTGTACCGCCAATCTATTTTACTAACGGTAGTGTGGGTAGCGAGATTCGTATTGATGTTTTCTCAACCAAAGGTCCATTGGACTTTGATGCGGAAGCATTTATTACTAACGAATACAAGATGACCCCAGTAGTTGCTGACAAAGACCCAACCAAGAAGTATAGCGACGTATTATCCGAGATCACCATTCGTTCTGTATTTGCCTTTGGTCGTGTTACTGGCGGTAGTCGCGAAGTGTCTTTTGAAGAACTCAGAGAACGAGTGATTTACGGGTCATTGAGTAATCAAGCAAAACCCATTACTGAGCATAACCTTGCAACTGCATTAAGCGACTTGGGTTACAAGTCAGTAAAGAATGTAGACGTAGTTACTGAGCGCATTTATTTAGCCACACGTGCTTTGCCCAATCCAAACCTGACTAATAACTCATCGGGTGCTGGTTGTGCTATTGCTTCGTTCAGTGCAAAGATGTCTGATTTAGCCCAACTTGAAACAGTAATGGATAACTTCACACGTGTGACGGTTCTACCAACTACTTTGTTTAGAAATACAAATGGGTTAATCACTGTGGTTCCAAAGGGTGAGGTTGACACCATGTTAACCTACTCCAAAGACGCATTGGCAGCCGCAGTAAATCAGAACAACTTTCTGTACACCCCGTTTTATTATGTTTTTGATGCTACTGATAATCGGTTTGCAATTAGACCGTATCATCTTGATGCACCGCGTGTAGAGAACAAGCAATTTATCTTTGAAAACTCTACTGCAGCAATTGAGGTTAGCACACGTACCTACGGTTTGTATAAGCGAGATTATGGCTACGAGTTTATTGTAGTAACGCGCAGTGGTGCTGGATATAAAGCATTACCAAATGATCGTTGTTTTGCGCAACTGAGTTATCGTGGTGTTGATGAAACTGCTTACGCGCATTTAAATGGCGATTTGATTGGTATCGATCCTTTATTGAACGAGCGTAGTTTCAGCTTTAAATTTGAGACTACATTCGATATCAACAACAAAGATCAGATCTACATTAATAACTTTAAGATGTTTAGTGAAGACACTGTTCGCGAGTTAGCGAGTAACCTGTTGACAGATTTCTTCTTGTCGTATATTGTTACTGATCTTCCCCTGGGGGTTGAGGTAACTCCTTACGATAACCAAGTTGCAATGTTTCTGTTACCTGATGACATTCAACGTTACAGCGTTGTTGTCAGAGAGCAGTTCAGTTTGCGGCTGGGTTATGCATTACCATATCTGTGGCAAGCGTCTCGTCCAATTATCTCAGAAGAAGATTACGAACGCTATCCGGCGGATGTTCCTTTACTTTACGCTGTAGATGAGTATCAACGTAATCCTGATGGTAGTCGTTGGATGACTATTGTTGGTGGCGAGATTCAGTTTAACAAACTCCATTCGGCAGGCAATCCGGTACTTGATGAAAACGATGAACCAATCATGCGTTTTGAAGCAGGTGATTTGGTAATGGTCGATGGTGAACCAGTACTAAAGAATCCACGCGAGATCTTGAGCATTGCTGACTTGTTCTTTATCGATGGTCGATACTATTTTGCTACGCAAGCTAACACAGTTACGTATGCAAAAGAAATCCCAATGACTGTGGTTGAATGGTGTAATACCGATATTGCTAACATCACTGAGAGTTTAATCGAAGAGACTAAGCTGTATTTTTATCCCATTACTACCACGGGTAATATTCGTATCATTGGTGAGTCCACTGATCCAGTTACTGTGCCTTGCGAGCAATCGTTTAATGTACAGTTATATGTAGATAAAGTAACCAACGACAACACGTTACTCAAAGTAGAGATCAGTCAGTCTGTACGCAAGCAGTTAGACATTGAACTCCAACGTCGCACTGTTTCTGTATTAGACATATCTGCTAACCTACGGGCTATTTTGGGAGACGGTGTGTTTGGTGCATCTATTACTGGATTGGGTGGTAATCGTTTGTTAAATACCATGACAGTACTTGACGACTCACAACGAGCAATGTTACGTAAACGTTTAGTAGTTGATAATGATGGATTCTTGAGCGTTCAAGACGATATCACGATTGACTTTAAGTTACACGCACAACAATAAAGCCAGTCTACTCCGTATCCAGTTAAGGGTACGGAGTAGACTGTTGTGCCGTTAAATGCTGCTAAGTTTACGTTTTAATGTGTCAATGTGTTTATCTGTTATACGCTTTGCTTCTTCGTCGTCTTTAATGGCGTCTAGAACCGCTTCAAAGACCTTTCTACGATAAGCAAGTATGGTGCGATTGGCGTTAACGCCATTGCCGTAGAACTGAATGTAGCCTTCTTTAAACGCAAGCAAGCCTTGGAGGTCTTGACGCACTACGTACGACATAGTCTTCAGTGCTTTACCTACATCAGCATCCATCACTAATAGTTGTTTCGTTAGATCTAAATGACTGTTAATATCAGAAACTACATGACGAACAATCTCGTAGTTTTCATTGGGCAATGGTTTCATAAACGGATGGTTTTTAATCCGTACTAATGATTCCATAGACAACGCTTCACGATGACCATGTTGACCATGTGACTTCACTACACTACGCCATGCTTCAAACCCAGGACCCACACTACCAGTGTTCTGATTAAAGTCTTGGTAACGTCTAACTTCACTTAAGAAGCGATCCGTACCAGTAGGCGACATAGAACAGATTTCACTGATATGACTAATGATCTCTTTACTATCGTAAGCACCACGCATTACACGATGGGTTAATCCCACTGCAGCATTTAAACGCAATTTAGCACTTTTCAAGAAACTATCATGTGCAGCGACAGCATCTAGAAACAGTTTGAACTGAGCGTCATTATGAATAGCTGAGGTAATGTACGGGTTACTTAAGATCGTTAATTGCTTTTCAAATATTTTGTCAGCCTCTGCTTGTACTGACGCAATTGCTGCTTTTGCTTTTACCGCAGTTGACTGATTCAGCTGCTTTAGGAGATCGTCAGTAGCAGTACTGATTACTTCTGCTTTAGCGATATCTTTGTTCGAAGTACGGAACAACGAAAGAATCCACTCGTAAGCAGTTTGCAACCAACCGAACACACGCTTAACAGCAGCCCACATCAAACCAGTAACCTGACTGTAAGCTTCTTTAATAGCAGTGCCTAAAGACTCTAGTGTAACATCGTAATTAACACGTGAGGGTGTGCTAGTAAACGAGTTTAAGGGTACGTTCAGGGCGTCTGGTGCAAAAGCTTCTAAACTTACAGCAGTAGATCTGTCGATCGTTTTCGTTTCACTGAGTGCACTAACCATCGATTCAATGCGCTCAATCTTTTCTTGGAGAGCAGCAACCGCATTAATATCGGCGACACACTCTTGGGGTGGAGTAGAATATTCCATTGGATGTCCTTCTAGCGTTATAAGCAGTCTCCCTGAGGGAGACTGCTTGAGTATTAACCTTGGATGGCAACTGCGGGTTTATCGGACTGAGGACTAGTTGCCGATTCAAGGGTGTCTACGTTAGGGTTGGCAGCAACACCGAGTTCATCGGCAACTACACAACCAAGTTCACGCATAGCCCAACCCATATCACGAGTGGGGTTGCTTTTGAGTATGCGTAACACGTCACCAGCAAAGATTGAACCATCGCTCTCTAGACACGCATTAAGACAGGCCAATGCATCCCCATTAGTTGGTGTATATACCATGCGATAACGTGCTACCCATTGCTCGCGGGTCAAGCGCTGTACTTCACCAACGTTGATAACCATGGCTTCATTAATTGCAGAAACCACAGAGTTAACAGTAGCTGCGTGTGAGCTGTTAAAGAACTCATAGGGGTTTGCTACGGGACTGGTTGGTAGCTGCAAGCAAACTGCTATGCTGCGAGAGATCAACACAGCAGCAAAGATAGCACGATCTTGTCCTTGCTTGCCGGATTCAGACAATAAACTGGTAATGCTAGAAACGACTTTTAACATGATAATTAACCTTTATTAAACTGTTTTAAATTCAGCGGCTTTAATGAACAGATCGTTAGTGCCTAACGATTCGAGTTGTTTTTCCAAACCACGCATATCGAGTTCTTTCTGGTGGGACGAGAACAACCAAAGACCCAAACGTTCCCAGACACTGTAGAATGGAGACATGTTCTTGGTTACTTCGTCGATCTTAGCGATATCGGCAAGTACAGCAATGCGATGGTCGCGAGAAAGCTTAGGATCTTTCAGCGCATTAACGTAGTCATTACGAATGCGTTTATAGCGTTCAGTAGTCCTATCGTAACGACCATGGCCAGGATTAGTAAATATCGTAATAATGATACCCGTCATGATCAAAAAACCAATCACAATGAAAGGAATCATTGGCACCATAAACCCAACACCAACAAATACTGCGCTTAACAATCCAATCAAAATGTGTTGGATGTCTAAACCAGTGCGTTCTTTTTTGGTGTAATGGTCTACATCACCATACTCGCGACTTACTTTATCCAACGCAGTAACAATAGCTCTACCACCGCCATGGCGAGTAGTAAACTGATCAGCAACAAACTCAGCACCTGTTTCAGTATAGAGTTTTGCTTTAGCACTATTGCGAATGTCTTTTGCTTTTGCTGCAACAACTATTGAACAGAGCTCTTCGTCAGTTGCTTGTGCTGCTTTATCAACTTCGAGATCTTTCAGGCCCAGTTCAGTGCGTGCTTTTTCTAACAACTGAATCTTGCGAGGAATATCGCGTTGCCCTGCCATTTGTTTAATCAACGTAGCCAACGACAAATTATCCACTAGACTTTCGCCTAAATACTCAAAGGTAGTGAAAGCATGTCCTAACTCGTGTAGAATGATAGACGATACTTCCTCCTCGGTATAGTTGCGATCATCAACAAAGAAATTCGTCATGAAGATTTTTACTGTAATTAACTCAAAAGCACCATGTACAGTACCTTTGTTTAAATCAACCCAACCAACCGTCGCCATTTTCTTTTTGAATAAAGCAATGGCATCACGAGCTAACCAATCCGACGCGCTTTGACGAGTTGCTTTATCGTATTCATTGTAGAATGGATGGTTAATATCCAGACCCGGTAAGAACACATAGGCATTGTGAATTTCAGAATCTTCCAGAGTAAATGCAACACTGATATTGGTATGCTTCTTAATAATGGCTTCTACTGCTGTACTGAATTGTTTGCCACTAGTAGTACGGGCTCTAAAGTCAATGGTAGCATCACATAACTCCTTTAACATTGTGCGACCGTGCTGGAAAGCAATGGCTTCTAAAGAGATTCCTTTTAGAGAATCTTTGATAAATTGGGACATTACGGCACTCCTCAAAAGATAGCCATTAATTAGTTACAGTTCATAGGAATATTACGAAGCATGAATCCTGTATCACTAAGAGGTACCCAGCAATGACCGACATTGCTCCAGAATTAGTAAAAGGCAGAGAATGTAAGCACGCTGTCTATCGAGACTATAAACCAAAGTCTAGTCATTACGGCGAAAAGAACGAAGACATTGTTCTGGTAAAAGAAGTCATACACGGGACAGATGGTAGTCTTACTCCTAACGTCAGACTATTCAAAAACCTGAAACGTCCGTTTCATATGGCTAAACCAGGCTTTCGTAAATACAATGACAAAAAAGAATGGGAGCGTACAGAGAGACTTGATAAACGCGAATGTACTCAGGTTAATCTTACTGCTGAAATTGCTAGAGCGTTTGGAAGACCCGGTGTGGATAGACAACTACGATATTGGGGTAATTCCCCTTATCTTTACGGTGCAGATGTTACTACCCCAGTAATCCTAAAGAATCATTATCGTAAGACATGGGCGGACACAGTTTCTAAAAATACCGTAGCCGCACTCGATATTGAAACTGACATGGTCTGGGGCACTAAAGAGATTGTGTCAATTGCAATCACTTTTAAAGACCGTGCTTTTATTGGGTGGACTAAAAAGTTCCAAGGTGACCAGAGTACATTAGAACAAGACTTCAGAGATGCAGCTGAAGCAATGATTGGTGATGAGATCCGTGTACGTAAAACAGAAATAACTACGTATATCGGAGATAACCCTGGCGATATCTGTAGCGAAGCGATTAAATACGCACACAAATGGATGCCGGATATTATCTCTATCTGGAACATCGACTTCGACCTTCCACGTGTTATAGAAGCGTTAGAAAAAGATGGCTATGATATTGGTGATGTGTTCTCTGATCCCTGTGTTCCACAGAAGTATCGTAGAGCTTGGTATACCAAAGATAAAGGCATCAAGGTCACTCAGTCTGGCAAACAGACTCCAAAGCATCCAGCTGATAAATGGCACACCATGGATTGTTTGTCGTCATTCTATTTCTTAGACTCCATGGGTTGCTATAAGAAGCTTCGTGTGGCTAAGGGTAATGAAGCAAACTATAAACTGGACACCATCTTAAAGAAAGTATTGAATATCCGTAAGCTTAAAATACCCGGAGCTGGTGAAGACCACAACGGGAAATGGCACACGTATTGTCAACAGCACCGTAAAGCAGAATATCTGGTATACAACTTATTCGACTGTATATCGCTAGAAATGCTGGATGAAAAAACCAACGATTTAGCAATGAACGTTAGTGAGATTTGTAACATCAGTGAGTATCGTAACTTCCCATCGATTCCAAGGCGTACTGTAGATAAGCTTCATTTCTTCGTACAAGAACAAGGGTTTTGCATTGGAACGACTGGCGAGGATATGACGGAAGCGCTTGATGAATTTTGCGTTGATATCAAGGATAAACAAGCTTACCTGCGAGAGCTAGTAAGATTAACTGTCCCTTTATTGAGTAATCGATATCGAAAAACGTTTCTAACTGCTGGGATACCACTAAGAGCCTAAAACGCTACAACGTGACTAGAAATGGCGAGCGTGAACGCGGTCGAAAGACAGAAAGAAGTTTTAGGATTGACTATGGCGAGAGCCTACGGTCTGTGCAATGGGTGATCAGCAACTAAGCGCCTACGGATTGTCGTGAGACAAGCTAGGGCGAAAGTTCAACGACTATCCCTGTGAAGGGAGTAGGGTACGCAAGCATTGTGTAAACAATAGGCGACTCGAAATGTTACGCCCCTCAATGGATTCTAGCATTACCGTGAGGGTGAAGATATAGTCTGGACATCCGGCTAACAGCCGGAGCAGCGCGTAATGGCGCGGGTTAGTCTCGCGAACTAACCGAACACTTCGTGGATCGTTACACTAGCATCTTACTTAGCTGCAGACATGGGAATTGCACTATTCCCACCAATGCCAAAGATTAAGTCGCTAGTGGTAATACATGCAGCAGATATGGATTGTGTTTCTACCTATCCAACTACTGAAGAAGTTTGTAATATCTCTAAACGCACTACCTTACGTGAACTTGGTGGTATTCGCGGAATAGACGAATGGACCAAACGAGCAGCGGGTATTAACCTTACAGGCGGTAAGAACAATGCCTGGGAGTTTACTAGTACTATCATGGGATTCCCAAGTCCCCAAGTGCTACTGGATGCGTATCGGAAAGAAAAAGAAAGTGTAATATAAAAGCAGTCTCTATGGAACCCCAAA
>SXGR01288005.1_pt1 | contig 59520 bp, 54 predicted proteins | sample 3174711 | NCBI WGS metagenome assembly SXGR01 (sample SAMN11356860, study PRJNA531348) | freshwater metagenome | isolation source: freshwater sample F1-60 | place: China: Fuxian Lake, Yuxi | collected 2017-12-25 | reverse complement strand
CGTTTGGGAGGTCGCGATGCTGGAGTCCAAAGGGAGGCTACAACTTCACATGGACTGCATCGAGTGGGTGTCCGAGACCACCCGACGGGCCGGGCTCCGCATCATTCCGCTTTCGCCCGAGATCGCCGTGGCCAGCACCCGTCTCCCCGGCGACCTGCATGGCGATCCCGCTGACCGCATCATCGCTGCGACAGCGCGGCGCGAGGGTGCCATCCTCGTCACGCGTGATCGGGCCCTGCTTGGCTACGCGGCACAGGGCCATTTGCGCGCGATCGAGGCGTAGATCCCGCGGCCCCCCCCGACCCCGTCTACGGTCGGAGGAACGGGCGGTGGGGGGCAGGGAGGCCCGAGCGTCAACGCATGAGGCGTCGCTCCTGGCTGCAGCCATGCTGGCTGACACGGTGACGCCGGACGACGCCCTCGGGTGGACCACCCACCCCGGCCAGGCGCATCAAGGTGCATGATCGCCGTCTTAGGGCGCGCGCTCGGGTTTCTCGTCCATGAGGAGGTCCACGACGGGGTCGCCGGCCGCAACCGCGGCGCCCACGGGTACGCGGATTCCCGCCACAGTGGCCGAAGCCGGGGCACGGAGGACGACCTCGACCTTCATGTACTCAAGCGTTGCGAGAGGGTCGCCAAGGGCCACGCGGTCGCCGACCGCGACCACGATCGCCGTCACCCGGCCGGGGACCGGCGCGACGGCCAGCGAGGGGTCGGGCGTGGCTGCGGTGGGGTCGGGGAAGCGGGAAAGGCGGACGGGGGCGACCGTGAGGCCGCGGGTGGCCACAGGCCAAGGGGCGCCGTCGGTGGGGCCGGCCGCGGGCGTGTGAACGGTTTTGACAACGCCGTCGACGGCCACGCGGGCGGTCTTTCCGTCGTCGGAGCACACGCGGATCGCACGCGGTTGGGCGTCGACGGTCACCTGGCTTGGCGTCGTTCGGGTCGTCCGCAGCTGACCGAGGCCGTCGCGCCACGCGTCGACGACCGGCGCCGGCCCGCCGAGGCGCCATCCGGGGGCGAGTCCGACCGCGCTGCGGTGGGCGTCGAGGGCGGCCGCCAGCGCGACGTCGAGGCCGTCGTGGTTGGGCGGCACGCGCAGGTCCGCGCGCATGGAGAGCCACGAGGTGTCGACTGGTGCTGCTGCCCACCCGGGATCGGCCGCGATGGCGCGCAGGACCTCGAGGTTCGTGGCGGGGCCTGCAATTTGGATGTGGTCGAGCGCCCCCCGCAGGCGGCGGATGGCGCCGGCTCGGTCGCGGTCCCACACGATGACCTTGGCCATCAGCGCGTCGTAGTGGGGGTGGATGACGTCGCCCTGGCGGAGCCCCGTGTCGACGCGGACGCCGGGGGCAGGGCGCCACGACCAGGCGTCCACCCGGCCGGCGGCGGGTCGGTCGTCGGCCGTGGGGTCCTCGGCGAGGAGGCGCACCTCGATGGCGTGATGCCTGGCGACGAGGTCGTCGGGATGCCACGGCATCCGTTCCCCGGCGGCCACGCGCCACATCGCGTCGACCAAATCGATGCCGTAGGCGCACTCCGTCGTCGGGTGCTCGACCTGCAGGCGCGCGTTGACCTCGAGGAACCAGAATGTCCCGTCCGGCTCGACGAGGAACTCGGCCGTGCCCGCTTGGGCGTACCCGGCTGCTCGCCCGATGCGCAGCGCGGCGTCGGCCAGCGCGGCGCGAACGTCGGGCGCAAGGTCGGCGGCCGGAGCCTCTTCGACGACCTTTTGGTGCCGCCGCTGCACGGACCCGTCGCGGTCCCCAAGCGCGACCAACGTGTGGCCGTCCCCGAAGAGCTGGACCTCGACGTGCCGGGCGCCAAGCAGGTAGCGTTCGAGGAAGACGTCGCCGCGGCCGAAGCTGGCGACCGCCTCGGCGCTGGCGCGCGCGATGGCGCCGGCCAGCTGGGAAGGGTCGTCGACGCGGCGCATTCCACGGCCGCCTCCGCCGCCGACGGCCTTGACCAGGATCGGCCACGTGAACGCCGACGGATCTGGAGGTGCCCCGACCCCCGCGGGCGTGCCGTCGAGCACCGGCACGCCGACGCTCCGGGCCACGGCGCGGGCGGCGTCTTTGTCTCCGAGGCGTCGCATGGCCGCGGGGGGTGGCCCCACCCAGCGGAGGCCGGCGGCGAGCACGGCGTCCGCGAACTCGGGCCGTTCGGAGAGGACGCCGTAGCCGGGGTGCACAGCCTCGGCGCCGGTGCGGCGGGCAGCGTCGAGCAGCGCGGGGACGTCGAGGTAGGCGCGTCCGGGGGGGTGCCCTCCGAGGATGACGACTTCGTCGGCCAGCTGCGCCGCTGCGCTGTCGGCGTCTTCCGGTGCGGCGGCGAGGACGGTAGCGAAACCAAGGTCGCTGGCGCTTCGCAACAGGCGGACGGCGATCTCGGAACGGTTGGCGACGAGGACCTTGCGCATCAGTGCCTCGTGACCGGAGCGGCGGCCGCGTCCGGTCCCGGTGCGCGCCGAGCGATGTCGAAGGCCCAACGCAGGACGTCGCGAGTCTCTCGCGGGTCGATGATGCCGTCGTCCCACAGTCGGCCCGTCGCCGACCAGCAGGTCGACTCGTGGTCGACCTTCTGGGCCATCATCGCCTTGAGCGTCTCCAGTTCCGCTTCGTCGACCGGGCGTCCCGATTTCCGCGCGGAATCCCGACGCACGCGGTCGAGGACGCCGGCGAGCTGGGTTCCGCCCATGACGGCGATGCGGTGGCTCGGCCACGAGAACACGAAGCGCGGCTGGTAGGCGCGGCCCATGAGCGCGTAGTTGCCGGCGCCGAAGGAGGCTCCAACCATGAGGGTGACGGCCGGGACGGTGGCCGTCGACACGGCGGCGATCAGCTTGGCGCCGGCCTTGATGATGCCGCGGGCCTCGGCGTCCTTTCCGACCATGAAGCCGGTGACGTTGTGCAGGAAGAGCAGGGGCCGCCGGTGGCGCTGGCACCAAGACACGAATTGGGCGCCCTTCTCCGCCCCTTCGGCCTGCAACACGCCGTGGTTGGCCATGAGGCCGATGGGCTGACCGCCGAGGTCGGCCCAGCCCGCGACGATGGAGGGTCCGTACCGCGGCTTGAATTCGTCGAAGACGGAGCCGTCGACGAGGCGCGCGAAGACGTCGCGGATGTCGAACGGGATGCGGAGATCGGCGCTTGGCAGGCCCAGCAGGTCGTCGGCACAGCCGAGCGGCGGCGGGCCGTCGGAGATGGGTCCCGAACGAGGGCCGGGAAAGCGGGCGACGAGCCTTCGTGCGACATGGATCGCGTCCGCATCCGATTCCGCGAGGAAGTCGCCGGAGCCGGTGCGGTCGGTGTGAAGGACGGCGCCCCCGAGCGTCTCCTCGTCGACCTCCTCGCCCAAGGCCATGGCGACGAGTGGCGGCCCGGCCAAGTAGAGCGCGGCCTGGCCGCGGACGAGCACCGTCAGCTCGCTCATGCCAGGGATGTAGGCGCCGCCGGCCGTCGATGGTCCGAAGACGACGGCGAGCGTCGGCAGGCCCTCAGCCGAGCGCCGGGCGAGGTTTCGGAAGGCGGCGCCCCCCGGGACGAACAAGTCAGCCTGATTCGCGAGGTCGGCGCCCGCCGATTCCACGAGGTGGACCTCTGGGAGGCGGTTCTCCATGGCGATCTGCGAAAGGCGCGCGCTGCGTTGCAGGCCCCATGGCGTCACGGCGCCACCCTGGACCGTCGGGTCGGTGGCCGTGATCATCACGTCGCGGCCGTCGACGCGGCCGATGCCGCCGATCATGCCCGCCCCGGGGACGCCGCCTTCGTGGAGGCCGGCCAGGGCGCAGAGATCGAGGAATGGCGCCCCGCGGTCGAGCAGGAGGTCGACACGCTCACGCGCCGGGAGGCGCCCGCGGTCTGCGTGGCGCTTGACGGCCTTGGCGCCCCCGCCGGCAGCGGCCTGCTCTCGGTGGCGCGCCAGCGCGTCCAAGGCGTCGCGCATGGCGGTCGCGTTGGCCTGCCAGGTGGCGTCGCCGATGGTCATCGAGGAGGCTTGGCCTCGTCCCGTCGCGCTTCCCACAAGGCCTCGACGACGGCCCGCTCTTCGGGGTCCAGTTCGTCGAGTGCTTCCTGTAGACGTCCCGCTTTGCGGGCGGCAACGAGGTCGCGAACCGTGTCCCGGAGGTCCATCCCGTCGGCGCGGCGCTCGGGCGCAGGGGCCGGTGCGGGCGCCGTCAACCGTTCACCCACGATGCCCCACGCCGTGCGCGTGTCCTGTGCGAGGGCGAACCCGAAGGCCAAGGCGAGGCCGGACACGACACCCATGGCAAAGGAGCCGAGGTTCATCCCAGGTACGGGTAGCGCCAATCGCGCGCGGGGACGAAGGTCTCCTTGATCGACCGCGGCGACGACCAGCGGAGCAGGTTCCACGGACCGCCCGCTTTGTCGTTGGTCCCGCTCGCGCGACCGCCACCGAAGGGCTGCTGGCCGACGACGGCGCCCGTAGGCTTGTCGTTGAGGTAGAAATTGCCCGCAGCGAACCGGAGGCGCTCGCTCGCCGCGTGCAGGACGCGCCGGTCCTGAGCGAACACGGCGCCGGTCAGCGCGTAGGGGCTGGTGCCGTCGACGTGGTCGAGCATCGCGTCCCAGTCGTTGTCTTCGTAGACCCACGCCGTTGCGATGGGGCCGAAGATCTCTTCCTGCATCAGGCGATGGCGCGGGTCGTCCACGCGGAACAAGGTCGGCTCGACGAACCAGCCGACCTCGCCGTGGCCGTGACCGCCTGCGACGGTTTCCGCTTCGGATCGGCCGAGCTCGAGGTACCGCGTGTGATTGGCGAACGCGCGCTTGTCGATGACGGCGCCAACGAAGACGGTCGGGTCCCGCACGTCCCCCATGCGCATCGTCGCGAGGCCGTCCCGCACGACGTCGGCGATGGCGGCCCATCGGCTGCGCGGCAAGTACATTCGGCTTGCCGCTGAGCACTTCTGACCCTGGTACTCGAACGCGCCCCTCAGGATGGCGACGCCGACCTCGGTCGGGTCGGCGGACGGGTGGGCGACGATGAAGTCCTTGCCGCCCGTTTCACCGACGAGCCGAGGGTAGCAGCGGTAGGTGTCGAGCCGCTCGGCCACCGTACGCCACAACCCGCGGAAGACGCCCGTGGACCCGGTGAAGTGGATGCCCCCCAACTCGGGGCGGGCGGCGAGCGTCGGGCCGATTTTCGAGCCGGGACCGTGAAGCATGTTGATGACGCCCGGGGGCAGGCCGGCCGCCTCCAACAGGGTCATCAGCACCCAGCAGGACAGGGCGCTCGTTTCCGCCGGCTTCCAAATGGACGTATTGCCGAGGAATGCGGGGGCTGTTGGCAAGTTCAGCGCGATCGACGTGAAGTTGAACGGCGAGATCGCCAGGATGAAGCCGTCCAGCGGCCTATGGTCGACGCGGTTCCAGAAGCCCGTAGGGGACACCGGCGGCTGTTCCGCCAGGAGACTCGCGGTGTAGTGAGCGTTGAAGCGCCAGAAGTCGATCAGCTCGCACGACGCGTCGATCTCCGCCTGGTGCACCGTCTTGGATTGCCCGATCATCGTGGTCGCATTGACGCGGTCGCGCCACGGGCCGGCCAGCAGTTCGGCGGCGCGGAGGAAGACGGCGGCGCGCTGGTCCCAGGGCAGGGCGGCCCACTCCTTTCGGGCGGACTCGGCTGCGGCCACGGCGGCGTCGATTTCGGCCGGCCCGGCGTGATGGACACGCGCGATGACGTGGCGGTGGTCGCAGGGCATCGTGATGTCCGACGTCACGCCGGTAAAGACGTGTTTGCCGCCGATGACGCAGGGGATGTCGACGACCTCGCTGGCCGCGACGCGCACGGCCGCGGCGATCCGCGCTGCCTCGGTGGAGCCGGGTGCGAAGGCGCGAACGGGTTCGTTGACGGGGGGAGGGACGCGGAAGGCGCCGTCGGCCATGGGATCCTCGGTGCCTGCGCCTATCCAGCGGGGCTCACCGGGGCGCGGTAGGTGTGGCCGGGAGACGCCATGACGGTGCCGCTGATGTGTGTGCTCGGGGCCGTGGTCTGGACCGCGCTTCTCGCGGCTTCCGTCGTGGGGGTTCGCGGGTGGCTGGTCTTGCGCGGGGAGGCCATCGACGCCTTCCCCGCCGAGGTGCCGCATGGGGGGCCGCGGTACCGCCGCCTGCTGCGCGCGCATCTCAACGCGACGGAGAACTTGCCGATCTTCGCCGCGGTCTGTTTGGTTGGCGACGGGGCGGGCGTGTTCCACGAGGTGCTCGACGTAAGCGCCGTGGTCTGGGTGGCTGCCCGCGTCGTTCAGACCACGATCCACATCGCGTCGCCTTCGCCGGCCGCAGTGGCGCTGAGGGCCACGGCCTTCAGCGTCCAGGTGCTTACGGTTCTCACGCATGCGGTCGCGATCGTTGCGCTCTACCTTGGACGACCCTGACCGGTCGGGTAGGGGGCGCCGGGAGGTCGCATGCGATCCTTGGTCGTGGTGTTGTTCGTTGTCAGCGGATTGGCGTGCAGTGGCTTTGCCGACAAGGTGCAGCAAGAGGGAATCAAGCAGACGCTCACCCAGATGCGAACGATGCTCAATGGTGTGCCGGATGCGGCGGCGCGAGAGCAAGCGATGGGAGCGCTGGAGCGGCTGGCCAAAGCGGCCAAGGCGGGATCCGTCGACCTCGTGGAAGTCGTCGAGATCTCCGTCGTGTTGACGACGGCCGTGGAAGATCAGGTGCTGACGGCCGACGAGATCCAGGAGTTCGTGTCGAAGGTGGACGCGGCGGTTTCGTAGGCCGATGGCTGGAGAGGCTCGGTAAGGACGGACGACAAGTATTGACAACTCGGCCGCATTGGCCCAGTCTTTCACCGCTACGGGCGATTGCCCGGGCGCCGCGACGCTGAGCGCGGTCATCAATCCGCTGGCCGTGGGCCAGCTCTACACGGGATCCTCAACGGGTTCTGGCGTCATCGCCGCCGGTCCCTGTTCCGGCGTCGTCACGGGTCTCGATGTCGCGACCCCGCGTGGCCCAGCCACCGCGGCGGATGCTTACGGCAACATCACCATGGTCCCCAACCTGCCGGTTGTGGGCTGCGGTATGTTCGCCCAGTACCTCGACCAGAGCACTTGCACGCTCAGCCCAGTCACGAACCTGCCCACACAGAACTGGTTCAAGGTCGGCTCGTACAAGATCAATGACGGCCCGAACTGGACGCTGAACCCTCCGACTTATTCCGGACAAAGCGGATGCGCGAACCTGTTCGGCGGCGTCGCTGAGGACTACCACTCCTCCGACGTGAGCAACGTCGTGAACTACAAGGCTCGGCTGGACGGGTATGCAGACAGCACCTACTGCACGACGCCTCAGCACGAGAGCTACAAGAAGGCGGACACGTACAATTGCGGCAGTTTTGGCTGCTCGTACTCGACGTACGTGATCGACCATAGCTGCGCGAACACGAACTACTGCTGGGCTCAGTGACCTTTACGCCGCCGCCGGCCCTGCGGTCGGCGGTCGGCACCTCGTGTGGCCAGACACGGCTCGGACGTGGTTCAGATTGACTCGCCAGCCTCGCCTGCTGCGGCTGGCGTTTCCAATTGGCGCTCCCGCCGTCCATGCCATTTGAAGCGGTCGAGCGGACCCTTGGTTCACCAACGCTGGCCGGTCAGCTCCTCGCTCACAGCCCAGAGGCGCTCGGCGGCTGCGTCATCGCGTGCGGCGGCGGACCGGCTGTGGGGCACCGCGCCGCCTCCCGTCATGCCGTTGCGCGGGCCAAAGTAGGCGTTGCCTTCGACGTCGTCGGCCGTCGCCGCGTGAATCTGAGGCGCGGCGCCGTCTTCGCCGCTCTGCGCGACGACGCGGTTGAGAAGCGCCATGACCTTCTCCTCCATCCAAGCGCCGCCGTCGCGGACGCCGGTGGTTTGCAACTCCGTGGCCGCGTAGCCCGGGTGGGCCGCGCATACGGTCCAGTTGGATGCGCGGCGATGCAGGCCTGCCGTGAACAGCAGATTGGCCAATTTGGATTGCGAGTAGGCCCGCCACTTGTCGACGGCCCACCAGGTGTGGCGGTCCCACATCAGGTCGTCCCAACGCATGGCCGAAATGCCGTGGTGCGCGCTGCTCGCCACGTTGACGACGCGGGCCCGAGGTGCGGCGTCGAGCGCCGCTCGCAATTGGAGTGTGAGCGCAAAGTGGCCCAGATGATTCACGCCGAGCTGGATTTCGAATCCGTCGGTCGTTTTCCCAAAACCCGTCGCCATCAGCCCGGCATTGTTGACGAGGCCGTGGACAACGGTGTGTCGCTTGGTGACCTCCTGCGCAAAGGCCGCAACGCTGGCCAACGACGCGAGGTCCAGCCTTTGCAGGTCCAGTTTGGCCTCTGGGACCGACGCGCGGATGACGTCCGCCGCCTTTGCGGCGCGCCCCGGGTCGCGGCAGCCCATCACGACGGTCGCGCCCGCGCGGGCCAGCGCCCGCGAGGTGGCCAGGCCAAGGCCAGCGTTGGCGCCAGTGACGACGAAGGTCTTGTTGGCGAGATTTACAGCCAATTGCACTCCATGGCCGCTTGGGCCGTCCTACCACAGACGAGGGCACCTTCTCTGGCATCGTCTTCCGAGGCCACGGCGAGGTCCACGTAGCGCCCCGACGGTGGTGGCCCGTCGGGAGCCCCCCAACACGTCATCGCGCCATCGTCGGACCGCAAGCCGCAATGCACGCGGTCACCGGCTGCGACCTCGGAGAACCTGCCTTCGGGGGTCGCGACGTGACGACCACGTCCCCAACAGGCCACCGTCCCGTCCTCGCGGCGAGCGCAGGTCGCCCCGCGCCCAACGGAGACGTCCGTCCATGTGTCGCCGACGGGAACGGCCAATGCACCGGGGCCCCAACAGGCGAGGCGGCCGCGACCCACGGCGCAGACCTGCCGGGCCCCAGCGGAGACGATTTGCCAAGGGCCCGCGGGTGCCGGGACGACGGGCGGGGCTTGCGCGCCCCAGCAATCGACCTCTCCCTTGGCGTCCACCCCGCAAGAGAAGCCGTGGCCAGCGTCCACCATGGCCCAGGTCGCCCCTTCCGGGGGCCCATCTCCTACGAGCCGCGCATTGCCCCAACAATCGGCGGTTCGGTCGCCGCGCGCCGCGCAGCCGTTGAAGGTCTCCGCCGATACTCCTCTGAACGGTCCCTTACGCATGAGCGGCAGCCCATCGGGCAGGACGCCGAAGCAAGCCAAGTCGCCCCCCCGGACGAGCGCACAGCCCCACGGACCCGCGACCGCCATGTCGAGGACGCCTGCGTTTGGGACGTGCTGAGCGTAGCCTGCGCCCCAACACGTCGGTTTCCGGCTCGCGCGGTCGAGGGCGCAGAAGGTGTCGCCCCGCGCCACGAGGCCGCTCACGGCTTGGGCCGGCGGCATTCCGGCGCCGCGATCTCGGCCGAAGCAATGAGCCCGTCCCGCAGACAGAATTGCGCAGAGCGCATGGTCGTTCAGCGCGACCTCGACGACTTCGTCGAGGTCGGGGGTGCCGCCAACGAGGTCGATGTCGCAGCGCAGGCTCGCGTCGGATTTCACCCCGCACACGCCGAGCGGTGACAACGCGCCACGGTCGTACGGGACCCGTCCGATACGCAGCTCTTTGCCCCAACACGTGAATGCGTCGGCCCCATTGGCGCAGACGCGACTCGCGTCGGAGAAGAGCGACACGACGCCGGAGACGGAGGGGACGTCGGACAAGGGTCCGGAACACGACACGCCGCCGTCAGATTGCAATCCGCATGCGGCGCCGTCGCCGACGACCACGTGGGTAAAGGGGCCACCGGTTGGCGGAGGCACGGCGCCCCAGCAGGACGGCTGACCGCCTGCAAGCGCGCAGCCACCAAGCGCCCCCCCGGCCACCTGATCGAAGCTACCGGTCGGGGGTGAGGCCGCCAGCGCCTCTCCGTCATGCCGCCAGCAGGTGATCGTGCCGTCGACGCCTCGCGCGCAGGCGCCGTCGCTGTCGAGCGAGACGCTTGTGCTCGGGGTCGTCGGCGCGCCGCCGTGATGCAACGTCGTGAACGTGGTCGGCGCTGGATCCGAACAGGCGAGCAGGAGCGTCAGCACGGACGCCCGCTAATCAGAACCCGCCGAGGCCTACGGCCATCGCGAAGCTGCCGGCGCCGGCGAAGGCGACGAGCCACGGCACCGACCCCTCATGCGCGATGCGAGAAAGTTGACGGCGAACGGTGCTCATGGCGTACACCCAACGTTCGGGTTCAAGCGGCGAGCGCCTTCGCAATCCCCGGCCGCCAAGGCCAGCGAAGCCGCAGCGGCGCGAACTTCGGCCTCGCGTGGCCCACCCGGGAGCGCCAGGTAGGCTTCGGCGGCGCGCCGGGCGTCGTCGTGACGGCCGAGCGCGAGAAGGGGAGAAAGGCGAGCGGCCAGGATCTCGCCTTGGACGAGCGCGTCGCCAGGCAGGGCCTCGGCGGCGTCAAGGCCGGCCAGGACGTCCTCGTGGGGCGCCCCGCGCTCGGCCATGGCGGCGGCGCGACCCAAAAGACCGGCCGCCGACGTGGGGCCACACTCGACCGTGTCCGACGACGTCAGTTCGTGGGTTCCGCCCCCAAGACACGTCACGCGCACCTGGCCACGGGCCACCGACACATGGGTCCCCATGACGTCGCGCCGGACGTCGAACACCGTGCCGACGACCTCGACGCGGGCCTCGCGGGTGGAGACGACTACGTTCGCGCCCTGGTTGGGGACGACGTCGACGTGAAGGGTGCCGGCCTCCCAGTCCATCGTCCAGGCGCCCTCGACGCCCGAGGCCCGGCCGGTACCTTCGGCCGTGACCTGTACGATCGAGGACAGTTGGACCTGCCCTGCGAGCGCGAGGTCCGCGACGGGAGCGTCGCCCGACCTTGCCATCAAGAGGGCGAGCGCAGCGGCCGCGAGCACGCCGCCGCCGGCCCAACCCCAACCCCACGCGGGAGGTGCGGAGCGCTCACGCACGCGGCCTCGAACGCGAGCGATCGCCGCCGCGTCGATCTGAGGGGACGCCAGGCCTGCAATGGGCCGCAGCCCATCGGCCAACCGGTCGCGAACACGGGCCACGGAGGCGTCGTCGGGCGTCGACGCCGCGCGCGCGGCCTCCATCAGACTACGGTAGTTCATGAGACACTCCCGGCGATGGCGCCGTCGGGCAAAAGGGTCGGGGCGAGGTCGCCAAGGTGGCCGCGGAGGGCGGCGCGGGCCCGGAACAGGCGGCTCTTGACGGTGTTGCGAGGGACGCCGAGCATGTCGGCGACTTCGCTGTCGGCACGCTCTTCGAGGTCGCAGAGCACGAGCACTTCGCGATGGTGGACCGGGAGCGTCTCAAGGGCCGTCCAGACACGACGGCCGACTTCGGACATCTCCGAGCGGCGAAGGGGGTCGGGACGGCCTTCGACGGCGTCGACGACGGCGCCCGGAACCCAACGGCGGACCCAGGCGTGGCGGCGATGGCGGGCCATGACACGCCGGGTGATGCCGAAGGCCCAGGCAGGAAACGCTGCGGGATCGCGCAGGTCGCCGAGCCGATCCAACATCAGCTCGAAAACGTCTTGCGCTGCGTCCTCAGCGTTCACGTCCTTGCCTCCCAAACGGACACACCACGCCATCACGGTGGGAACCCACCCATCGAGCAACCGCTCCACGGCCCCCGGCGTCCCATTACGGGCTTCCGAGACGAGTTGGACGTCGGCAAACATGTGCCCTCCAGGTGCGAACATTCCTCGGTTTGGTTCCCTTACCGGCAACGATTGCACCCGGTTCAGCGGCTAGCCTCCAGGGCGAGCCCGAACTGGCTGTGCCACGGGCTGACGAGGCCAAGGTCGACGCCGTCTGCGACGCGGCGAATGGAGGCGAGGTCGCGGGCGACGGACGCGTAAGGGCGCCAGGTGATCGCGCGACCTTCGATGCCCCAATCGAGGACGGCTCCGACGGTCGGGACGAGGGCGGCGTCGACCGGGCCGTCATCGTCGAGAAAGGTCCGGCGCTCCAGGCCGAATCGCGCGCCGATGGCGAGGCCGTCTGGCACGACGGAGGCGACGATGACGGGGCCCGCGGACCAGGACGACGAACCCGCGGCTTCGTCGCGCCATGACGTAGGCCAGCTGCCTTCCACGCCCGCAGAGAGGTGAACCAGGGGCCAAAGGAGGGCGCCATGGAGCCCCACGGTGCCCCCGGGCCGTTGATCGGGTTGCCACGAGACGGCGGCGGTGGCGCGCCAGGTTTCGTGGCGCGGCCGGTCGACAGCCTCCCCGCCGTCTCCCAAACCGAAGGGCCCGAGCGGAATCGGGGGTGGGGGGGCTTCGACCGCCACTTCAGCAACTGGCGGGGGCTCCGGCGCGGCCACCGCGACGGCGACGGCGGGATCCGGACTCGGGGTTTCGACCACCCCGTCGACCGTCGGCGGTGGGGGCGGGGCCGTCATGGCGGCCCTGGGAGGCGTTGGCGGCTTTGCGAGCGCCGTCGGCACGCGCGGGGGTGGAATCGGAGGCAGCGCGAGCGTAGGGCCGGGGCGAAGCAGGCTGGCGAGCAACGAAGCCACGCGCTCGCGATCGGCGGCGGTGGCGGGACGTCCGATCGCGACGTCGAAGGCCGTGCCGTCGGCACGCCGGCCCACCGCCCGCCAGCCGCCGTCCACGGAGATGGCAAGTTGGACCCGTGCACCCGTCGAGACCGTCACCGGGCTCATCCCCACCAGCCCAAGCGGTTCGCGCCAGGCGTCGGGTCTCTCGCCGGGGGGCAGCATGACGTCTGTGGCCCAGGCCGTCGCCACGACGAACCACATCGGCGCTCCACGTGCCGCCGTTCTAACGGGGGCGGTCAACCGGAGTGGGCGACGTGCCGACGGGCATGGGGGGGGGACACCATGTTTCGATCCTTCAATGACGAGATGAGGTCAGTGATCACCGTGACCTCTCCGAAAAAGGTCAGGGCGCCCGCCCTCGATCGCCTTGTGACCCAACCCGCCCCGCCTCGTCCCTGGCGGGCCGAGTTCCTACTCTTTCTGTTTTGCTTGACGCTGGTCTGGCTTGGCACGGTCGTCAGCCAGCGCGAGGTGGCCGTCGCCCGTGTGTCGGCCAGCCAGCGGGCGCTGCAACAGTTCCGCGCCAGCCAAGAGTTGGAAGGCGTCGGCCTGCGACGTGGCCTCAACGGCGGTTGACACGCGCGCCGGTTCGGGCGACGGGGGACCGTGGACTGGACGCGCTTATCGCCCAAGGCACGCACGCTGTTTTACGTGCAGGCCGCCCTGAGTTTGCCGTTCACGCGCCTACCGTTCGTGTTCGGCGTGACGGCGGCTGTGGGTTGGTCGTCCGGTTGGCAGGCGGGTCTGATTGCCGGTGGGGTTCTCATTGCGCTGGTCCTCGTCGAGTTGGTCTGGTACCCGACGTTGGCATGGGAGCGGTGGGGCTACCAGCTGCGTGAGGGCGAATTGCTCGTCCGGCGCGGCGTCTGGGTGACCCGCGTCACGGCCATCCCGCTCGGCCGCGTCCAGCACGTCGACTTGCGGCAGGGGCCGGTCGAACGCTGGCTGAACCTCTCTGGCGTCGCCGTCTCCACGGCCTCGGGCCTCGGCGCGGATGGCGTGATCCCCGGCCTCGAACTCGAGGATGCGGTGGCCTTGCGCGACCGTCTGGTGGCGGTCCGTGGCGACGCCGGACTCTGACGTCCCGTTTCGCAGCGTCCACCCCCTCACAGTGGCGGTGGAGCTGCTGCCGCGTGTGTTTTCCGTCGTTCGGAATTTCTGGCCCTTGTTTCTGGCGGCCTTCTTCGGTCGAGGGGACGCGATCGACGGCAGTTGGCTGTTCCTCGGCGTCATCGGCTCCGCCTTCGGCGGCGGCTTGCTTTCCTCGCTGCTCCACGTCCTGACCTTCCGCTACCGGCTCGTCGGCGACCGCCTCGAGTTGTTGTCGGGCCTGTTCGACCGGCAGGTCCGGGTGCTCTCCATCGACCGAATTCAAAATGTGGAGACGCTTCGGACGTTGCCACATCGACTGCTTGGCCTGGTCGATGTGCGGGTGGAAACGGCCGTCGGCGAAGAGGCAGAAGGCCATGTCAATGCGATTCCCCTGGCGGACGGCGATGCCCTCGTCGCCGCGCTCCGCGCGCGGTCCTCGGCCTCCCTGCCGCCCGCCGAGCCGCGGATCTGGTCCGAACTCTCGCTGCTTGACCTCGTCCGGTACGGCGCGTCGACGGGGCGAGCGGGGGCGGCGGCCGTCGTCATGGGCCTGCTCTTCGAGCGGCTTGGCAGCGGCGACTCCGACGAGGTCCGGGCACTGGTGGGGTCCGTTGGCCCTCTGCAGGTGCTTGGCGTTTCCGCGGCTGCCCTCGTCGCCGCGTGGTGGATTTCGATCGGCACGGCCGTCGTCCGTTTCCACGGGTTTCGCGTCGAAGACCGCGGGCCTTCATTGGCCGCGGAGGGTGGCCTCTTTTCGCGCCGGCGCGTGGAGTTGGCGCCCCGCCGCATCCAGCAGGTGACCGTGCGGGCCCCGTGGCTGTCACGGTGGTTGGGATTCGTGACAGTCGCCATCGAGACGGCCGGGGCGCGGACGGGAGGGGGGACGGAACGGAGCGAGGCCGTGTTGCCCGTCGTCGAGCGGGCCGCGCTTTCTGCCACGCTCGGCCGGCTTGTTCCCGCGGCGGCGCGCGTCATCGAGGAGGGTGATGCCGGTTGGCAACCCTTGTCGCTGCGCGCGCTGCGTCGAGCCGTTGTACGCGCCTATTTGCGGGCTGGCCTCCTGACGGTCGCAATGGTGTTCGCCCTGGGCCCCTGGGGCGCCTTGGCCGCCCTTGCGGGTCCGCTCGGCCATCTGTGGGCGCGCGTGGCCCACGCGAGGTCGGCCTACCTGGTCGGCGAAGGACTCGTGGGTTTCCGAAGCGGCGTCTGGCAGCGCTCCGTCCACCTCGCCGTCGGAGCTCGGGTGATGACAGCCGAGGTCGTCGCTGGGCCATTCGATCGGATGCGGAAACTGGCGGCCGTGGTCGTCACGACGGCGGGCGGGCGCATCGTCTTGCCTGCAGTCGACGCGGAATTGGCCTGGGACGTGGCGGAACGGGTCCTTGCCCAGGGGCGAGGCGACCCCGTGAGTTAGCGGTTCGGCCGTGCTAGGCTCCACGTTCGACATTCATGCGTGCTTGGGAAAGGGAGGCTTCGCCGAGGTCTACCTGGCGACCCAACGCCGGAGTTCGGGCGTCGTGCGCACCGTCGCCGTCAAGGTCCTGCGCGAAGAGATCGACGACATGGACGTCGCGACGTCTCGCCTCCAGGACGAGGCCAAGATGTTGGGGACGTTGCGGCACCCCGCCATCCTTGGCGTGTTGGAACTGACGCGCATCGAGGGGCGGTTGGCGCTGGTCACCGAGTACGTCGAGGGCGTCGATCTCAGCGCGTTCACGACTCGGGACCTGTTGGCGCCGGCGCGGGTCTCCATTGGGGTCGTCGGGGAAGTCGCGAGCGCGCTGGATTGCGCTTGGAACACGACGTCGCCCGAAACGAACGCCCCGCTCCACCTCGTTCACCGCGACATCAAGCCGGAGAACATCCGATTGTCCCGCTTTGGCGAGGTCAAGCTGCTCGACTTCGGGGTTGCGCGGACGGCCCAACTCGCACGATTCGCGAACACAGGCGCTGGCAATATGCCTTTTACGCCCGGCTACGCGGCGCCGGAGAGCTACGCGAGGGGGGAGCAGTCCGCCGCAAGCGACGTCTACGCGTTGGGTGTCACGCTCTTTCGCCTGCTCGTGGGTGAGCGGCTCTATGAGGGCGTGGCGCTCCCCGGTCAGTTCACGATCACGTCGGCGCCTGAGCGATACGGTCCGTTCCTTCGGGAGCGGCTGGCGCGCGTCGCGGCCTCCACAGAGACGATTGAGTTGCTGCGCGACATGTTGGCCTACGAGGCGAGCGAGCGACCGACGGCCCTGATGATGGCACGTCGATGCGATCGCATGGCCGACGAGCTGCCCGGCCCCACGCACATCTGCTTTGCACGTAGCCGATCGAATGATGGGCCCAAGGACGTTGGCGGCACGCTGGTCGGTCGGACAGTGTCCTCGGACCCTCTGCATACCCTTCACGTCTCTCGCCACGCAGGGTTTCAGACCCAGACGCCCGTGATCAAACCGGTCCGTCAACGGCAACCGCAGCCCACGCCTTCGCAGGCGCCTCAAGCGCTGTTGATCGTGATGGCCGCCATGGCTGTGAGCGCCCTCTTTGTCGCCATTCTCGCCGTTGGCCTCAGCTTCCTGTTGGGCTGAGGCTCACTTCGGGAAAAGCGCCTTGATGTCGGCCAAAACGTCGGCCGGATGGGTGCCAACGTCGATGCCATCCTTGTACTCGAGGAGCAGCTCGCCATCGCGGCCGAGCAACATGGTGATCCGCGAGGGGAAGGGCTTGAAGCCCGCCGCTCCGTAGTGGGTCGATAGGGCCTTGCCCGTGTCGGACCAGATTTCGAAGCCAAATTTCTGCGCGTCCGCCCAGGCTTTGCCGGCCTCGGGGGTCCCCCAACTCACGCCGATGATCGTGACACCGAGCGCGTCAAACTCTGCCTTGAGGTCGCGGTACCCGCAACCCTCCTTGGTTCAACCAGGGGTGTCGACGATCGGGAAGAACCAAAGGACAGATGCGTGCCCGCGCAGGGCCTCGGGGCCGCGCGGCGTGCCGTCCTGAGCGACGGCTGAGAACGCGGGCAACGCCTTGGCGGCGGCTGGCGGCTTGCCGTGGAGGGTGGCGGGGTCGGCGGCGAAGGCCATGCCGGCGATCGTAATCCAACTCATGGGACCTCTTGCGCCCTTCGCGCTATTCCGGCCGTCCATGTCTGCCCCCACGGCTTGGCGCCAGCGTCTCATCACCTGGCCGGTGTTGTTCCTCGTCGCTCCGACGCTGACCCTCGTCTTTCCTGGGCTGGTCGCGGGCCTGGCTGTGCGCGACGCGGTGCTCGGCACCCGGTGGGCCGGCGTTCGGACGGCCCTGCTCGGCCTGTTCTGGGTGTGGCTTCAGGTCGCGGGCCTGAGTTGCGCGGTCAGCATCGTCGCCGTGGCGTGGGTGCGCGGCCGCAGCGGCACGGCGTTTGAGCATGACAGGCTGTACGCCTTGCAGGACGCTTGGGTCGCGAAGATGTGGGAGACGACCGTGGCCTTATATGGCCTGGACGTCGCCTTTGTGGGGCCCCAGCGGCGTGTGAACGGCCCCGTGGTCGCGCTGATCCGCCACACAAGTCTCGCGGACGCCGCCCTTGCGACGATGGCGTTGGGAATCCCGCATGGGTTGCGCCCTCGGTACGTCCTGAAGCGGACGTTGTTGTGGGACCCGTGCCTCGATTTCGTCGGCCAGCGCTTGCCCAACGCGTTCGTGATGAAGGAGACGGGCGACCCGGCGGCGGAAGTCGCGCGCGTCGCCTCGTTGGCAGAAAACCTGGACCCGGCGGCAGTGTGCCTGATCTACCCGGAGGGGTCCCGCGCGACCGCAGCGCGGCGCGAGCGCGCCATTGCGTCGCTCGCCAAGCGCGGCTCCGACCGGGTGGCTGCCGCTTCCGCCCTGCGCCATTTGTTGCCGCCGCACACCGGTGGCGCGGTGGCTCTCCTTCAGCGCGTCCCCGGCGACGTCGTCGTCATTTCGCACCTCGGATTGGACGGGGCGACGGGGTTGGGGGCCCTGAGTCGGGGCATCCTCATCGGCGGGCGCGTCCGGGTCTCGATGCGGGTGTGGGCGCGCTCCGAATTGCCAGACGACGCCGACGGGCTTGCCGACTGGGTGTGGGAGCGATGGACGGAGATGGACAACTGGATTGAAGCTGGGGGGCCGACGTGAGCGACGAGGTCCCGTTGCCGAAGTGGGGGTGTGTGCTGTTGGTGGTCCCGATCCTGGCGATCGGTGGCGTGATGGGCGCCTACGGGTGGTTGGCGCTCAACGTGTTGCGCGGTACGCCGGCGGCCGGGCCGCGTGTCACGTTGCCCTTCGTGGGATGTCCGGCGGCGGCGGACGCGGTGCTTGCGCGCGTCGAGCGAATGGGCCTGCAGCAGCCCGTGGTCACGCCGACCGCCGACGGATTTACGATGGAGGTCGACGGCCCGCCCGACCCGAAGATTGCGTCCAAGTTGGGACCCACATTGGTTCGTCCCGGCCGGGTGGAGTTGGTGGGGCCAGACGGGACGGTGACGGCGTGGCAAGGCGCGTTCATCCGCCTCGATTTGCGAATGGTGCCGTCGACGGTGTTCACGTTGCTGCCGGGCGATGTCGACCGCGTGGCGGCCTGGCAACGGGCTGCGCCCGAAGGGGACCTGGTCGTACGGATGGACGGCGCGGAAATCGGGCGCATCGAAAATCGGACGCCGACGGGTTCGGAAGTGTCGATCGAACCGCCGGATTCGGAAACGGAGGCCGGAATGCACGAGGCGGCGGCGCGGTCGGTGGCGGCGGCGTTTCCGTTGCCGTGTGAGCTGCGGCTGAGGTGAGGGGCGGGCCGGATTCTGGGGCCATTTCTCACATTGAAACCCAAGCTACCCACCTCCGACTCACCCGAAAGCCCAACCGTCGCGCCAGCCGCTCCGATGCCTCCGTTCCGCTGTCCCATCGAGGTCGAAGCCCCGCAGCGAGCACGTCCCCGATGTAGGCCGCGGCCATCCGTTGCCCCAAGCCACGGCCTCGGGCCCTTTCGGCGACATCCACTTCGATTTCGACCTCACCTTCGGCCGCGGCCCAGGCCCCGCACACCGCCACGAGGCCGGTGGAGTCGACCAACACACAGGGGGGCGGCGTCGCGCCAGGGTCGATGAGCGGCGCGAGCTCGCGCAGGGCCGCCGGGTCCACGCCGCGTTCGACGCCGTCGTCGGCGAATTCTGGCGCCATCGACCTTGGCCAGACCCACCGGGTCCGTGGCCACGCGTGGAGCCCGGACGTCGCGAGCACGGCGGCGGCTTCAGGGTCCGCGACCCACATCGTCCCCGGCTCAGCAGCCGTTGGCGGTGGGATGGGACCCCAAGCGAATCGCACGTCGTGCCCAATCCAGCCAGCCCTTGGCCACTCCTCGTGGGGGGCGCTGTGGACGAGGGCCGCAAGCACGGGCCGAAGGGGCCACGACGTCCGGCGCAGTGCAGGAGGAAGGCTCGCCATGCCGCGGTCTCCCGTAGCCTGCGGGTGGTGAGTACGTTGCCGGGATTCTGCCGGTCGACCCCGCGCTTGGCGGATGGCAACGAACGTTCACCGACATAGCCCCGGGGGGCATGACGACTGACCGACGGCGCAAAGCGACCCGGCGCCTGGTAGGCCCGTTTCTGGCGAGGACGCGCACGTTGCTCGCCGAGCTTGAGCCCATCGCGATGGGCCGCGCCGCGGGCGACGAACGTCAGGCTGTGGTCGACGAACTCAACCGGATCGAATCCACCGCCCGAGGCCTCGGGCTGGAGGACGTGGCCGCCGCCGCCGACGAGGTCGCGTCGCGGGTCGCGGAGGGAGGTGCGGCCCATTGGGTGGTCTTGCGTACGGCACTCGCGGCGGCGAGCCCCAATGCGGTGCTCGCCCCGATCTGGGTCGTCCCGCCCGGCCACACCGCCCCGCGTTGGCATCGGATGGTGGGCCAAGTCGCGGAACCGTTGCGCGCATGCGAGAGTGTTGAGGTGATGCGCGCCGAGCCGATGGACGTGGCGCCCGCCTTGATCGCCGTCCCCGGCCACGATCTCGTTGCCGCGCGCGAGGATTTCGAAGGCCTTGCTTGCGCCTGGGTCGCGTGGGCGGAACGTGCGGACGTCGCCTTGCGCCGCACGGCGGCCGAGGCGGGTGCCGTCCGCGTTCTCGACCCGGAGGACCGCATTGAACGGCTGTTTGAGGTGGCGCGAGGCGATGTCGACCGTCGTGCAGCCACGGACTTGGCCGTCATCGGACTTGGCGACGATCACGCGTCGGTCACCGGCGCCCTCGCTGGCGTCGGATTGGAGTGTGCGCACCCTGGCGACGACGCCGAAACGATGGGCTGGCTGGCCCGGGGTGCCGTGGACGCCGTGATCGTCGGACCCCAGGGCCAGGCCTCCGCAGCTGCCTTTCTTCGTGCGATCCCCGGCGCGGAGGGCCTGCCCATGTTCGGGTGGCGCCGCCCGCTGCCAGGGGCCGATTTCGCCGACGACTCCGACGAGGAGACGTTCGCCCGCTCGGTCGCGGGCTGCCTCGATCGGGCCCAACAACGCGCGCCGGGCTTGGACCGGGCGACCCGATTGCCGCTCCGCGCCGCCATCCTCGCCGAGGCGGATCAGTGGGTTGGACACGTCGTCCGTCGCCCCCAGCCACTTGGTTGCGCCGTCCTGCGCCGGGTCGCTCAAGCGCCAGTGGGCGCGGTGGAACGTCGGCGGGCGGGGTCGGTGCGGGTGGCGATCAGCGACGAGATTTCTCGACATGTGCGCCGAGTCGACCGGGTGGGCCTGATGGGGCCGGACGTTTGGCTCGTGTTGGCGCCGGGCCTCCGGGCCGCCGGCCTGGAACAGCGGATGCGCGTTGTGGCGGAACGCATTCGCGAACGGCTCGCGTCGACGGGCACGCCAATGGACTTTCGGGTGGGCGTCGCCGACGACCTACCCTCTGTCGATCGGTTGGTTGAGCGCGCCCTGAGCGCAGCGGTGGGCGCATGAATCGTTTTCCCTTTCAGGTCGACGCGACGGACGGGGCCGCCCGCGCCACGCGCCTTTTCCTCGCCCGCGGGGTCGTCGAGACGCCTTGCTACATGCCCGTTGGCACCCAGGGCGCTGTCCGAGCCGTGAGCCCGCTGCACCTAGCGGACACCGGCACGCAAATCGTCCTCGCCAACACCTACCACCTGTCCCAACGGCCCGGGGAGGCGCTGGTTCAGAAGGCGGGTGGCCTGCACAAGTTCATGGCCATCGACCAACCGATTCTGACGGACTCGGGGGGCTTTCAGGTTTTCTCGCTCGACAAGGACGTCGACGAGGAGGGCGTTCGATTCCGCTACGAGGTCGACGGCACGCCGACGGTCCTGACGCCCGAGCGGTCCATGGCCATCCAGGAGGCGCTCGGCGCCGACGTCGCCATGGTGTTCGACGAGTGCCTCGCGTTCGGTACGGAGCGCGGGGCGACCGAGCGCAGCGTCGAGCGCACGGCGCGCTGGGAAGCGCGTTGCCGCGCGGTGCATCGCCGCGAGGACCAGTCGCTCTTCGGCATCGTCCAAGGCGGTTTTCACGCCGACCTGCGGGCCAGAAGCGCGGCTCAGATCACGGCGCTCGACTTCGATGGCTACGCCGTCGGTGGGTTGTCGGTCGGCGAGGGCTACGAGAAGATGGTCCAGGTGCTGGACTGGACGACACCGTCCCTGCCGGCCGACCGGCCCCGCTACCTCATGGGGGTCGGACGGCCCCTCGACCTCGTGGAAGGCGTCGCCCGCGGCATCGACAGGTTCGATTGCGTGCTGCAGACGCGACACGCACGGTCGGGCGTCGTCTACACGTCCCAAGGGCGTTTGCGACTCACGGATCGTGGCTTTCGAAGGGATTTCTACCCGATCGACACGAGTTGCACCTGCTACACGTGCCGGACGTTCAGCCGAGCCTACCTGCATCACCTCTTCCGGGTCGGCGAGATTTTGGCGGCGAGTCTCGCGAGCATCCACAACATCGCCTGGTTCCATCAGTTCATGGCGGCCATGCGCAAAAGCATCGTCGAGGGGCGATTCGAGGCCTTCCGGAGAGACGTTCGGGCGCTGTGGCCACCAGGTCCGGTCGAGCGGGATGAAGGCGAAGGCCCGCCCGCGGCACCGCCGCCTCGACGACCGGGGCGCAGGAGTTAGACGCCGGCCCTGTCGGGAGTGTGCCGTTGGCCTCGGATGACCTGATTGAAATCGAGGGCAGCATCAAAGAGGTGTTCCCGGGTGGACACTTCCTCGTCGAGACCGAAGCTGGGTCGGAGGTTCACGCACATCTCGCGGGCAAGCTGCGCCGATTCCGCATCCGCGTGGTTCTTGGCGACAAGGTGACGGTGGCCGTTTCGCCGTACGACTTGACGAAAGGCCGGATCGTCTTCCGCCATAAGTAGTGTCAGTCGGCCGAGCCCAGGAACCGAGCAGGTTGGGCGGTGGATTGCCTGGTGAAGAAGCCGAAGGCCGCCTGGCAGGCAACGTGGACGCCCGTCTGCCGAAGCGCACGACGATCATGCGCATCGCGGTGCTGTCGTCGACGATCAGGACGTTCATGGAGGCCTTGGCCTCCGCGTCGTCTCAGTCCGCGGTCAGATTGAGGGTCTGCCCCCCGTCGAAACGGGTGACGATGGCGGCGATGGCGAGGTCTCCGGCGACATTGATCGTCGTCCGGCACATGTCGAGGATGCGGTCGACGCCGAGCAGCAGCGCGAGGGCCTCGGCCGGGACGCCGACCACGCCGAGCACCAGCGCGACGAAGGGTAGGGAGGCCGAGGGGACGCCAGCGGTCCCGACCCCCGCGGCGAGCGCCATCGCCATGACGGACACCTGTTGGTCCATCGTGAGGTTGACGCCGAAGACCTGAGCAAGGAAAAGGACGGCGACGCCTTCGAAGAGGGCGGTGCCATTCTGGTTCGCGGTCGCGCCGACCGTAAGGACAAAGCTCGCGACGGGGGCCGGTATGGCCAGGCGTTCGGTCGCCACGCGGAGGGCCGTGGGCAGGGTCGCGTTTGAGGACGAGGTGGCGAACGCGACCAGCAGGGCCTCTTTCGCGTCGATCCAAAAGCGGACCGGCGACCGGCCGACCGCCATCAGCAGCGCGCTGTAGACGACGGCGAAGTGGATCCCAAGGGCGCCGATGACCGTTGCCGCGAACCGCGCGAGCACGAGCAGGAGGTCGAAGCCGAAGCGCGACGCCAAGGCGAACAGCAACAGCCCCACTCCCACCGGGGCGAGCGCCATGGCCCAGCCCACCACGACGGTTGTCGCGGCGACGATGCCCTCCAGGAGGTCTGTCACGGGCCGGCGGGTGGATTCGTTCAACGAGAGGAGGGCGGCGCCGAGCAGGGCTGCGACAAGCAACAGGCCCAAGAGGTCGGGGGGGTCGGACGTCGCGGCCCCGAGCGGATTCCGGGGCAACAAGTCGACGAGGATGGCTGCGGGCGTGGCTTCGCGGGGGGCGGAGACGGCCACCTTGCCGGCGTCGGCCGAGTAGCGAGCGATGAGGTCGGCGCGGACCTGGTCCGGCAGACCCTCACCGGGTCGAACGATGTTGGCGGCGGCGAGGCCTATGCCGACCGAGACGGCGGACACGACGAGGGTGAGCCCGAAAGTGACGGCGCCAAGCTTCCCGACGCGGCGTAGGGCGCCGAGGCCGACGATGCCAAGGGTCACGGAACAAAAGACGAGGGGGACGACCACGGCCAACAGGAGCCGTAAGAACAAGCGTCCACCGGGTTCGGCGACGTGGCGGACGAACCCATCGACCATGGCGTGGTCGCCGCCAAGAGCGACGCGGGCGAGCAGGCCGGACCCGAGGCCAAGGAGCGCGCCAATCAACAGCGTTCGGGGGGTCGGTGTGGCCATGCGGCGCCCTATGCGCCGAGCCGGGGCCGCACAAACGAAGGCGCCCGGGGCCACTGGCCGCCGGGCGCCTGGACCAGCCCCCCCGAGCCGGACATCGCCAAGGTGGTGCGTCGCTGCGGCGAAGGCAACGACTTTTTTCACCTTGGGGAAAGTCGCTCGGTCCGGTCGCCCACCGCGCGTCCAAGCGAGGTAGCCGGCGCGTCCGATGGATCTCCAGGCCGTTCTGCAGGCGCGTTTTGGCTTCCCGGACTTCCGTCCGGGGCAGCGGGAGCCCATCGAACATGTCGCTGAAGGCGGCGACGCCCTCGTCGTCATGCCGACGGGTGCCGGAAAGAGCCTCTGCTACCAGGTTCCCGCGATCGCTCGCGGGGGCACCACCTTCGTCGTCAGCCCACTCATCGCGTTGATGAAGGACCAGGTCGACGCCCTCCTCGAGAAGGGAATTCGGGCCTCTTTCCTCAACAGCACCCTGTCGAGAGAGGCCTACCAAGAGCGCCTTGCCCAAGCGAAGGCGGGGGCCTTCGAGTTGCTCTACGTCGCGCCCGAGCGGTTCACGCCGAGCTTCATCGAGGTGGCCAAGACGTTGGACATCCGGCTCATGGCCGTCGACGAAGCCCATTGTCTGAGCCAATGGGGCCACGACTTCCGTCCCGACTACATGCGTCTCGGGCAGGTGCGTCGGGCGCTTGGGATGCCACCCACCGTCGCGTTGACGGCGACGGCGACCCCAGAGGTTCGCGACGACATCGTTCGGGTGCTTGGCCTGCCGCGCGAACACGTCTTCGTGCGCGGCTTCGACCGCGAGAACCTCGTGCTCGACGTCATCGCCGTCTCAGGCTGGAAGGAGAAGGAGAGCCTCCTCGCGGATTTGGTGAGGCCCGGGCCCGCGCTCGTCTACGCCGCGACCCGAAACAACGTGGAGAAGGCCACCGCCGCCTTGCGCGCGGCCGGGATCCGGGCCGGTATGTACCATGCGGGATTGGAGGTCGATGCGCGGACGCGCGTTCAGGAGGACTTCATCGCCGGCCGGTTGCCGGTCGTCGTTGCGACGAATGCATTCGGTATGGGCATCGACAAGGCGGACATCCGCGCGATCATCCACGTCGACATGCCAGGTACCGTCGAGGCCTACTACCAGGAGATCGGCCGGGCGGGTCGCGACGGCCGAACCTCTCGCGCGGTTCTCCTCCACCACCCGATGGACCGCGGCATCCATGAGTTCTTCATCCAGAACAACCACCCCAGCGCGGCCTGGGTGCGACGGCTCTGGGACGTGTTGGGCGAACGCGGGACGAATCCTGTCATGGCGTCGCTCGAGGACCTCGCCAAGGACATGCCGACCGACGCGGGCGACCGCGGGGTGGGTGCCTGCGTCCATGTCCTCGTTCGTGAAGGCCGAGCCCGCCGAATTGCGCCCACCGATCGGCTTGGCAGCCTCGTTCTTCTGCAGCGGGTGACCGACGCGCCCGCTGGCCTCCGCGGCAAGGTGTGGAGCCGAATCGCGTCTCGGGGTCTCGATGTCGGGGACGGCTTTGAGTTCAACCCTGAGCAACTCGCGCGCGAAGCCGGCGTCGACCGCGACCAGGTCATGGCCGCACTTCGCAGCTTCGACGAGCGCGGCCTGATTCAGTGGCGACCCCCAGACCGCGTCGGCGGCGTCGAGCGGATCGACCCTGAGCTGCCCCTCGTGCTCGACGAGGCCAAACTGCTCGCTCACCGAAGCCGAGAGTACGACAAGCTCGCCAAAATGGAGGCTTATGTGACCTCCGACTGCCGGCGCGCCTACGTCGTCCGGTACTTCGGGGAGGTCCCTCCTTGGCCGGCGTGTGGAACGTGCGACCGGTGCCGGTCGGGCCGACCAAGCGCGGAGGCCCGGCCGCCGACCGGAGACGAAGCCGCGGCCGTCCTCAAGATCCTGTCGTGCCTCGCTCGCATGGAGCGGGCCAAGGGGCAGGCCGCCTGGGGCGTAGACTTGCTGGCGAAGGTGCTCGTCGGATCCACCGAAGAGAAAGTGCGAAGCTGGGGCTTCGACTCGTTGTCGACATGGGGGTTGTTGGGCCCGAAGTCGGGCAGCACGTGGACGGTGGGGGAGGTGCACGACCTTGTCAGCGTTCTGTCCGCAGCAGGGTTGCTCGCATGTGCACACACCACGCGAGAAATCCGCGGGCGGGAACGGACCTATGAGGAGGTGTCGCTGACGCCTGCGGGCTGGGCTCTGTTGCGGGGCGGAGACCCGCCAGCGATGCGCTTTCCTGACGGAGCCGCCCGGCGACTCGTTCGGGCGCCCCCCAAGAAGGCCGAGGCGCCCGTGGTCGCGGGCAGCCTGCTGGCCGCGTTGCGCGACGTTCGGGCTCGGGTGGCGGCCTCGCGCGAGGTGCCCGCCTACGTCGTCGCCACGAACCGCAGCCTGGAACTCATCGCCGAACGGCGCCCGACAACGCCAGCCGCACTGCAGGCGATCCCGGGGATGGGCCCCATCCGCGTCCACCTGTACGGGGCGCCGCTGCTCAAGGCCGTCCGGGAACACCGGAGCTGAGGCGCCAGAGGGTTCCGGTGAAGTCGAGAACGCCCACGTCGCCGTCTGGCAGCGTGACGAAGGCGCTCGGGTGGATCTTGAATTTGCCGAGGGTAGACGTCGCGTGCGTCGTCGTATCCGTCGCCCACAACCGGCCCGTGGCGAAGTCCCCGAAGACGACGTGGCCGGCGAGCGGTCCGGCGCGTGCGACGTAGACGCCTCCGGTGATGCTTGTTCCCAACGACCTCGGGTAGGTGAACACGGGCTCGACGAGGCCCTCGGTCGGGCATCCGGATTCGGGATCGTAACAGCGGTCCCCTTCGCGGAATCTCCAGCCGAAGTTGTCTCCCAAGCGGCCGAAGTCGAGTTCCTCCACGAGGTTCTGGCCGACGTCGCCGATCGCGAGTCGTCCGTCGGGAAGGAAGTCGAATCGCCACGGGTTGCGAAGGCCCCAGGCGGCAATCTCCGGCTTGAAGCGGGAATCGGCGACGAACGGATTGTCGGGAGGAATGCGGTAGGGCGGGTCGGTGACGTCGCTGCCTGCGCTTGGCATACCGATGTCGACGCGGAGGATCTTGCCCAGCCACGTCGTGGGGTCTTGCCCGGCGTTCAGCGGGTCGCCGCGGAAGCCGCCGTCGCCAAAGCCGATCCACAACATGCGATCGGGCCCGAAGCGGATCTGGCCACCATCGTGGTTGGCGTAGGGTTGGTCGAGTTGAAGCAGGGAGGTGCCGTCGCCGAGGGCGCCAGAGCACGGCGAGAGCGGCGATGCGACGCGGCGTGCTTCCACGACGCTCATGGCGGCGCGGCCGCCGGCGATGTTGCGATGGACGTACAACAGCGGCGTCGAGGGCCAGTCGGGGTGCAACGCGAGGCCAAGCAGACCCAGCTCCGAATTGGTGACGACCTCGAGCGTGGTCCAGGGGGTGAGCGCACCATGGGTGAGGTCCACACACACCAGCTCGCCCGTCTTGCGGGCGACGACGGCGAGCGTGGGCGTGGGGAAGACCGCGTCCGTGGGCTGCGCGCCAACGGCCGCAATGATCTGCAGGTCGATGGCGATTCGGGGGCGATCGACTTCGCCCTCAAAGGACGGCGGGCCGGGCTGATTCGTCGCCGCAAAGGCGTACCCGTCGTCGAACCAGCGCACGAGGAGACGGCGGCCCGGGTCCGTCCACAGCAACAGGTCGATGCCGCCGATGACGACGACGGCCACGACGAGCAGGATGCGAAGGGCTCGGCGCATCCGCGGAGACTATCGTCGACGTCTGGCCTTGGTGGGGTGGCTCGTTAGCGCCAAGCCATGAAGATGTGGGTCAGCGGCGCGGCCTCGGGCTTCGGAGCCGCCATCAGCGCCAAGGCGCGGTCCGCGGGCTGGACCGTCGTGGGGGTCGACGTGGAACCGGCGGCTGGGGTGCAGTTCGTCGATGTCCGCGACGCGTCCGCCGTTCGCGCGTCGATCGAGGCGGCCGACGCAGACGTTGTCTTTGCCAACGCAGGGTTCGGCGCCTTTGGTCCGATCGACGCGTTCGATGAAGAGCTCATGGACGACCTGTGGCGGACCAATGTGCTCGGCGTTTGGAACGTGGCCCGCTGGTCGCTCGCCGGCTTGCGCGCGAAGCGCGGCGTGTGGGCCGTGTCGTCGAGCGTGGCGGGCCGCATGGTCTTTCCCGAATCGGGCCCCTACGCCGCCACGAAACACGCCGTCGAGGCGCTGGCTGAGGCGCTCTACTTGGAGAATGCGTCCTTCGGCGTACGGGTGCGTGTGCTCGAGCCCGGCGCCCATCGGACCGGGTTCGGGCCCACGGCAACCCGCCGAAGCCCGCCGCGGCTGCCAACGGACGCCGTGGCCCCGTTGCGGCCGGTCTGGGACGAACGGAAATCCGAAGTACTTGTGGCCGATGGAGCGGCGGAAGGCGTCGCCGACGCGTTGATGCGCAGCCTCGGTGACCCCGTGGGTTTCCTCCGGCTTCCCGTTGGCGTCGACGCCGAGAACCTCATCGGGGCGCGCGACGCCTTGGGGCCAACCCTTGCGGTTCGTGCCATGGCCGATCGACTTGGCGTCGGCACGGGCGCGTTGTTGACGCCCGACGAGGTCCTACGTGACGGCGCCGAGCGCGACGCCCGTTGGGCTGCGACGGCATCGGCAGCATCTTGGGGTCAGCTCGAACATTGGGCGCGGGGGCCTGACGGCGTGGCCGCGCTGGCCCGACTGCGGGCGTCGCCGCCTACCAGATGCTGACTTCCGGCTCGCCGCGCATGTCGATGCGACCCCGGAACATGCCCGCGGTGTTGTAGGGCATCACGGCTGGACCGGCCTTGCCAACGGCGATCAGGCCGCCCTTGCCGCCGGTGAGGTCGTGGTGGATGGCGCGGTGGGCGGCTTCACGTAGGCTCAAGCCGGACATCTCGATCCAGTCCGAGACGCGGCCGGCGAGGTGGCTGCGGATGAAGGCCTCGCCGTCACCGGTGCACGAGACGGCACAGGTGCTGTCCCAGGCCCAGGTGCCGGCGCCGATGATGGGACTGTCGCCGATGCGCCCGTAGCGTTTGCCCGCAGTCCCGCCGGTCGACGTGGCGGCGGCGAGGTGGCCTTCGAGATCGCGGGCGACGGCGCCAACGGTGCCGTAGGCGTCGGAACCGTCATCCGGCGTGCCAGCGAGCAGGTTGGCCAGCTGCGCCTTGCGCTCGTCGATGACGAACCAGGCGGGGTCGACCTGGGCGAGGCCGCGCTCGCTGGCGAAAGCGTCAGCCCCAGCGCCGGAAAGGAGGACGTGGGGCGAATGCTCCATCGCGGCGCGCGCGGCTTGGATGGGGTTGCGCGTCCGGCGGAGTCCGGCGACGCCGCCGGCCGTGCGTTGGCGGCCGTCCATGATGCCAGCGTCCAACTCAGCGTCGCCGTCGGCGTTGAGCACGGCACCGTGGCCGGCATTGAAGAGCGGCGAGTCCTCGAGGATGATGACGGCCGCCTCTACGGCGTCGACCGCAGATCCACCGGAGGCCAACGTGCGGGCCCCGGTGCGCAAGGCCTCTTCGAGCGCGGCGCGACATGACGCCTGGCGCTCGGGAGAGAGAGAGCCGGCACGGGAGAGACCGGCGCCTCCGTGAACGGCGAGGGCGAAATTCATCGAATCTCCTGACTCAGGACGCAGCGTCGGGCGGACGCGGGCGCACTGGCGGGGGGGTGGCGGTGCGATTGCGGGCTCCCGGAGGGGTCCGCGTCAAGGCGATGGACGGCTGGTGGGGGATGTCGACGAGAGGCACGTCGGAACGTGGCTCCGCGGGCGACGGGGTGGACGCTTTTTTGACCGCGACGGGCTCGACTTCCTTGTGACCAAGCTGGCCGGCGCCCCAGATCATCGCGAGCAGGAACACGATGGCGCCGGCGCCGAGGGCAACGTTCGCGGGCCGCAGGACGAGGGCGAGCGGGACGACATCGTTGTCGCCGGCCCAGACCCTGTTGTCGCTGCGCGTCGCATCGACGAGCACCCATCGCCCACCGCGGTGCTCCCATTGCAGGCCGGCAGGTGCGCTTTCCGGCGGTCCTGAGCCCGCTCCATCCGACATCGGGCGCACAAAGCCCCCGCCTACGATGCCGAGTGCCAGGAGCAACATGCCAATGACGGCCATACCCACGTAGAGCGGCTGCCGTTGATCGATGCGATTGTGATCCAAGGGAGACTCCAGGCGTCGGGACCAAGATGCCCGCGTTTTGGAGGGGCCGTGTCGTCCTTGGAGGAGCCCGGGACGACTGGCGCCGGCGCGCCTAACCCTGCTGGCCCTCAGGGGCCATGGAGCCGTTGTAGACCGCGTGCCGATCATGGCGCGCGAAGCCGATGAGGGCGATGGCGGCGGCACGCGCCACGTCGATGGCCAGCGACGTTGGTGCGCCCATCGCGACCACGGTGGCGAGCCCAGCGGCCACCGCTTTGTCAATGATTTCGTAGCCCGCGCGCGCCGTGACGATGAGGTGAGCGTCGGTCGGGTCCCAGCCCGCCCGCAGCGCCCCGCCAATCGCCTTGTCTACGGCGTTGTGACGGCCGACATCCTCTCGTGCGACTTCCCACGATCCGTCGGCCGCCAGCAGGAGCGCCGCGTGGCAACCCCCCGTGGCATCGAACACGATCTGGTGGGCCGAGAGGCGGGCGAGCCAGCCGGTCAGGACGTCCGAGGAAGGGGCGAACGCCAAACGGTTCCGCGGCGCTTGAGTAGGCACGGCAGCTCTCCCACACACGCCGCAGGCGCTAGAGGCGAAGCGGGCACGCGGAGGGGGGAGGGACGCCTCGGCGCCGTCGGCAAGCACGACGGCCACGGTGTTCTCGTCGTCGTCACCCGGCAGGTGTGCAAGGGTGCGGACGTCGGACAAATCGGCCAGAATCCGTTCGCTGACGAGCCAGCCCGCTACGAGGTCGAGGTCGTCGCCGGGCGTACGCATCGTGATGCCCATCGAGACGCCATCGATGCGGATGTCCAGGGGCTCTTCGACCACAACGTCGTCGAGCGCGGAGAATCCCGGCACCCGAACCGCGTTTCGCTTCGCGATTCTCATCGCCATGGGCGTCGCTATCCTCCTCATGGTGGCGGACGGGGCGCGCAGTCTGCTAGGCGCGCGGGGCCGAGGTGAACGTGTCGACCGTGTACCCCCATTGGGCGAGCCGCATCCACGATGCCGCAGATGCTTCGGCGCGCCGCAACTTGCTGCGCGCCGCCATGTCCGACCGTGTCGGTGCGCTTGGTGACGGTCCGGCGACCCGCCAGACCACCTGGGCCATCGCGACGCTCCAGTTCTTGCTTGGCAACCGCGACGCAGCCGTCAGCGAAGCCCGTCAGCTCGTCAAGCTGACGAATGCGAGTGACGCAACGGACGGCGAGGCCCGCGAGGCCCGGGGTCTGTTGGAGGGCATGGGAGAGAAGGCGCCTCCCCGCGAAGTGCGTCAGCCGCCTGCTCGCTCCGATGTCCAGCCCCGGGCCGACCGCCCCCAGCGCGAGGCCCGACCGCGCCAGGAGGCGCCGGAGCGCAGCGACGCGGCCGACGGCGTCCGCCGCGCTCGGGAAGCCGCCCTTGCTGGCCAACATGAAGAGGCACTCCGCCTCCTGAAGGGCCGGCGCAGCCCCGGCGAAACCGCCCTACGTTGGTGGGTCCAATTGGAAGCCGCCAGATCCGGTCCTGTCGAGGAGCGCGATCGGCGCCTCGCCGAGCTCGACAGCGACCTCCGTCGAACCCTCGACTTGCCGCTGCCGGGCACGGCCGCCGCCGCGACCGAGCCCAAGCGCGCACGCAAAGCCGAACCGTCCGCTGCCCCGGCGGAGCCGCGCCCCCCGCGAGCCGAGCGACCCAAGACGGCGCCGGCCGAGTTGGACGTGGCCCTCGTGGCGGCCGTGGCCTCGGGTGACACGGCGGCCATCCAGGCGGCCTTTGCCCCGTACCAACGTGCTTGGCGGGCCCTGAGCGCCGTCGAAGACCAGATCGAGACCTTGCCGGTTGCCGGAGTGGCCAACCTTCTGGACATCGCGCTGGCCGCGACGCCAGGGCGATTCCCGGAGGCGACGACCGTCGCGGTTCGTTTGGCATGCCGCGACGCCGCGTGTGCGGAAGCCTTGGCGAGCGGCCGTTGGGCTGAACGCCTTGGCGGGCCGGGTGTCGACATGCTGGTTGCGGTCGTTCGCGCGGCGACGGCCAATGGCGTCCGTGTGGGCCGGATCCTCAAGGGGGCGACCAAGCGCGAACGCGAAGCTCAACCGGCCTTGGAGGCGCTCGAGCCGCGGCTGGACGGTCTTTGGCGGGCCCTCGTCTCGAAGGGCGAGTCCAAAGGCGAACTCTGGTCGCTGCACGCCGCGTCGGCTGAGGTTCGCGCGGCGGCCCCGCTGTTGTTGTCGGAGGCGCGTCTACGCGTCGTCGCGATCGCCATCGATCCTGACCTGGCGTCCTGGTGGGCGTCGTTGGGGGGGCCGGAAGCCATTGGCTGGTCTGGGGATGAAGGCGACGCCGTCGGTAGCGCCTTCGGCGCATGGACCTGACCTGCGGGCATTGTCATCGGGTGCACGACGCGTCGGGCATCCGAGTCGCGGGCGGGCATCGCCCAGTCGATGAACCCCGCGTCGCCGCTTGGCGCGCCTTCGAGCGAGCCTGGGATGCCCATGGCGTCGTCGTTGCGCGCTGCCCGGCCTGCGGGATGCCGATGTGGGCGCCGGAGGGTGACGCCATCTCCTGGGAGTTCGACGGCCTCGGGTTCTCGATCCGCGATGGGGTACTCGAAGGGGCGACGCGCGCCGAAGCCTCGGCTCGGATCGAACGATTGACGGGGCCACACTGGCGATGGCGCGAGGTCCCCTCTGTGGCCGTCGTCATGGGCCTCGTCCTGCTACCCTTGGGCATGCTGATCTTCAGCCTGAGCTTCATCTCGGCCTTCGTCAGTCAGCTCTTCGACGTCGCTCGGTGACGATCAGGGGCACGGGCCTACGATGATTCGCTGAATGGGCTCGGCCTCGCCGAAACAGCCCGCGTGCGTCGGCGCCCAGGCGATCAAGGCGTCGCGAAGCAGTGGGCCTTCCTCGACAAGCTTCGCCCCTTTGAGGGCCACGTCGAGGTGATCGCCGCCGTTCCAAAGGAAGTCGGTCAGGGCGACGCGGTAGGTCGCGGCGGGGTCGATGGGGCGCCCGTCGACCGTCGCTCCACACATCCGGTCGTTTTCCCAGGTTGCGACCTGGCCGTCGCCGTCGAGGTCCGAACCGCCGGCCTTTGCGGGGTCATAGCCGTAGGTGGCCCCCGAGACCTGCAGGACGCCGTGGGCGCCCGAGGACCCGATTCGCAAGGTCATGAGCAGGTTCGCGCCCGTCATCTCGACAAGCAACATCCGGTTGTCGAACGGCATGACCTTCTGCAGATCCTCTGCGCGGACGGTGCCGGGTCGCACGTCGTCGCGAAGGCCACCGCTGTTCGTCAGGGCCACTTGTGCCTTTGGCAAGATCGCGCGCATCGCGTCGGTGACGAGGTTGCCGACCTCTGACCCCTTTTCGCGGCTGCGGCCGAGGTAGCGCGACGCACAACCGACCTCCGCGCACAACGTGCCCGCCTTCGCCTCCCACGACCGGACGAGGGCCACGGCATCGTCAGCGGGACGGAGCAGGCGGTCTCCGACCAGGATGGGCTCGAGCGGGAACGGGGCGGCGGTACAGCCGGGGTCGACACGGGGGTGTTCGAGCAACCAGGCGGGCCCGACCGTGCTGTGATCGGGTTCGACGCCATCGGCGCCAACCACGAGGGTGGCCCGGCCGATGACGCGGCCCTTGTCGCGCTGTTCGAGCAGGAACGTGTCGTCGACACGGCCTTGGAGGAAGGTGTGGGCGTGACCCAAGACCATCGCGTCGATGGTGCCGGGTTCGAGTTGGGTGAGCAATTCGCCGATCTCGCCGTCGGGACGACAGTTCGGGTCCACCTCGGTGAAGCCCGTCGTTTCGCACTTCCCGGTCAAGTGGCCGACGACGATGATGACCTCGGCGCCCTCGCGTTCGAGATCCGGCAGGACTTCGCGCACGGCGTCGACCACGCTGCCGAACGACAGGTCAGCGACGGACGAGCCGCGCGTCGTCATCGGCGTGTCGCGGGTCGTCAGCCCGATGATTCCGACGCGGACGCCGGCCCGGTCGATGACCTTGGTGGCCGCGACCCCTCGCGGTGCCCACCGCTCGCCGTCCTGCGTTCGAACGTTGGCCGACAGCCAGGCGAAATCGGCCTCGCGTGCGGCGGCCTCGAAGGCGCCGCGGAGACCGGATTCGGGGTCGGCCCCAGGGCCGTAGTCGAACTCGTGGTTGCCAACGGCGGATGCGTCGAGCCCGAGCAGGTTCATCGCTTCGACCGCGGCCAGCCCATGCGACTGGTTGACGGGCCAGCTGCCCTGAAAGACGTCACCGCCGTCGAGGACCAGCAATTCGGGGTGGTCCTGGCGCAGCGCCCGCATGGCGGCGACGAGCCAGGGCAGGCCGCCCGCCGCCCGTCCGGGCTCGGACGATGGGGTTTCGTAGAGCGCGCCGTGAAAGTCGTTGATGGCGGCAATTTCGAGGGTGCGCGGTGCCGAAGGGGGCGGAGGCGCCTTGCAAGACAACGCGAGCGCGATCCAAGACATAGGAGGTCCTAACGCCCGGTTGGGTGGTAGGAACGAGTCGGTGGCGGCCCGTTGGGCGAAGGGCCATTACGCGGGCGGCGGAGTTTCCGTGGTCCGTAGTGCGTCCGACGTCGGTCTCGTCTCCCTGGCGACCTTCGTGACCGCGCAGGTCGGCCTCTGTTGGTGGGGGCGCATCGACTACCCCTTCGACCTGGAGTGGATGGAAGGCGGCATGTTGGCGCATGCGTGGCGTTTGCAGCAGGGTTTGCCGCTGTACGCCGCGCCCACGGCCGACTGGATTCCGTACGTCTACCCGCCGGGGTACCCGGCCTTGTTGGCCTTGCTTGGGCTGCCCGTCGGCCTGACGCCCCTTCTTGGGCGGGCCGTGTCCATCCTGGGGTCGTTGATGGCCGCCGGCTCGGTGGCCGCGGTGTGTTTGTCGGCGGGTGTGCGCGCGCCGATCGCAGTTGGGGCCGCGGCGTCCTTTCTTGCGACCTACGAGGCGGGCGGCGCGTTCTTCGACCTCGTGCGCCCAGACGGCCTCTTCCTGGGTCTGTGCGGTCTGGCGATTGCCGCCGCTCTACGGCCGGGATGGGCAGCTGCCGCCGGCGTAGCCCTTGCCCTCGGCATCCTCCTCAAGCACAACGCTGCCGGTTGGCTGCCGGTGCTCGCGCTCGGGGTGGGCCTACGTGACGGGCGGCGCGCCGCCCTGACGTTCTTGATCGCGGCCTGTGCGTTGCCCGCGGTCGTGTTCGGCGCGCTGCAATGGACCACGGACGGCCACCTCCTCCGGTACCTGGTCGAGGTGCCGGCCAGCCATCCCCTCGTGGCCGGTCGGGGCCTGCCTGGGGTCGCAGGGGAGCTCGCTCACGCGATGCCCGTCGCGTTGGCCGTCGTCGGCCTGTGGTCGTGGCTGCGCGCCTCGTGGGGGGGCCGTGGCGTGGCCCTCGTGGTTGCGGCAGTGGCAGGTGGCGGGGCGTCCTGGATGGAGACTGGAGGAGGGGTTGGTAGCGTGGCCGAAACGGCGGTCGGGGCTGCGGTCTTTGCGGGCGTGGTGGTCACCTGGGGCTGGAGACGTCCCGCATGGCCGTCACCTGCCGTAGTGATTGGCGTCGGCGTTGGGGCGATCGCGGTCGGGCTCGCCGCCTGGATGCGCGCACACCACGGCGGGTTCCTCAACGTTCTGATTCCGATGTACTGGGCCTTTTGTTGCGCGCTCGGTGTGGCCGCCGACAGGTTGGGACGGCGGTGGCGGTGGGCGGACGCGTTCTTGGCCTGTGGGCTCGTGGGCGCCCAGATCCTGTTTTCCGCGTCTTCTTCGGACTGGGCCCGCTTGATTCCTACGCGCATGGACCGCGAGGCGGGCGAGCGCTGGATCGAGGTTCTGCGCAATTGTGATGGCCCCGTGTTCAGCCCGTACGCGGCTTGGCTCCCGACCTACGCGGGCCATGCGCCGGAGGCGCACCTGATTGCCTTGTGGGACATCGATCACGCCCGAGGCCCGTACAAGGCGGACGTCGCCAAGTTCCACCTCGCTGCCAAGAACCACCGCTGGGCCTGTGTTGTCGACTCCAACGGCAAGGGCGTCGGATTTGGCATTCCGCAGGCCTACCGGAGGGAGACGACCGTCGTGAGGTCCGGCGGCGTGTTTGTGCCGAAAACGGGTTGGCGTGTCCAGCCCGAAGCGCTCTGGGTGCCGTCAGGGACCTCCGGCGCGCCATCCCAGGCACCGCGTGGGGCCGCCGCGACCGAGGCGTCCCAGCCGCTTGGCGAGGGCGAAGGCGCGGAACCAAGCGACAAGGGCGGTGCGCGCAGCCCGTGAGGGCGGCCATGGGGCGGCGACCCACTTGTCATCGGGAACACCGCCGTCGATGAACGCGACGGCGCCCCAAATGGGCAACGCGATCCTTTCGCCGGCGCGGGTGGGCAGGCCGAGGACCACGACGTCGGCGTCGGAGCCGTCCGGAGCGGGATTTCCTGGCAAATGGCCGTAGGCGAAGGGCAATAGCCCGGCGTAGCGGAAGGAGCCGTCAGGGCCCCCGCGTACCCGAATCCCGGGGGTCAACTCGACGTGGATGGCGTGCAACGATGGATCCATCGAGGCCCTAGATAGTACCTGCGAGTATCGCAGGCGAGTGCTAGCCTGCATTGGGAGGCGGCGTGGTGGTGGCCCTGGTGATCCTCGGCATCGGATGCGGCGGTGAAGATCCGGCGTGCCCCGAGGGGTTTATCTGTACCCCGACGTCGACCGGCACAACGGCTACGGACACCGATGTCCCGGAGCCGACGGACGTCACCGGCTCGCCGACCCCGACGGACGTGCCGACGACGGGGACACCGCCCACCGGCGCGGTTCCGCCTGCGGAAACCGTGGCCGCGACCCTGACGGGTGGCGGCATCGTCACCTGTGCCGACCCCTCGGCGCGTGGGTCCGCGCCTTGGGATCGCAAGCAGATCGTGACCCCGGCCAACAGTCGGGAATGGCAGTGGGGCGGCGGCTTCATCGCCGGCGACTTCGACAAGGACGGCGCGATCGACATGATCGCGCCGTCGGAGCCCTATGCGAATATGTACCGGGGCAACGGCGACGGCACGTTCGCGGTGGTGACCGACGCCCTTGCGGATTTCCCCCTCACGTTTGGCGTGGGCGGAAGCACGGCGGACTACGACGGCGACGGTGACCTCGACGCCCTCATCCTTCGATATTCCGAACCCAACGTTCTGTTGCGCAACGATGGGCCGGGGTTGTGGGTGGATGTGTCGATCGAGGCGGGGCTGAATCCGGAAGGTCGGATGTCCCAGGTCGCGGCCTGGTCCGACTTCGACAGGGATGGCGACCTCGACGTCTTCGTCGGCAACTACGGCTATGTCGACGAGACCGGCGACGTCTCGACCGACGAGTTCGTGCCTGCCCAGCGGGACTGGCTGTACGTCAATCAGGGGGACGGCACCTTCGTCGACGCCGGCGATGCGCTGCCCGCCGAAGTGCATGACGGGTACACCTACGTGGCGCGCTGGTTCGACGTGGACGGCGATCTGTGGCCCGAGTTGTACACCATCAACGACTTTGGCCCGAGCCAGCCGAATTCGTTGTTGCTCAACCAGGGCGGAACGCTCGTTCTGGATGCCGTGAATCGGTACGGTCTGAATCTGCCGCAGACTGGCATGGGCGTCGGTTTTGGCGATGTGACCGGAGACGGGCACCCTGAGATGCTCATTCCGGAGTGGAAGGACCTCAGCTACCTCGTCTACAACGAGCTCGCGGGCGTTTGGGTCGAGAGCGCAGACCTCGCCGGCATCGCCTACAAAGGAGCCCAAGAAGTGGGTTGGGGGGCGGAGCTGGCGGACGTCGACAACGACGCGGACCTGGATGCGCTGGTCGTGTTTGGGCACGTCGAGACGACCCACCCCGATTGGGGCACTCCCCTGCTGCAGCCAGACGGCCTCTGGTTGAACAACGGCGCAGGTCTGTTCACGGACGAAGCGGCCGAATTCGCCTTTGACGATGAAGGCGCCAAACGTGGAATGATGGCCTTGGACCTCAACGGAGACGGGTGGCTCGACGTTGCCAAGCGCGACATCCGGGGAACCAATGTCATGTACGTCAGCCGTTGTGGCAGCGAAGCCTGGCTGACGGTGGGCCTGGAGCAACCCGGCATGAACCGTATGGCGGTCGGTGCGAAGGTCGAGGTGGCCGTGGGCGACTCGGTTCAGGCCCGATGGATCATCGCCGGCGGCCAGACGTTCCAGTCTGGTGGCCCCCCAGAGGTCCACTTCGGCCTTGGCGGCGCGGCGGTGGCGGACTGGGTCGCCGTGACGTGGCCCGACGGCGCCGTATCCGTGCTGCACGACGTCCCGACGTCGCAGCGGGCGACGATCGTTCGCTGAACTTCGGTTCGGCTCGGCAAAGTCAGGCAAAATTTGCAATCCGCGCTCGGGGTTCGCTCAAACGGGTGTAGGATGCCCCGTCGAGGTTCCCCATGTCCCTCCTTTTCGTCCTCAGTTTGATCGCTTGTGGTCCCAACCAGGATGAACAAACCACTAGCGACGCCGACGGCGATGGGTTCGACACGGGCTCGGACTGCGACGACGGCGACGGGGCGGTCAACCCGGATGCGACCGAAGTCTGCGACGGCGTCGATCAGAACTGCGACGGCGAAATCGACGAAGGCGCGACCGATGCTGGCACTTGGTTCACCGACGGCGACGGCGACGGCTTCGGCACGGGGGCGGGAGCCGTGGCCTGCGAAGCGCCAGCGGGGACGGTGGCCGTAGACGGCGACTGCGACGATGCCGACGACACCATCCACCCGGATGCCGTGGAGGACTGCCTTACGACCGATCGCAACTGCGACGGCGACCCCACGGCCGGCTCCCCCGACGGGACCACCTGGTATGTGGACAACGACTTCGACAGCTGGGGCACGACCGAGGTCCTTGCATGCATCCAGCCGCCGGGTACCGCGTCGCGCGGCGGCGACTGCGACGACACGACGGCCGCGATCAAGCCCGGCATCGAGGACAAGTGCAACGGTGGAATCGACGACGATTGCGATCCGCTGACGGATGAGAATGCGAACGCCGACGACGAATACTACTTCGACGGCGATGCCGATGGCTTCGGCGCCGGCCCTGCCACGCCGTGGTGCGAGCAGCCGGCGGGCTGGTTGGAGGACGATGACGATTGCGACGACTCCCGCGCCGACGTGAACCCATTCGCGGAGGAAGTGTGCGACGGCGTCGACAACGACTGCAATCCCTACTCCGAGGAAGACGACTCGGACGACGCGCCGACCTGGTACCAAGACAAAGACGAGGACGGCTACGGCAACCCCGACAAGGCGGAAAAGAGCTGTGAAGCGGGCGCCAACAGCGTTGCAAACGCCGACGACTGCGATGATGACGACGCAGCGATCCATCCCGACGCCGAGGAAGTCTGCAACGGCGATGACGACGACTGCGACCTCGTCGCCGACGATGGCCTCGTCGTCCCGGTTTGGTACCTCGACCTCGATAAGGACGGCTTTGGCAAGGACTCGGCCACGAAGGTCCAATGCGACATGCCGGTCGGGTACGTGGACATCGGCGGCGACTGCAATGACGGCAAATCGCTCGTGTTCCCCGGCGCCCCCGAGATCTGCGACGGTCTCGACAACGATTGCGACCCGGCGACGTCAGAAGACGACTCCGCCGATGCGACGCTATGGTTCTTCGACGGCGACGGTGACGGGTTCGGCGACGACTTCGATTCGGTCCAGCAGTGCGACGAGCCGGATGGCTACGTGTTGGACGCGGGCGATTGCGAGCCCGAGGATCCGGACACCCATCCGGACACGATGGAGCGCTGCGACGACATCGACAACAACTGCGACGGCGTAGCCGACGAGGGCGTCGCCACCTTCACTTTCTTCGAGGATCTCGACGGCGATGGCGCCGGTACGCCGGGCGTCACGGTCGAAGACTGTGCCTCACCCGACGGGTTCTCGCCCTGGGATGACGACTGTGATGACACGGACCCAGCCATCTCGCCAATCACCGACGAGGTGTGCGACGTCCTAGGCGTCGACAACGACTGCGACCCGCTCACGCTGGACGAGTCCACGACCTACTACGGCGACAGTGACGGCGACGGCTGGGGCGATGGCAGCGTGACGGTTTTTGGGTGCGAAATCCCTGTTGGGTACGTCCTCGTTGGGGGTGACTGCAACGATCGCGAAGTCACCGTGCACCCGGGTGCCCCTGAGGTCTGCGACGGGCTCAACAACGACTGCCTCGAGTCGACGCCGGACCCCGTGACGCCGTACTTCGCGGACACCGATGAGGACGGGTACGGGGACCCCATGTCCTTCGTGGGCTTGTGCGCGCCGATTCCCCACTACGTGTCAAACAACAACGATTGCAACGACTCGGTGGCCGCAGTGAATCCGGCTGCAGTCGAAGTGTGCAACTCGTTTGACGATGACTGCGACCCGACCACGCCCGAACCCCTCGAGACGTTCTACGCGGACCTTGACGGTGACTTCTGGGGGGACGAGGACGTCGAATACCTGGCGTGTTTTGCTACCGCCGGGACGACGCCTGCAGCAGGAGATTGCGACGATCTGAATCCAGATGTCAACCCAAGCGCGCTTGAGATCTGCAATCTCGCAGGCCCCATCGACGACGACTGCGACCCGGCCACGCTTGAGCCGCTGAACACGTTCTACCGGGACAGCGACGAAGATGGTTTCGGAGATGCCGACGTTTTCATCGAGGTCTGTTTTGTGTCCGGAGGCTTCGTGAACAACGACCTCGATTGCGACGACCTCCGTCGGGCCGTGAGCCCGACGTCTCCGGAGATTTGCGACGGCGGCCTGGACACGGACTGCGACCCGTTGACCCCGGAGCCCTGGGGTGTCGTCTACGTGGACGCCGACAATGATGGCTACGGCGACCCCGATCGCGACACGGCCGGATGTGGCGGGGAACCTGGCACGGCGGAAAATGGCGACGATTGCGATGATGGCAACCTCGCCGTCAACCCCGACGCCACCGAGGTCTGCAACACGACGGACGACGATTGCGACCCACTCACGGGCGAGCCGTTCCTGTCACTTTACGCGGACACGGACCTCGACGGCTACGGGGACATCGATGCCATCGTTCTCGCTTGCGGGCCCGGCCTTGGCGTGTCCGACCGGTCGACGGATTGCGACGACACGGATCCGGCGGCCTACCCGTTTGCCCTTGAGGACTGCTTCGGGGGCTCGGACTGCAACAACAGTACAACGCCCGTTTGCTTCCTGGAGGGGACGCGCGAGGCCGACTTCCTGGTTGTCGGCACGAACGCAGCCGATGGGCTTGGCACGGCTGTCGCGGCGGGCGACGGCGACGGCGATGGGCTCGACGAAATTCTCGTGTCGGCGCCGGGCAGCGACCTGACGCCGTCCGATGGCGGCGCTGTGTACGCGATCGAGGGCACCTCCGGTGAGGTCGACGTTTCGACGGCCACCAACGTGCGAATCGGCAGTGGCAGCGGAAATGGCATCGGCGCCGCAGTCGCGATGGCCAACGTCGGCGGATCGCTCGCGATGGATTGGGTCATCGGTTCGCCCCTCGTCGGTGGCGAGAGCGGTGCGGTGTATGTTGCCTTCGGCCCGGTCTTCGGGCTTCTGACGACGGCATCGTCCTCGGTCGTCCTCGAAGGGACGGGTACGGCGCGCGCCGGTTCGTCGCTCGCGGTCGCGGACCCGGATGGCAACGGCCGTTTCGTGATGCTCATCGGCGGCCCTGGCGGAGATGGGCTGGTGCCGGAGAGTGGCTCGGCGTGGCTCATCAACGACCCCCCCGCCGGCCTCCATGACCTGGACACCTTGGCGCTCGCTGAATTCGAAGGGTTCGTCGTCGGCGGCCAAGAGGGCCGGTCCGTGGCTGTCGGAGACAGCGACGGCGACGGCGTTCCTGACGCGCTTATCGGCGCCGACAACCGCGCGACCCTTACCTATGGTCCGTCGAGCGGAGTGGTTGCCCTGTCTGCGCCAGACCTCTTGATTACGGCGGCCGATCCGGGCGACGACGCTGCCGCTTGGGTCGGTTTGGCCGACATGGACGGAGACGGCCTCGACGAGTGTTGGATTGGGGCCCCCGAGGATCGCTCTGGCGAAGGGACCGTCTACATCGTCCCAAGCGGGCTCGTTGGCGCATTCGATCTCGACACTGCGGCGGACCGTATCGTCGCGACCACGGCGGTTGGCTTGGGCGCAAGCGGTGCCTTTGGCGATGCGAACGGCGACGGAATGGTCGACGTGCTTGTCGGGGCGCCGTCGAGCAGTGCCGAGAGCGCCTGGTTGGTCCATGGCGGTTGGAGCGGGTTGGTCAATGAGGCGGATGCCCGGATCGTCTCGGACTCCGTTGCGGCCCTGGTGGGCACTTCGGTAGCCTTCGGCGACACGGACGGCGACGGGCTGGACGACCCGATTGTCGGCGCGCCGCAGGCCGACGATGACGGCGATCTTGACGCCGGTGAGATCATCGTGGTCCATGGCTTCGGCCCCTGAGTGAGGCCCGTCCGTTGTCCGCGGCGACGTCTGCGGCGACGGCTTGCATGACTCGACCCTTCACGGACCGTTAGCGGATGATGACCGCGAGGCGGACGTGCGGGAGTTCATCGTGATCCAGGGCATCGCTCGGTGACGCGATCTCCGAAGCAGGATCCGCGCGGTGGCGCCGACACGAAGGACCGCGTCGAGCCGCCGCGTCAGTACAAGGTGGTGCTGCTCAACGACGACTTCACGTCGATGGAGTTCGTCGTGCACGTGCTCACGACCGTCTTCCACCACGGGAGCGCCGCAGCCACGCGAATCATGTTGTCGATTCACCGCGGCGGATCGGGGGTGGCTGGCGTTTACAGCCTTGACGTTGCCGAGACCCGTGCCGATCAAGTGCACCGATTGGCACAGGAGGCGGGCTACCCGCTCATGGCCGTCGTCGAACCCGAGTGACCGCCCCCGTGCGGCCCCAAGGAGCTCAGCATGCTTGGCGATGACCTTCGGGTCGCCTTGGGGATGGCCGTCGAGTACGCGCGTGGGCGCCAGCACGAGTTCCTGACGCTCGAGCACGTGCTTCACGGCCTGCTCCACGACCCATCGGCGAGCGAAGCGATGGCCGCGTGTGGGGCGGACCTCGCCAAGCTCGAGCAGGCCGTGGTGGCCGAGCTGGCGAAGATGCCGGCCATCGCGGTGGACGCCGGGTACGAACCGGCCCAGACCAAGGGCTTTCGTCGCGTGCTCCAGCGCGCGCTTGCGCAAGTGCAGCACCATGGTCGCCCGGACGTCAAAGGCACGGACGTCCTCGTCGCCATGTTTGGTGAACCTGACAGCCCGGCCGTGTTCCTGTTGGAGCGGCACGGCGTCACGCGGCTGGACGTGACCCGGTTTCTCTCTCATGGCGTGCGCAAGGCGGGATTGCGTCCCGACCTCGTCCCGGCCGGCCCCGGCGAAGGGGCGCCGACGAGCCCCGCCTCCGCTTTGGCGGCCTACACGACGGAGTGGGTCGCTCGGGCAGCCGAGGGCAAGATCGACCCGATGATCGGGCGAAGCGCCGAGTTGGAACGCCTGATTCATGTGCTCGCGCGCAGGCGCAAGAACAACCCGCTGCTGGTGGGTGATCCCGGTGTCGGCAAGACGGCGATCGTCGAAGGGCTCGCCCGCGCCGTCCACTCTGGCGACGTGCCCGAGTTGCTGCGGGAGGTGCGGATTCACGCGCTCGACCTCGGCTCGCTTCTTGCGGGGACGCGGTTCCGGGGAGACTTCGAGGAGCGTCTCAAGGGGGTCATTGCGGCTGTCGAGGACGACCCCAAAGCCATCCTGTTCATCGACGAGCTGCACACCCTTGTGGGCTCTGGCGCGACGAGCGGTGGGGCGATGGACGGCGCCAACTTGCTCAAGCCATCGCTGAGCGCAGGGCGGTTGCGGTGCATCGGCAGCACCACCCACGAGGAGTACCGGACAGCGCTCGGCAAAGACAAGGCGCTCGCGCGGCGCTTCCAGGTCATCGACGTGAGCGAACCCACCCTAGACGACTGCCGCGCCATCGTTCGGGGGCTCAAGGCCTCCTACGAGGGCCATCACGAGGTGACCTACGACGAGGAGGCGCTCGACGCTGCCGTCAGCCTGTCGGCCCGACATCTCACCGACCGCAAGCTGCCGGACAAGGCCATCGACGTGCTGGACGAAGCGGGCGCGGCGGTCAAGCTGCGTGGGGCGAAGGTCGTTGGCGTGGCCGATGTCGAGGCCACCATCGCGAGGATCGCGCGGATCCCGCCAAAGCAGGTGTCGACGGAGGACCGCGACAAGCTGGCTACGCTGACCGGGGATCTGCGAAGGGTCGTTTTTGGTCAGGACCCTGCTGTCGACGCCGTCGTGACCGCCATCAAGATGTCGCGAGCGGGCATCGGCCACCCGACGAAGCCGATTGGTTCGTTCCTTTTCGCGGGCCCCACGGGTGTCGGCACGACCGAACTCGCCAGACAGCTGGCCTTTGCGTTGGGCCTGCCGTTGCTTCGCTTCGACATGTCCGAGTACATGGATAAGCACGCCGTGAGCCGCCTCATCGGTGTGCCTCCTGGCTACGTCGGCTTTGACCAGGGCGGGCAGCTCACCGACGCCGTGCACAAGTCGCCACACTGCGTCCTCGTGTTTGATGAGATCGAGAAGGCCCACCACGACCTGTTCTCGATCTTGTTGCAGGTCATGGACCATGCGTCGTTGACCGACAACAACGGTCGCCGGACGGACTTCCGCAATGCGATCGTCATCCTCACGACGAACGCGGGCGCGCGCGCTGCCGCCGGTCGCGGCCTCGGCTTTGGCGGCCAACAAGGGGTGAGTCGAGCCGATACCGTCCTGCGCGACACCTTCCCGCCCGAGTTCCGCAACCGTTTGGACGCCATCGTGTGGTTCACGTCGCTGCCGGAGCCCGTCGTCCTGCAGATCGTTGACAAGTTCCTCGCGGAGTTGGAATCGCAGCTCACGGAGCGCCAGGTCACGCTCCAGGCGACGGAGGCGGCCCGCGCCTTCTTCCTCCAGCGCGGGTACAGCCCGGAGTACGGCGCTCGCGAGATGGGCCGCGTCATCCAGGAGCACGTCAAACGCAAGCTGGCCGACGAGTTGCTGTTCGGAGCCCTGCGCAAGGGCGGCCATGTCGTCATCGATGTGGTGGGCGACGAGGTGACTCTGGCGTGCGTCAGCCGTGAACCTGACGGATCCGTTGCATCGGTCGAGCCAGCTTCAAGCTAAAAGGGGTGCCGAGAGGCGCTCCATGCGTTCCGCTGCTTTGATTCTTGGTTTGGCGATGGCCGCCCCCGCTCAGGCTGTCGAGGTGTTCGAAGTCGGAACGAACGAGACGGAAGTCCTCGGCGACGAGGCCTACAAGCTCAACAAGTTTGTTGTCAACGAGACGCGGACGCTCAACCGCTTCTCGCACTGGCTCGATCCGGACCAGGAGCCGTTTGCACTCCGCTTCACGGTGTACCGGGCGACGGGCGCCAACACTTACGAGTTGATCTGGGAATCGGAGGCCATCGAGGTTGCCGGCGGGGCCGGGTGGAAACAGTCCCCTGAACTCGATCTGGACTTGGTCGCCGGCGAGACCTTCCTGATCGGAATCTACCTGACGGTCGACGACATGGTCTACTTCTACGGCGACGCGGGTGGCGACCTTGGCTGGGCCGACAACACCGGCCTCGTGTCCGCCGAGAACGACACCATCAACAATGGCATCCCCCTCGACGTGATCAACGACACGACGAGCGAGGACCTCGCCTACCTCCAGCAGGTGGCTCTGGCCGACCAGATCGACGTCGATGGCGACGGATTCCCGCCCGGCGAAGACTGCGACGACAACAAGGCGCAGGTCCACCCAGGCCACCCCGAGTGGTGCGACTCGCTCGACAACGACTGCAACGGGACGGTGGACGACAACGTCATCACAGTGTCCTGGTACGCGGATGTCGACGGCGACGGCTACGGCGACACGTCCGAGATGGAGTCCGACTGCCTGGGAGGAGTCGCGCCGGACGGAACCGTGACCGAGGGCGGCGACTGCGATGACGCCGACCCCAACATTCGCCCTGGTGCCGACGAGGTCTGCGACGGCGTGGACCAGGATTGCGACGGCACGATCGATGACGGTATCCCCGGCGTCGAGCTGTTCCGGGATGCAGACGGCGACAGCTTTGGCGACCCCGTGGCACCGCCGGTGGAAAGCTGCCTCGGGGTGTACCCTGGCTACGTCGATGATTCGACGGACTGTGATGACTTGTCGGCCCTGGTCTTCCCTGGCGCGGAAGAGCAGTGCAACGGCGAGGACGACGACTGCGACGGCGTGCCAGGCGAGGACGAAGGCGACGCCGACGGCGACGGGCTGTTGACCTGCGATGACTGCGACGACGACAGCACGGTCCCGTGCGCCGGCAACATCCCGGCTGAATTCGACGACGAGGCCATCGTGTTGGGCACGTGTGGCGGTTGCAACGGTGGGGCTCCGGCGGGCAGCGGCTTCGTTTGGGCCCTCGCGGGATTGGCCGCACTGCGGCGTCGTCGTTCCTGAGGCGCTCCACCCGCCGTTAGGGGATGGCGTGTGGGGGGCACATGCTCGTTCTTGCCGCGGTTTTCGCGCTGGCTGGCGAGCTCTCCCCGTGGACCGGGCGCTGGGCTTTGGACTTGGAAGCCAGTGATCCGATCGACGCCATCATGGCCCTTCAGGGGTACACCTGGATTGAGCGCAAGGCCGCTGCGTCGATGTCCGTGACGCAGGTCATCGCCCTGGAAGGGAGCCACATGACTGTGGCCGTCCGGTCGGTGCTCAAGTCCTCCCATGAAGACATCTTCATCGACGGCGTCGCGCGGAAGCAGAAGGGCCGGTCCGGCCTCGCCACGGTCACGCACACCTGGGACCCCGATGGCTCGATCCGAACCGTGGCCACGATGGCGGACGGCGATGGGTGCCCCTGTGCGTTGACCCTGATCCGGACCGTGTCCGGCGACGTACTAGATCAGCGGTTCGAACTTGTGCGAAACGACGGCCAGCGTGCGATCGTTCGGCGGGTCTTGCGGAGGGTCCTGTGAGCAAGCCTTGGCAGCGTCGCGAAATGATGCAAGCGGCGCTTGCCGCCATTGCCGCGGGACCCGCGTGCGACCGCGTGCGCATCGCGTCGCAGGTGGCCGGAACCGACGGAATCGTCACCGAGACGGAATCCGGCGAGGTGGCCCTTTCGCCCATCACGGACAACGCGTCCTTCTACATCTACTACTGCTGCGAATTGCCGGACGTCACGAACTGGTGGTGCGGGGTGCGCTTTGGCGCCGACCAGGTCGCCCGCTTCGATGAGGCGACGTTGGCGACCATCGAACCGACGCTGTTTGAGGCGACGCTGGAGTGCATCGGCTCCCAACCTGGGTCCGTTCGGATGGGCAATGCCATTTGGGGCGGGATCTCGCTTGGCGACCTGCTGGATCTCCTGGGCGTTACACCGCCGGAGAGCGCCGTCGAGATGCGGGTGACCGGCCTGGACGGCTACGACGCGGCGCTTCCCGTCGAGATCGCTCGGGACGGCATCTGGGTCGTCTGGCAGATGAACGGCGAACCCTTGACCCTCGAGCACGGCGCGCCTTGTCGGCTGATCGTGCCTGGCCGCTACGGGATCAAGAACATCAAGTGGGTGAGCGAAATCGCCTGGGAGGACGGGCCGGTCTTCGCATTCTGGGACGAGTTCGGCGGCTGGAGCCACCACGGTCTTATCCAGCTTCATGGCTACATTCTCGTTCCGGCGCGATGGGATCCTGTGGTCTCGGGCCCGCTGCGCCTGCTTGGCGCCGCCTTTGCTGGGACGACGACGATTGCCCGCGTCGAGGTGTCGACCGACGGTGGGCCGTGGGAAGAGGCGGTCATCGACTACAGCCCGGGCGCCGACATCTGGACACTCTGGCACTTCGACACGAACGTCGACCCCGGGGAGGTCAGCTTCCAGGTCCGTGTGACAGACGCCAACGGCGAGACGTCGCTGCTGGATCCCGCAGGAACGGACCCCCTCATCGGCTACGACGCCGGCCAGCTCACGACGCTGGTAGTGACGTGATCCTGCTGCTTGCTTGGGCCGCCTGGGCCGGCCCATGGACCCGCGATGGGGGCGAGGTTTACGTCCGAGTCGGCGGCGACGCTTTCCTCGCCGACCAGTCCGTTTTGCCCGGCATTGGGACGACCGCGGTGGTCGACTTCACAGGGGCATCCGCATCGGCCTACGGCGAAGTGGGTCTCCCGCTACCGTGGAAGGTCATGGCCGTGGCGTCCGTCCCCCTCAACGTCGGTATGGTGACGTTCGAGCGCCGAGACCCCTTTTTCGACGGCAACGGGGACACGCGGGTCGTCCGGATGGGCGACCTTCGAGTGGGTCCCCAGGTCGCGCTGCACAAGACGATCCCCTTGGCGGCGGCCGTCGAGCTGAAGGTTCCGTTGTACGCCGTCGACAGCATTTGCGACGAGGAGACCGTGCTTCGCGACCTGTGCGCGCGGCCAGGCGACGGGCAGGTCGACGTCACCCCAAGCGTCCTCGCCGGTACCTCGGTCGGCTGGGGTTGGGTCGAGGGCAGCGTCGGCTATCGGTTCCGGACCGAGGCTTTCCTTGGCTGGAGTGAGGATCCGCCTCCGGGGCTCGTCGACAGCGTCGTCGGCAGCTTCGGCCTTGGTTGGAAGCCCGAGAGCGCCTACGTGATGGGCCGGGTCGACGCCGTCGTCAACACAAAGCACGACGACTGGACCGGCGAGTCCGTTCGGATCGGTCCCGTGGTCGGCCTCGAGTTTGGCCGCGGTTGGGCGGCTGAGGCGCGCGTCGGTGCCGACGTTTGGGCCGAACAGGCGTCGAAGGGGCTCGCGGGCGGACTCGGGCTGAGCTGGTCGCGCTGACTCAGGGCAGGATGCGCGGCTTGTCGGCCGGGTCGCTCGTCAGCGGCACGAGTTCCATTTCGCCTACGACGATGGCGGGAACGCGAGCGCTCGTCGCGAGGCCTTCCGTCGGGCCCATCGTTGCAGAGTCGCCCGCGAACGGAGCCATCCACGTGGATTGGACGTCGGCGCCGGCCGCGAGAATGTCGCGCAGGACCCATCGCACGACGCCGGCAAAGGCGAGGTTGCGTACGGGCGTCTGGTTGCCCCTGGCGTCGACCCAGACCGCGTCGACGGGCCGCGGCAGGACCTCGCTGGCGCCGGCCCGGTCGGGATCGGTAAGCGGTGGAATGGCGGGCTCTTCGAGCCGACGGATGAGGAGGTAGCGGTCCTCGCCGTAGGCTTTGGCGGCTCGCACCGCCGCGAGGTGAAGCGCGCGTGGGCTCGCGCGGCGAGGGGGTGTGACGACGAGGTGGTGCACCCGAGCGCGTGGCGCGGTGCCTGGCCACCCGCGCGCGTGCCCGTTGCCATCGACACCATTGCGCGGCGTACGCGTCATCAGCAGATCACGGACGATGCCGTCTTCGACCAAGGTCACGGGTTCGATGCGGCGGCCCTCGGCGTCGTAGGGGCCGGCAAACGGCATGTCTGGCCGAAGAGACGCGTCGTCGACGACGTGCCAGCCAGACGGCAACACCCGACGTCCAAGCCGCACGGCGGCGCCAGCTTCGCCGATGTCGCCAAGCCAGGTCTCGAAGGGGATTTCCGACGGGGTCCCTTCCACCTGGTCCACGAGGAGGGCGCGGAAGAGGTCGACGGCTGCGGCCCCATCGAAGCGGACGGGCCCCACATACTCGTTGGCGAGTGGGGCGTGGGCCGCGCGCGCAAGCAGGTCTTGGCCCATCGCGGCGGCAGAGGCCGCAATGGCGTCCTGTGGGGGCAGACCCTTCAGGCTGGACGCGGTCCAGAGACGTTGGTCCGTGAGCAACATGCCGTCGTCGGCGCGTACGGAAGCCGCCACGCGCAGGCTCACCTCGGAAACCGCCCGGCGACCCGCGGTGCCTTCGCTGTCGACGATCCACTCGGTCCCGGCCTCGGCGCCGAGGTGGGCCGACGTGTTGAGCAAGGCCGGATGGAGGCCGACGGCTGCACTCGCAGCGACCGCGAGGGCCACGAGCGCGTCTTGGTCGGGCACGGTGGGGGCGGCGCCTTCGTCTCGAATGGGGTCGGTGAGGGTGTAGTCACCCGGATGATCCGCTGGTGGCGTCCATTGGGCGGTCTTGCGTGCGTGGTGTTCGACGGCCGCCTTGTAGGCCCGGTCCGTGAGCCGCCAGGCAGCGAGGTCGAGCGCGTGAGGGGTCAACTCGGCCGGCAACGACGCGGACTCGAAGCCGTCTTGCCAGCCGCCGAAACCGGTGTTGTCGAAGGACGGTGAGCCCACGCGCACTTCGACGCCGATCTGGTTCTGCACGAACGGCTCGCTGAGGACGACTTCTCCGGCATGGACCTCGGCGGACACGCCTTCGAGCTGGAACAGCCGATAGCGCAGGTGGTAAATCCGGGGCGCGTCGGGCAGATGGAGCGCCGTAAGGTGCCGCGCGATCGCGCCCTCGAGCACGTCCACGTGCGGGTCGGCCAGGGCGGCCGTGGCGAGCGTCCAGAGGGCCATCATGGTTTCGGCTTCGGGAGAAGTGGGGGGCGGTCTTCGCCCTTCTCTTTGCGCTGCGTCTCCAGCCTCGCGAAGAGCAAGGCGGGGGCAACGCCCGACACGGGGACCCAACCCGATTCGGCGCCGCAGTACCCGTTGAAGACCTCGGCGGTGTCGCCGGTGGCGATGACATTCCGGAACGCCGTAAGCGGCGTGCCTACGAGGTCGAGCCCACGGACGGGTTCGTCGGGGCGGCCGTCGGCGTAGACGCGCCACGCGGCGCTCGCCCGCACGTTGAAGGCATTCGGCGTGACGCGGCCGGTCGTCGTGAAGCCGCCGTCGATGGCGTCGATGCGGTAGCCGAAGGGAAGGCCTGCGCGGCGCAACTCGTCGCGGAAGCGCTTGGCGAGCGCAGCTTTCGTCAGCCCGTTGCGGGCGGTCAGAATCGTGTTTCCCATGCGCGCCAACGGCGGCCGCCCAGGGCTTCGCCGAGCGTGTCCGTTGCTCTCCGGGAAGCCAGGGATGGGAGAATTCGTGGTGAGGAACCCGCGGAAGATGCCGTCGTCGACGAGGACCGCGGGCGCGGCGGGCGTGCCTTCGTCGTCGTAGGCGTAGTGGCCGTTGAGGTCGATGCCGTCAACCTGCTTGACGCTGGGGTCGTCGACGATGTCGATCGTCGGCAGGAGGACGGATTCGCCCACGAGGTCCGCGAACGTCTTGCCTTCGTCGTCGCGCTTTTGACGATGGCCTTCCGCGCGGTGCCCGAGCACCTCGTGGACGAAGACCGCGGCGGCCCGTCCCCCGAGCCAGATCGGGCCCGTGTAGGGCTCGGCGCGGGGGGCATTGCTGCGGGTGACAAGGTCGCGCGCCAATTCATCGGCTGCGGCGCGCAACGTCTCAGGGGCGGGGAGGCGGGCGACCGACGCAGCGTCGAACGAGGCGTACGCGTCGATCCCGTCGCCGTCTTCGGCGATGGCGTGCGTCGAGAGGGAGAGTCGAACGTGGTCGCGTCCAAGACCAAGGTGTGCCCCTTGGGTGTCGACGAACGTCGTCCAGGTGCGCTCGATTCCCAACGAGGCGTAGCTGGCCATGGACTCGGAAACGTCGATGCGCTCGCTCAACTCCCGCATGAGGGGTTCCCACACGCCGCGGTCGAGCGGTTCGACAGGGGTCGTCGGATCGAGGTGGGTGCGCGCGGGCGGCACGTCGAAGTCGGGCGCCACGTCCTCTTCGGCGACGAGCACCGTTCGGTTGGCTTCGAGCAGCGCGAGGTGCTCTTCGGCGTCGCGCAGGGCGCGGTCGATGGCACCGAAGACGGCGCGCCGAAGGCCGGGGCCGTCCGTGAGGGGCACGGTGAGGACCTCGCGGCTGTCGTCGGCCATCGACGACATCCCCCGCAACGGATGGGTGTTGTCGAGCTGCGGCGAGCCGAGGCGGAGATCGACGTCGAGTAGCCGCCTGTGCTCCGTCGTGTCGGCCCAGACGGTGCCGTGCGACGTCGTGAGCGTGAGCGACATCTCCTCCCGAAGGGCGACGGCAACGTAGTAGGGCCGTTCGTCTGCCGGCAGCGCAGCGACCGCGTCGCGGAGGGCCGTGGCCAGGACGTCGGAGGGATCGGCGTGGGCGACGAGCCCGGCAAGGAGGGCGAACACGCCCGCCGTTAACTCGCGGGGACTAGGACCCGGAGTTCTCCGGCACCGGCTCGGGGCCGGCCCAGGGGATGGGGTCGATGGGGTCGCGCAGACGGATGCCGAGCGTCAGGCCGTTGATGTCCGAGACGACCCGGGCCACTTCGGCGCGCAGAACGAGGCCGGAAATGCCGCGGGCGCGGGTGCCTGCACAGGGGCAAACCTCGACGGTGACGGCGTCTCCCCAGTGCAGTCCGGCCCGGGTGGTTGGCGGCGCGATGAGGCGGAGACCCGACGCGCTGACGTCCGCGACGTACCCCACCCATGGGGTCGGGTCGTTCGGTGCGCGGAAGAAGACGGGAATCCAGGGGTCCGGCTCAAAACGGGGCGCGACCCGGCGTTCGATTCCTGGTGGGGTCGGCTGGGCGCCAAGGGGCCGCCGCAATCGGTCGACGAGCGTGTTCATTGCGCCTCCGCCCCCCGTCATCGGGCGGAAATCGTCAGCCTGTAGAAGAACTTCGTAGCCACGCGACGGTGCGTTCGGTGCCGTCGGCGAGGCCGACGCGGACGCGGTAGCCGAAGGCCTCGCGTGCGGGCCCCATGTCGTACCAGTGGCTGCGGGCCAACGCGAGGGCGAGGAAGCGCGTCATCGGCGGTTCGCCGGGGAGGGGTAGCCAGCGCCACGCGCTTTCGAGGACGGCACCGAGCGCTTTGGCGGTGGAGAGGGACACCTTGCGCGTGACCTCCGGGGCCCCCACGGCGCGGAGCACGCCGTTCGTCCAGGGCCAGAGGGCCACCGGCTCATCATTGGAAATGAAGAAGGCGCGGCCGCCGGCCGGCCCGGGCAACGCGTCGACAGCGTCGAGGTGCGCTCCGGCCGCGTTGTCGACGTAGGTCAGGTCGACGCGGTTGTCGCCGTCACCCACAATGCGAAGTCGACCGGCGCGTGCGCGCGCGATGACGCGGGGAAGGAGGTGGTTGTCCCCGGGCCCGATGACGAGGTGAGGCCGCAGGGAAACCGTCGCAAAGCTGGCGCCGTGGGCCGCGAGCACGAGTTGTTCGGCGGCGGCTTTGGTTTCGGCGTACGCGCTCTCGAAGGTGCTCGGGTAGGGCGCGTCGGTGATGCCGTCGGCGTCGTGGCCGTACCCGATCACACTTGGGGTCGAGGTGTAGGCGAAGCGTCCGACGCCGGCGCGGCGGGCCGCGTCGAGGAGGCGACGGGTCCCCTCGACGTTGGTCTCGACGAATTCGGCGGGGTCGCCCCAGTACCCGGTCTTGCTCGCGACGTGGAAGACGACGTCTTGTCCCGTCACGGCGGCGGTCAGCGCGGTGGGGTCGCGCAGGTCCCCGCGGGCGACGCGGGCCCCCGTGGCCAGTAGGGCTGGCGTGTCACGGCGAGCGAGGACGGTGACGTCGTCGCCGCGCTCCACGAGCATGCGTGCGATGCGGCTGCCGACGAAGCCGCCACCGCCGGTGACGAGCGCCTTCATGAGAGGTCTTGGCAACGAGCGGCGGCCCAGCGGGCCAACTCCTCGCTGCGGATCTTGCTGTTGTGCCTGGCGTCGGTGGGGAAACCGGGGTGAACGAGGAAGCGGGCGACGCGACCGGCGAAGGGACTCGCGTCCAGCCGGGCCCGCATTTGGGCTTCGACCCCAGGGCCCCAGGAACTGTCCACGCGCATCTCGACACAAAGGACAGCCGTCTGTCGTCCGACAGTTCCGACGCCGACGACGGCCGTTCGAAACACGCCAGGCGTCGCGTTGGCGACGTTCTCGAGGGGCACGGGCGCCAACATCCCGTCCGCGGTCTGGAGGCGGTGCGCCTTGCGGCCACAGAACCAGAGGCGACCTTGGTCGTCGACGCGGCCAAGGTCACCCATCCGATGCAGCCACGCTTCGCCGCGGCGGATCTTCGCGAGCGCGTTGCCCTCGGGGCTGTCCTTGTAGGCGCGGCTGACGACGGCACCTTCGACGACGACCTCGCCAATTTCCCCAGGGGCCAGCGCGATGGCGTCCTCCCAGCGCGCAATGGGTTCGTCCGTGACCGCGATGATGTGAACGCCAACGCCTGGCAAGACGCGCCCGACACACGTGCCGGCGCCCGCTTCACTGGCTTCGGCAGGCCCGGCGAGCAGCTCGTCGCTGCCAATGCTGGCGATCGGCATCGCCTCCGTCGCGCCGTAAGGCGTGTAGACCTGCGCACCCGCCCGCAACACGCGTTGCAGGGTGCGGTGGAGCGATGCCGGAATGGGGGCGCCCACCGTCAACGCCGTCTCGATCGAGGTCAGGTGGATCCCGCGTTCCACGCACCAAGGTGCGAGGCGCTGCCAGACGATGGGCGACGCGAACATGACCTCGGGGGCAAAGGCCTCAGCGCAGGCCACGAGCTCGCGCGGGTCGGCCGTCGCTGGCCGCGTCAGGTCCATGCGGGGCAGGATCGACGTCATCCCAAGGCTGATGTCGAAGAGCGCAAAGGCTGCAAAGCACTGTAGGTCGGCGGCGCCGGGTCGGAACTGGAACATCGCGCCAAGCGCCTCGACTTGGGCGTCGAACATGGCTTGACGACTGGCGACGCCCTTGGCCGGACCCGTGCTGCCCGATGTGAACAGGATGGCGGCGTCGTCATCCGGGGCGCGGTCTGCCAACGGATAGGGGCCAGCGTCGGGCTTGGCGAGGCTGGCGAACGTCGCGACCCCTGGGAACCACCGCGGCGCTGCCCGGAGCTCGACGGAAGCGAAGGCCGACCGCTTCACGCACGCGATCGCGTGGACCGCGGGTTCCGCGACGAGCGCGCGGGGCCGAATGCGCTCGATGGCTGCAAGCACGGCCTTGGGGCCCATACCGGGATCGACGAGGCAAGGGACGGCGCCCACCTTGAACAGCGCGAACAACGTGGCGTAGAGGTCGATACTCGGCTTGACGAGGACGACGGCGCGGTCGCCGGGGCTGACGCCCAGACCCGCGAAGCCGTGGGCCAGGGCATCCGACGCGCGGTCGAGTTGACCGAAGCTGGCCGACAGCCAGCCCGATCCGTTCGGGTCGGGGACGCGAAGGGCGGGCGTCGCTGGGCTTTGCGCCGCCCAATGGCGGAGGCGCGTGGCGGCGTTCATGTCGTGGCGAGCCAGTTGGTGAGACGGGGCACGATTTGTTCGTGGGCGTCTTCCACGACGTAATGAGCGGCGTCGGGCAGCGCGGCGACCTCGGCATGGGGCGCCCGCACCTTCATCTGGTCGAGGAAGGCCGGCGTGAAACAGAAGTCCTGCATTCCCCAGATCAGGAGCGTGGGCCGTGAGGCCGCGAAGGCGGGGAAGCGGGCGTCGAGATCGTCGATCGTCGCTCGGGTCGGGTGGTCCGCTTCGAGGGGGATGTCGTCGACAAAGGCCTGGACGGCGGCTCGGCGTTCCCACGACGACCATGGGAAGAGGTAGCCCTCGCCAACGCCGTCTCCCATCCGGTCACGATGGGCGATGGCCCGACGTTGCCCGACGCGGACGAAGCCGTTGAGCCCGCGGACCATGAGGGGCCCAAGCACGGGCCAGCGGCAAGTGCGAATTTCGAAGGGCACGGGGCCATGGAACAGTGCGGTGTTGAAGTAGACGAGGCGCCGAAACAGGTCGGGCCGCGCCATCGCGGCGAGGGTGCCGATGGGGCCTCCCCAATCGTGGCAGACGAGGGTGGCGCCCGCGAGGTTGAGGGCGTCGAGGACGTCGACGAGGCGTTCGGCGTGGTCCGCGAGGCGGGCGGGCGCCGCTTGGGGGTCCGAAAGCCCGCAGCCGAGGTGGTCGACCGCGATGCAGCGGTGGGTCGCTGACAACGGGCCTACGAGCGTCCGCCAGTAGAACGACCAGGTCGGGTTGCCGTGGACAAAGACCAGCGGATCACCGGTCCCGACGTCGAGCACGGACAGGGTCCCCGAGCGAGTGGGGATCCGTTTCGGCGTCCAGGGGTAGTGCCGCCGGAGGGGCTCCGGCAGGGGCATCACCAGCGCACCGCCATGACGATGCAGCCCAGCCCACTTCCAACGCCGAACAGGCAGAGTTCCTGGCCGCTGCGGATGCGCCCTTGCGCCTCGCCAAGGGCCAGCGTGAGCGGCAGGCTGGCAGGGCCGACGTTGCCGAGGAATGGGAAGGTGAGGAGCGCCTTTTCGAGAGGCAATTCGAGCCGCTCGAAGGTGTGCGTGAAGTGGCTGAGGCTGACCTGGTGGCAGACGAATTCGTCGATGCCGCCGGGCTTCCACTCGAATTCGGCCGTCGCATGTGGCCAGGTCTCGACGGCGAGGCCGACTCCGTGGACGAGCAGGCCGTGCGGGTCGGCTTTCATCTCGGTGTGGTTGCCAAGGCACAGCTGGTTGAATTCGGTGGCCGAGCGCATGACGGCGCCCCGCACTTCGTGGGGTTCGCGACAGAGGTCCTTGCGGCTGACCACCGCCGCCACGGCGCCGGAGCCAAGGGTGAGCGTCGCGAAGTTGTCGCGAAAGGTGTCCCCGGTGGCGAGTGGGCTCGCGAGGCGGTGCAGCGTCGCCGTGACGGGTTCGCGGCTGGACTCGCCGTCGACCACGAGGACGTGTTCGGCTTGGCCGAGTTCGATCATCTGCGCGGCACTGACGATGCCGTTGAGGAAGCCGAGGCAGGCGTTGGCGATGTCGTAGCAAAATGTGTGACGCGCGAGACCCATCTTGCCAGAGACCATGCTGGCGGTGGCGGGCTCCAGGTAGTCGCGACAAACGCTCGTGTTGATCAGGGCGTTGATCTGGTTCTTGTGCAGGCCTGCGTTCTCGAGGGCCTTTTCGCCGGCCATCGCGGCCACGGTCGACGGCTGGGTGCCGGGTTCCCACCAGCGGCGTTCCTTGACGCCCGACAGCTTCTCCAACTGGCCAGGCGGCAGGCCGAGCCGATCGAGCGTCGGTCGGATCGCGTCTTCGAGTTGGGCACTCGTGACGACGTGGGGCGGCAGGACGTAGCCGATCGAGTTGATGGCGGTGTTGCGGAAGCGCACGGCGTCCCTCGGGGCGGAACGCGCTAACGTGATTTCACCCCTTGTGAAGGACGTAGGTGGGAGCGGCGTCATTGGGGGATGGGCCTGGATTGGGGGGTCGGGAGGGCGGCGCTGCATTGGGAGGCCGGGCGGCTACTTGCGGCGGAGGGGGGGCCTGCTGACGGCGCAAGGTCCGCCCGATCGGGGGCGGCGAGTTTGGGCGCTGCTGCTCTTGGAGTCGACGCGTTGGGCTTCGGCCGCGGAACCCGGGCCTTCTGACGCTACCTGGTCCGCTGGCTCGGGGACGGCGGCTTGGGTTTGGGCGCGGAACTTGGAGTCAATGCGTCGAACTACGGCCGCGGAACGGGGCCTGCTGACGCTACCTGGTCCGAGGGCTCGGGGCCTGCGGCTTGGGTTTGGGCGCGGAACTTGGAGTCAATGCGTCGAACTACGGCCGCGGAACGGGGCCTGCTGACGCCACCCCGTCCGCCGACCGCTTCGCCGAGCCCACCTGGTGGTGGGCCCGTCTGCAGGGGCTCGCGTACGGGGCCCCCGGCTGCCCGGCCCCGTTCCGCGGCCTAGGCGAGGGGCTGGGCAGGACGGCCGTGGGTCAAACTGCAACTGGACGGCGGCGTAGGACGCGCCTTCGGCGAGAAAAGACCTACCATGTTGTTGTTCTGTTTCATGTAATTTTGTCTGTTGTTGGGCCGTCCTTTTTCGGTCGGACGCGCTCGGCGAGCGCGCCGCAACGCATCGATGCCAGCGGGGTGCATGCCACGCTGCGACGGCCCCGGCGGATTGGGATTGCGCACTCCAATTCAGGTCGCGAACGGAACCTGCGACCGGATGGAGCGCCTCCACTCTGTCCATTTCTCCTCAGTCGCCACAAAGTTAGGTGCACCGCAGAATTGCCCTCCCTGCGGCGAATTCGTCTACGGCATCGCGCTTTGTATCGGGGGGGTTTCGAGTGTCTCGTCTGCTAGGTACCGGCGGGCCGGCGAGACGCTCGTTCCTGGCGAACCGCGTGATGCTGGATGGACCGGCGATCCACCGGATAGGTAAGCGGCCTTCGAACGCACGAGGTGGAGATGCTGTTCTGGTTGCTGGCCTGTGGTCGCGAGCCTGATCTGGCGGGTACCGGGGACACCTCGGTCTTGCCGTCGAAGGACATTCCCACCTCGTTCCCCACGGACCTCCTGGCGGAGCGGGTTCACTACCTGGCCTCCGAAGCCTTGCAGGGCCGCCAAGCGGGGTCGGAGGGGGACCTGCTCGGGGTGGCCTACATGAAGGCCGAGCTTCAAGCTGCCGGTTTCGAGTCCCCCGCCGCTGGGTGGGAGACGGACTTCGTGGACAGTGACGGTACGGACAGCGTCAACCTGATCGGTGTTCGGTGGGGAACCGACCCGCATGTCGGCGGCGAGATCGTCGTCGTCGGTGCGCACCACGACCACCTTGGCGTCGCGGGGAACGGCGAGATTTACCTTGGCGCGAACGACAATGCGTCGGGCATGGCCGTGTTGCTGGCGCTGGCCGACGCCTTCGGCGCGGATGCGCCGCCGGACCGAACCCTGGTGCTCGCAGCGTGGGGTAGCGAGGAGGTGAACTTGGACGGCTCGCGCGCCTATGTCGACGACCCGCCGGCCGACCTACCCATGGACAAAACGGTATTTTACGTCAATCTCGACATGCTTGGAACCTACAATGGGTTCAACGTCCTCTACGCGCTCGACGCCGTTCCTGGCAGCGTGATTCGGCCTTTGGTTTCAGAAGCAGCAGCAGCGTCGCGGCTCCGTGTGGAATTGGACGACATTGGCTCGCTTTCCGATTCGGTCAATTTCTGTGAGGCAGGTGTGCCCGAGGTTTTCTTCTTTACGGAGGACCCGGATTGTTACCACGAACCCTGTGATGGTCCCGATCGCTTGGACTACAGCGATCTCGCTGCGGTCGGCGATCTCGTGGAGGTCGTGGTTGGAGAGCTACTCAGCCGAGACGTTGCGTTGGCTGCGGCACGCGCCGAGGGCTGTCTGGTGTTGTAGCGGTACAACCCCGCTCGGGTCGGGTTCCACCGAGGCCGGGCCTTGTCATGACCCGGTTCCGCCGTCGGTTAGGAGCGTGGGACGCCGCGGAGCAGAAGAATGGCGCTGCTCGCCAACGCGGCGCCAAACCCGAAGGCCCATGCATGGCTCATGCCCTCCCAGAGGAGGCCGAAGGCGCCACTAGCGAATGCGGCCGCGAGCCTGAGGTCGAGGTGGTACCAAATGAACGCTTCGCCACCGCCCCCCCTTGGAGGACGGATCGGGCTTGGCGGGCCTTATCGTCCTGGTGCCTCCCGGTTCGCCCGCCAAGCGACTTGCCCAGGGGAACGAGGCGGAATTGCATTTGCTTGGCGTTAAGGCCAAGTACAGGGGCCGCGGATTGGGTCGTGTGCTCATAGATTCTTCGATTGAATATGCACCACGGTCCGGGTTCTCGGAGTTGATCCTATGGACTTAGCTCTCCATGGTGTCCGCGCAGCGTCTTTATGATTCGACGGGATTTTCTCATGTCGGAAGGTTGGAATTGAAAGAGCGGGTGTTCAAGGTATACGAACGCTCGCTTTGATTCCCCAATACCCACCATGGCTTCTTGACCTGCCTGGATTCTTCGGACCAACCATTACGTTAGATTCGCCGCCACCGTCTGGTTGTTCTTCCTCAAAAGCCGCTGCTTGTGTTCCTTCGGCGTGAGATAGCCGAGGCTTGAATGCGGGCGAATCTCATTGTAGT
>SXGR01290445.1_pt1 | contig 59526 bp, 39 predicted proteins | sample 3174711 | NCBI WGS metagenome assembly SXGR01 (sample SAMN11356860, study PRJNA531348) | freshwater metagenome | isolation source: freshwater sample F1-60 | place: China: Fuxian Lake, Yuxi | collected 2017-12-25 | reverse complement strand
ACGGCGCTCGTTGAAACGGGCAGCCGGATGGATGAGGTCATCATAGAGGAGTTAAAAGGCACCGGCAACAATGAAGTGCATCAAGACCGCGGGCTGGTGGACCGGCGCATCTTCCCGTCCATCAACATCGCCATGTCCGGCACGCGCAAGGAGGAGCTGCTCTACCACCCTGCCGAGTTTGACAAGGTGTCCATGCTGCGGCGCGCGCTCACCGATGTGCCCCCCGTGGAGGCGATGGAGCTGCTGCTCAACAAGCTCAAGAACACCTCCAACAACATCACCTTCCTCATGTCGATGGAGATGAAGCGGTGAATTTGCCGGGGGTGCCCCCGTCAAATTCCAGGCAGGTTTTCACGTGATCGATTCAACCCAAGGATGAGGAGCCGTTGGATGTTTGCAGGCGCAGGCGTGCTTGCGGCGATGTGCCTGACGATCCTGGCGGCGTCATGCCGGCCGCCGCAGGTGGTCGTCTACTCCATCCCGCGCGACACCGAACCGCCGGAACACTGGCGTCTGGCCGCCTCGGCAGGCCCTGAAAAGCAGCGTTATCTCATTCGCGACCAGAACGGAACCGCCACCGTGACGCTCACGGTGCTCGCGGGAGACGGCGGCGGCCTGCTGGCCAATGTCAATCGCTGGCGCAAGCAGCTTAATCTGGATCCCGCCACCGAAGATCAACTCAAGACGCTTGTTCCCGCTGTGTCCTTTGGCGAAAGCAGCGCGCGCCTCATGGAGGCCAATGGCACCGATTTTCGTGACGGCACACCCGCACTCACCTTGGGCTTGGTTGCTGGCGACGCCACCCTCACCTGGTTCTACAAACTCATGGGCGACCCCGAGATTGTACGGCGCGAGCGCGAGGCTTTCCTCCGGCTCGCACCCCAGTGGCGATGAAGCTTCCCAAAGCCATCATGGTATTGACGTCGCTTCGGCTCACCGTAGCCACGCTGGCCCTCTCGCTGGTCGTCGTTTTTCTGGGAACCCTGGCGCAGGAGCCGCTCGGCCAAAAGATCGCGGTGGATCGCTTCTTCAAATCTTTCTTTGTGGACCAAGTGGGGATGGAGGCGGCGCTCAATAAAACCGCCCAGATTTTCGGTGCGTCCACCGATCCCATTCCGCCCGAACGCATCTTGGGTGATCGCCGCTGGCCCGTGTTTCCTGGAGGCTACCTGCTAGGCGTGGTGCTGCTGGCCAATCTTGGGGGCGCCTACGTGGCGCGCTTTTCACTCTCTTGGAAGAAGGGCGGCATCCTGCTCATCCACACCGGCGTGCTGGCGCTGCTGCTGGGCCAGCTGCTCACCGACCTGCTCTCTGAGGAAAGCTTCATCCACATGGAGCGCGGCGATCGGCGGGGCTACTCGGTGTCGTTTGACAACAACGAGCTGGTGTTTCTTTCCCGCACCTCCGATGCGACCAACCAGGTCGTCGCCCTCTCCGAGAACCTCCTCCGGCAAACCAACACCATCACCACGGCGGACTTGCGTGGCCTCACCATCGTGCCGCGCCGCTACTGGCCCAATGCCGCGCCCAAATCGGCCAAGCAGTTTGCCGACTGGTTTGCCGCACAGCAGGCCGAGCGTTTCACCGGAAAGGAACGCCGTAAGGTGCAGCTGGAGCGGCGCGGCGAACTCAATGGGGGTGAGAAACTCGAACTGGATGAGCTTCGGGGTTCCCTTCCCGAGCTGCAGCAGCGCCAGTTTTTCGCGCAGTTTTTTGCCAGCGACTTTTATCCGGGCCGTGCCACGAAGGAGACGGCTGCCGAACTGCGCCAGCTGCTGGCGGACTTCAAGAAGCGCGTGGAGGAAGCCCCGCTTCCCCGGGACAATCCCGGCACGTTCAAGCCCGCGCTGGTGGCGATGCTCGACGAGTGGGACGCGCTGGCTGGCAAGTATCAGGTGGAGGTGAGTACCGGGCGGCTGGGCGACTTCTACAAATTTGTCGTGCCCCTGCCGCCGGCTCTGGCCAACGATCAGCGCAACATTCCCGCCGCCGTGATTGAGATCACGACCAACGACGGCAACAAGTCCACTTGGCTGGTGTCCGCTCAGGCCGAGCTCACCCAGCCCGTTGGGGACGGCCAGTGGCACCTGGCGCTGCGGCATACGCGCCACTATACCCCTCACACCCTCACGCTGGTGGACTTGCAGTACCAAAAATATCCCGGCACCGAGATCCCCAAGAACTTTGAGAGCACCGTTTTGCTGGAGAATCCGGCCGGAGGGAAGGATGCGGCCGAAGGGGTGAGCCTCACGAAGCGCATTTCCATGAACCAGCCGCTGCGCCACGGCGGCCTGACCTACTACCAGTTTCAGATGAACCAGAACCAGCTGGGCAGCACCTCGCAGACGGTATTGCAGGTGGTGCGCAATCCCGGATGGTTGACACCGTATTTCGGCTGCCTGATGGTGGCGAGCGGTCTGCTGTACCAGTTCCTTTATCACTTGGTGGGCTTTGCCCGCCGCCGTGGCGAGACATGAAATCTCCCGGATCCAAACCGGTCGAATCGGCACCCGGCCCGCGCTGGCAGCGCGTGCTGCCTTGGGCCCTGCTGGTGGTGGCGGCGTTGTACGCGATCTCGGCGTTGGTGCCGCCCAAGTCGCGCGGTCCGTTTGACGACGTGTCCTTCGGCCGCCTTCCCATCCAGCTGGGCGGAAGGATCAAGCCCATGGACACGGTGGCGCGCACGTCGCTGCTCCAAATCTCTGGCCAGTTGAAGGTGCCTCTGGAGGGCAATGGCCCGAAGGGCCAGTGGGGAACTTTTGCGGAGTTGGAAGCGACCGGCGACGGCAAGGGGCTCACCTTCCGCAAGTGGCACCAATTTGGCCGCCGTCCACATTCACTGCGGCCCACCGAGTGGCTCATGGAGGTGTTGATGGTGCCTGACCGCGCTGACACGCGGCACATCTTTCGCGTACACCACCCCGAGCTGCTGCGCGAACTGGGGCTTGATGAGCTTGGGGTGGATCAGTCGGGCCTCCGGTTTTACACCTTCAGGCAGCTGCGCCCCTATCTGCTGGAGCTGCACCGCGAGGGCGAGCGCATCAACAAGATTTCCGAGGAGCAGCGCAATCCCTACGAGCGCTCCAAGTACAAGCTGGCGCAGGTGCTGGAACTTTACGTGCAGCTCCGCTACAGTCTGCAACCCAATCGGCTGGATTTGGACCACGGCCCGGCCGCCAAGCAGCCCGTCGGCGTGGAGGACTTTGCGGCGGAACTCTCCCGCGTCGCTGCAGACGGCCGCGTGGGCAGCCGTGAGTTGGAAAAGTTCCTTGAAGAGACTGGGCAGGACAAGGCGTTCTTTGGTTCGCTCTTCCAGCACATCGGCGAGCGCATTCTGCGCGAAGGCCCACTGAGTGCGGATGATGGCGCGCTGGCCGCCCGTCTGGCCGAAGCCATTGCCGACGTGCGCCAGTCCAATCAGGCGCGTCTGGAGGAAATGTCCGCGCCCGAGCGCGAACAGTATCGCATGGTGGACGCGGCCTTCGCGGCGTTTCTGCCGCTGGAACCCGCCCGGCAGGCGCGGCTGGCCCGTCATTTGTGGTCGGTGCAATCCCGCTACCAAACGATGGAATCGCGGGCCAACCTGCGGCTGATTCCGCCGGGCGATCCTGTGCAGCCCGACTGGGCCAAGGTGGGAGCCACGGTGTTGGAGGCGGCCGAATCGGGCGAAGTGCCGCCGGCGCTGCGTGAATTGGGCGCCATGAGTTCGGCGTACGTTTCTAACAAGCCCAAGGAATTTGCCGCCGCCCTTGGGCGATACCACCTTTGGCTTGGGGAAAACAAATACGAAGCGCATCTCAATAAGGCGCGTCGCGAGCAGGCGTTTAATCACGCGTCGCCCTTCGTCAAGAGCATGAGGCTCTATCTGGTGGCGCTGCTCTTCGCGGCGTTTTCGTGGCTCAATATGTCCGGCTGGCTTCGGCGCACGGCCTTCTACCTCGTGGGTCTGGCGTTTTGCATTCACACGGCTGGCATTGTGACACGCATGCTGCTGGAAGGGCGGCCGCCGGTGACGAATCTCTACTCGTCGGCCGTTTTCGTCGGCTGGGGCGCGGCGCTTCTGGGCTGGGTGCTGGAACGGGTGTTCCGCAACGGCATCGGCAGCTGCACGGCCGGCGCGATCGGGTTTGCCACGCTGATCATCGCCGACCACCTCGCCCTTGCGGGTGACACCATGGAGATGATGCGCGCCGTGTTGGACACCAACTTCTGGTTGGCGACGCACGTCACCTGCATCACGCTGGGATACGCCGCAACCTTTCTGGCGGGGTTTCTGGCGCTGGTGTACGTGTTGCGCGGGACGCTCACGCGCACCTTGGAGGCATCGGCAGCGCAGGCGCTCACGCGCATGACCTACGGCATCATCTGTTTTGCGACCCTCTTTAGCTTTGTGGGCACGGTGCTGGGGGGTATCTGGGCCGACCAATCCTGGGGGCGGTTCTGGGGATGGGACGCGAAGGAGAATGGCGCGCTGCTCATCGTCATCTGGAATGTCCTCATCCTCCACTGCCGCTGGGGCGGCATCGTGCGCGACCGGGGCCTGATGAATCTGGCGGTCTTTGGCAATGTCGTCACGGCGTGGTCGTGGTTTGGAGTGAACATGCTGGGCATCGGGCTGCACAGCTACGGGTTCATGGACGAGGCATTCCAGACGCTCCAGTGGTTTGGCATCAGCCAGCTGGTGGTGATCGGCGTGGGCTGCCTGCCGCTGCAATATTGGGCCAGTGGCCGCGCACTGCTCGGTGTCGTGAAGCCGCCGGCTTGACGCTGCCACGGGCTTCGGCTCCTCTTGCCCCGCTTGAACAAGGCGACCACCAGCCAGGGATTCCCGCCGGGGATTCATCACCTGTACTGGTTCTTCTTCCTCAATTTTCCCTCCTGCATCGTGATCATGGACAGCCCGATCTTTCTCTATGCGGAGAATCTGGGCGCGAGCGCGACGGTAATGGGCCTCATCGCGGGCATGACGCCGCTCATGGCCGTCTTCCAGCTTCCCGCGGCCGACCACGTCAATCGGGTGGGATACAAACGCTTTGTCTGCGCGGGCTGGACGCTGCGCCAGGTATTCGTGCTGGGGCTCGTGGCCGTGCCGCTGTTGCACGGGGTGTTAAATCCTCAAAGCCAGCTGGCGGTTGTTTTGGCGATGTTGCTCTTCTACAACTTGGTGCGGGGCATCGCCAGTTGCGGCTGGTTCCCTTGGATCACGGGGCTCGTGCCCGAGGAGATTCGCGGGCGCTACCTGCTGCGCGAAAACGCCTGCGCCAATGTGGGCAGCCTGCTGGCCAGCCTTCTGGCCGCGTGGTATCTGGGCGCGCATCCACAGAACCGGCAGTTCGCGGTGATGTTCGTGTTCAGCCTCGTCACAGGCCTGGTGAGCCTGTGGTTCCTCTACCGCGTTCCCGACGCGCCGGTGGCGGAGGACGAGGCTGCTCTGCGGCATCCCGTGCCGTGGGGCGCCATCCTGCGTCACGGGCCGTTCCGAAAGCTGTTGTGGGTCAACCTAGCCTGGGCGCTGATGGCAGGCGGCCTGATGGCGTTTCTGGTGAAGTTTCTCAAACGCGACGCCCTGCCGATGCCCGACGATCAGGTGATGCTGGCCACTTCCGCCAAGTTCGTCGGCGGACTGGCAACGCTGTGGTTGCTCGACTCGCGGCTCGACCGCTTCGGTAGCCGGCCACTCATGCACACGGCCCTGGCCTTGTGTTTCCTGTGGGTTGCCGGCTGGCTTTTGATGGCGGGTAACGTGTGGCCCCGCAGTTTCGCGGCCGTCACCGCCCTGCATCTGGGTCTAGGATTCTCCGTGGCCGTCTTTGGCATGGCGCTCACACGGCTCACGATGGCCACCGTGCCGCGCATGGGCCGCAGTCATTTCTTTGCCATCTACTCGGTCACGGGCAGCCTCATGATGGGCATCTCGCCCATTGCGTGGGGCATCTTTCTGGACGCGCTGCAGCACGTGTCATGGCACTGGGCGGGGGTGGAATGGAACGCCTTTAGCCTCTACTTTGCCGTGCTGCTGGGGTTGATGGTGGCGGTGGGCGCGCTCGTCCAGCGGGTGGAGGAAACCCGCGCGGGGCGCGTGGAGGATTTGTTCTCCGACTTCCTTAGAAACTCGCCCTTCCGGTTCCTGCGCGGACGCGATTGACGCGCCGCGCCTCCTCAAGGCTCCACCAGCACGGGCATCCCGGTGCGCACCACGGACAGCAGCCGCTCCGCGTTCCAGTTAGCCAGCCGGAAGCAGCCCAGCGACGTGGTGCGCCCCACTTTGTCCGGATCGGGGGTGCCGTGGATGCCGTAGCCGGGCCGGTCCAGACCGATCCACACCGAGCCCACCGGATTGTTGGGACCGGGCTTGATCATCAACCTGCCGCTGGCGCGCTTTGCCTCGGGCGAGTCAGGAAAATTGGCGGGGTCAAAGGTGTAGTCGGGCTGGGGCGCGATGGACACAATGTGCAGCTCACCCACCGGGCGCCTCTCTACCTTGGTGGCGATGCTGCAGGGGAAATGCATCATCACAAGGCCCTCCTCGTCCAGAGCCTCGAGCGTGTTTTGAGAAAGCCGGATGCGAAGTTGCGCGGCGCGGCCGCTCGGAACGGGTGCGGCGACATTGGGAACGCGCACCACGGCACCGGCAGCCAGTCCCTCCCAAACCACTCCGGGATTTTCTTTCTGGAGCAGGCGCTGGGAGGTGTGGTGTTGCTCGGCCACCAATTCCAGCAGCGTTTCGTAGTCCACGCGGGGCTGGAGGGATTTTTCCGTCCAGGTTTTTCCCAGCGGCAGAAGGCGCGCGAGATCATTGGTGGTGAGCGTGCGCGTGGTCCAAGCCGGCGGCGCGAAGGTCAGCCGTGCCTTCGTTGCCGGATCCAGCACACCCGAGAGGGGGAGCCGTTGGGAGGATTGAAAGGCGCGGATGGCCGCCGCGGTTTGCCCGCCAGCCATGCCATCAATATTGCCGGGCGAGAACCCGCGGCGGTCCAGTGCAAGCTGCAACTCGAAGGAATCCTTCGGCGAAAGAGCCGAGGCCGGCGGCGCGTTGGTTTCCCTGGGCGAACTCCAGTCGATGCGGCGCGAGGGAAAGCGCGCGAGATCCGTGGGCGAGGGCGTGTTGGTGGTGGAGGGGAAGCTCCGACCGATTTCGCGCCATGACGTGGACGTGTTGGTGTTTGACACCTGTTGGCCCGGAGCGGGCCGCAGCGGCGGCGGGTTGGTGTCCAACACGCGTGGCGGCGGATTGGTGTGCTGGGGTTGCTCAGCGGGTGGCAATTCGGCGCGTCGCTCCGGCGCGGGCCGATCGGCTCTCAACTTGGAGAGCAGCAGCCCGATCACCGCGGCCAGCGGCAGCATCCAAAGCAAATGGCGCCACCAACGCTTGTCTGCAGGTGGCGGAAACGAATGCACTGGACTGCCTCCCATAAGGGTCAGTCAAATAAAGGTCCTTGGGTTTGGCGAGAACGAAATGGCTCTGTGAATAGAATTCCCGAAGGGGCGTGCGCAGCTGGCCTACGGGGCGGACGTGCCGGTGGCGCCTTCGCCGTAGAAATCCTCCAGCCTTGTCCGATCGCGCGCAGGGATGTTGAGCCACTGGGCGAGCTTCTCGGGCGGATAGCCCCACATCCGCTGGCACTTGGAATCCCGGACGAACGGACTCCAGCCGGCGCAGCCGGTTCCCAAGAGAAGCACAGCTGAGAGCACGAGCAGGGACAAAGCGACCAACCTCACAGGGCAATTCATAGCGCAAAAGTGCCCTGCCAATCAAGCCCACAGCACGGGTGCGCGTGCGCACTCGCCGCCACAGGAAGGGCGCGCAAACTCATGCAACTCATTAGGAGGAATCGGGTCTTGCGTCTGGAAGGCGCACCCGGTAAAGAGCTTTTGCTTTTTTGGGGAACCCCAAGGCGGGATATGTCCGACGGACAGGCATTTTTTCCTCAGGCGCGCTTTGGCCAGACGTTGCGCCGAGACCATTGGTGGGTGCAGCCGCTGCTCACCTTCCTTGGGCTCTCGGCTTTCATCGTCTACTCCACGGCGCGCGCCGTGCATGGAAAGCACTTTCTGGTGGCGGGCGACGACGCCCAATTCCTTCTCTCGCCGTTTTTCTCTCCCTTGCTTTTCGCGCACGCGCCCCACAACGTGCATGCGTGGCTTGGTGAGTTTCCCGGCTGGATGCCCCAATGGGTGTCGCCGGCGTTTCTCATCCTGTGGGCGCCGGCGGGGTTCCGCTTCACCTGCTATTACTATCGGGGTGCCTACTACAAGGCCTTCTGGGCCGACCCCATCAACTGCGCCGTGGGCGAGCCGCGCTCATCCTATCTTGGTGAACACTCGCTGCCCCTCATCTTCCAGAACATCCACCGTTACTTCTTTTACGTCGCCGCGTTGTTCATCGGCCTTCTGGCGCATGATGCGTATCTCGCCTGCTGGCGCACGCAGGGCGGGGTCGAGCACTTTGGCATGAGCGTGGGAACGCTGGTGCTGGCCATCAATTGCCTGCTCCTGGGGGGCTACACGTTTGGCTGCCATTCCGCGCGGCATCTGGTGGGCGGCGGAATGGACGAGCTTTCGCAGGCACCGGGGCGCCACGGTTGCTACAACTGCGTCAGCAGCCTCAACTCACGGCACATGGTCTGGGCGTGGTGCAGCCTCTTCTGGGTGGGCTTCACCGACCTGTATGTGTGGATGTGCGCCAGCGGCGTGTGGAAAGACATCCGCCTGTTCTAGGCATCAAGGACTGACATGGCAGAATTTCAGACGCACGAGCATGACGTACTGGTGATTGGCGCCGGCGGCGCAGGACTGCGCGCCGCAATCGAGGCCGCGGCCGGGGGCGTTTCCGTCGGCTTGGTTTGCAAATCGCTCCTTGGCAAGGCGCACACCGTCATGGCCGAGGGTGGGCTGGCGGCAGCGCTGGCCAATGTCGATGAGCGCGACTCGTGGAAGGTCCACTTTGCCGACACCATGCGCGGCGGCCAGTACCTCAACAACCCGCGCATGGCCGAGCTGCACGCCCAGGAGGCGCCCGGCTGCGTGCATGAGCTGGAGTCGTGGGGGGCGCTCTTTGACCGCACGCGCGACGGCCGCATTCTGCAGCGCAACTTTGGCGGGCACGCGTATCCCCGGCTGGCGCATGTGGGCGACCGCACGGGCCTGGAGATGATCCGCACGCTGCAGGATCACGGCATCCATCAGGGAATCGACGTGCACATGGAATGCACGGTGGTGGAGCTCTTGAAGGATGGAAGCCGCGTGGTGGGCGCCCTGGCCTACGACCGCGAACGCGGCCGCTTCCGGATATTTCGAGCCAAGGCCATTGTGCTGGCCACCGGCGGCATCGGGCGCGCGTTTAAGATCACGAGCAACAGCTGGGAGTACACGGGCGATGGACAGTCGCTGGCCTACCACGCCGGCGCGGACCTCATGGACATGGAGTTCATCCAATTCCACCCCACCGGCATGGTGTGGCCGCCCAGCGTGCGCGGCATTCTCGTCACCGAGGGCGTACGCGGAGAAGGCGGCGTGCTCAAAAACAGTCTAGGCGAGCGGTTCATGTTTAATGACATCCCCGAGCCGTACCGCAAGTCCACCTCGGACACGCCCGAGGAAGGCTGGCGCTATGTGACCGGCGACAAGAACGCGCGGCGTCCGCCCGAACTGCTCACGCGCGACCACGTGGCGCGCTGCATCCGGCGCGAAGTACGCGAGGGGCGCGGCTCGCCGCACGGCGGCGTGTATCTGGACATCGCGTGGATCAAGGAACGCATTGCCAACGCGCCCGATCACATTCGCAAAAAACTTCCCAGCATGTACCACCAGTTCATGCAGCTGGCGAACATCGACATCACGGCTGAGCCGATGGAGGTGGGCCCCACCACGCACTACACGATGGGCGGCGTGCGCGTGAATGGCGACACCCAGATGAGCACGGTGCCCGGTCTGTTCGCGGCCGGCGAGGTGGCCGCCGGATTACACGGGGCCAATCGACTGGGTGGCAATTCGCTCTCCGACCTGCTCGTGTTTGGCAAGCGCGCGGGGGCTCATGCGGCCCAGTACGCCAAGGCGCACGGGTCAGGTGCCATTGACATTCACGCGGTGGATACCGCGGCGCAAAAGGCGCTGGCGCCCCTGGATCGCACTGGCGGCGAAAGCCCCTATCAAATCCAGCAGGATCTTCAGGAGATGATGCAGGCCAAGGTGGGCATCGTCCGTCAGGAGTCGGAGTTGCAAGAAGCCCTCGTGGAGCTGGACAAGCTCAAGGCGCGCGCTGCGAAGGCGAGTGCGCCAGGAAACCGTGAGTACAACCCCGGCTGGCACACCGCTCTGGATCTCACGTGCCTGCTCACGGTGAGCGAAATTTCTGCGCGCGCAGCACTGGAGCGCAAGGAAAGCCGGGGTGCGCACACGCGCGACGACTTCCCCGACAAGGTGGCCGAGTGGGGCAAATTTAACCTCGTCTTCCGCCGCGGCACCGACGGCGGCATGGTCGTGGAGCGGACGCCGTTGGTTCCCCTGCGCGACGAATTGAAGCAGGTCATCGAGGAGCACAAGTAAATGGGACGCGTGAATTTCCAGATTTGGCGTGGAACGGCGACCGGGGGCTTTCAGGAATATGCCACCGAGATCACCGAGGGGATGGTGGTGCTCGATGCCGTGCATCAGATTCAGGCGGAGTCGGCGAACGATCTGGCGTGCCGCTGGAATTGCAAGGCGGGCAAGTGCGGGTCGTGCAGCGCGGAGGTCAACGGCCATCCGCGCCTCATGTGCATGACGCGCATGGACGAAGTGCTGAAGGAGACGCCTCCCGGCCGGGCTGTCACGCTGCGGCCCATGCAGGCGTTCGTGCCAGTGCGCGACCTCGTGGCGGATGTGTCGTGGAATTTCGAGGTCAAGAAGCGGATCAAACCTTTCCGGCCGCGTCAGCCCGATGCCGCCGACGGAACCTGGCGGATGGCGCAATCCGACGTGGACCGCGTTCAGGAGTTCCGCAAGTGCATCGAGTGCTTCCTGTGCCAGAATGTCTGCCACGTGCTGCGCGACCACCGCAAGCACGACGAGTTCATCGGGCCGCGTTTTCTCGTGTATGCCGCTGCGTTGGAGATGCACCCGTTGGATGTGGAGGATCGCACCGACGAACTTCGCAAGGCCCACGGCATCGGCTACTGCAACATCACCAAGTGCTGCACCAAGGTGTGCCCGGAGCACATCACCATCACCGACAACGCCATCATCCCCCTCAAGGAGCGCGTGGTGGACCGGCACTACGACCCGTTTGGCTCACTCTGGCGCTGGTTTCACAGCACAGACAAGGCTTCCGGCGGGCCGTCCTCCTAAGCGCAAAAGAGCATCCGTCACTCCCGCTGAACCGCGCCGCGCGCCCCCTTCTCGAACGCGTTGGCACCCAGTTCCACGCCCTCGCAGCCCGTGAGCAGCAGCGATTCGCTGAGCGTTGCTGGCGTCTGCCGTGCGCCGCGCACAAGGCAGCCGTTCACCACGGCGTTCCGCACGGCGCGGAGGTGCAGACCGCGGTGCAGGGGTGAGAGCACCTGGCAGTTCGCCACAAGGAAGTTCTCGGTGTCAAACACCTCGATGGGGGCGCCCGAGGCTGCGTCGCCCGCGCGGCAGGATTCGAGGTTTAATCCGTTGAGCGACACGCCCGCGCTGCGGGACACGCGCACACCGTCGGTGCGCGCGCCCGGATAGTCGGGATTGTAATCAATGGTGTTGGTGCCCACGGCCACGTTGCGGCACTGGTCCACCACGATGGAGCGGTATTCAGCGGAGCAGAACGAGTTGCCCGTGACCACGACCCCGCGGCACCGGCGCAGCAGGAGGTTGGTGTGCTGGCTCTGGATGACATTGCCGGTGAGGGTCCACAGCCCCGCGTCGGTGGCCTCTTCGCGGCCGCCTTCCATCCTCACGTTGCAGCCGCCCGGGCTGTACTTGGCCTGGATGGTGCACGAGGCGATGGTGCCCTCGCGCACCGTGCCCTCGCGCGAGTCAATCCACACATCGGCCGAGTCAGCGGCGGCCGGGTCGAAGTTGTATTCGATGTCGCAGCCGGTGATTTGCAAGTTGCGCACCTCGCTGCGCGCAATCTTGATGCCTGCGTGTCCGTGGTAGCTGATATGGCAGCCCACGATGTTGGCCTGATGGAGGTTGACGCCATCCAAGTAAACACCGATGGCCACCCCGCGTCCGTGGTAGATGTGCGAGTGCGACAGCAGAAAATTGCGGTTGCGCCCGATCAAGTGAATCCCATATCGGCATTGCCGGATAAGAAGGCCCGTGAGCGTGGCCTGCAGGGTGCCTTCCAATTCGATGCCCGAGGCCTCGGGATGTGCCCCGACAATTTCCAATCCGCTCACCGATGGCATCCGTTGTTGAGCCCAAACTCCCGCAGCAATCGAGGCAGGTTCTGCGGTGCCTTGGTGTGTGCCGCGCAGCCGCAATGCCGGCCCCGCGCCCTCCATTAAAAGCGCCGCCGTGCCACCGCTGCCGCTGAGCGCAATGGGGCCGGTTCGGTCGAGATTCACCACGAGCGGCTTCAATATGCGGTAGGTGCCGCGGGGAAACACCACCAGCCGCTCGCCGGTATCCAGCGCGTGCTGCAGCGCTGCGGTGTCATCGTGCCGACCGTCGCCGACAGCGCCAAAATTCTTCACGTGGGACACTGTGACCAAGGCTAGGCCACACGCTCCAACCCGGCAAGCCTACGCGAGGACTCCGCGCAGCACTTCGCCGTGGACATCCGTCAGGCGGCGCTCGATGCCGTTGTGGTAAAAGCTAAGATGTTCGTGGTTCAGGCCCAGTAGGTGCAGGAGTGTGGCGTGCAAATCGTAGATGGTGGCAGTGTTCTTCACTGCCTGATAGCCAAACTCATCTGTGGCTCCGTGGCTGTGGCCGGCCTTCACGCCCGCGCCCGCAAGCCAGATGGTGAACCCCTTGGGATTGTGGTCACGCCCGTTGGAGCCCTTCTGAAACGTCGGCATGCGGCCAAATTCAGAGACAAAGGCAACGAGGGTGTCAGCCAGCAGACCGCGCGACTTGAGGTCGAGCAGCAACGCCGCGCAGGGTTGGTCCAGAATGGCCGCATGCCCGGGATACTGCTCTGAAATGGTCTTGTGACCATCCCAGTTGCCAACGCCTTCGCCCATGGCATAGGCGCCGTTAAAAAGCTGCACAAACCGCACGCCGCGCTCCAGAAGCCGCCGCGCCAGCACGCAGTTGCGAGCGAAGCCCGACTTGTTCCGGTTCGTATCGTTGCATCCGTAGCGTTCGAGTGTCGCAGCCGATTCGCCTTTGAAGTCGCCCACCTCGGCCGCCGCCAACTGCATGCGCGCCGCCAGTTCATAGCTGGCGATGCGCGCCGCAAGGTCGGTGTCGCCCGGATGCCGCGCCAGTTGCCGCTCGTTGAGCCACTGGACAAAATCGCGCGTGGCGGTGTCGCCTGCGGCGCTGAGCGAGGCGGGCCGGTTCAGATTGGCGATGGGCTTGCCCGCACTAAATGGCGTGCCCTGATACGCCGCAGGTAGGAAGCCCGACGCCCACTGGCGCGTGCTGATCTGCGGCACGCCGCGCGGATCGGGAATCGCCACGAAGGCAGGAAGGTTCTGGCTCTCGCTTCCCAGCGCATAGCTCACCCATGCGCCCATGCTGGGAAATCCATCGAGCACAAAGCCCGTGCTCATCTGGCTCTCTGCGGGGCCGTGTGTGTTGGACTTGGCCCTCATCGAGTGAACGAAACACAGCTCGTCGGCCAGCGCGCCAATGCGGGGAAGCAGTTCGCTCGTCATCTTGCCGCACTGGCCGCGCGGGCGAAAATCCCACAGGGGCCGGATGAGATTGCCGTTCTCTCCCTGAAAAGTGACGAGCCGATCCATGCCCGGCATGGGTGTGTTGTGGCGGCGGATGAGCTCGGGCTTGTAGTCGAAGGTGTCCAGATGGCTCAGGGCGCCAGTGCAGAACACCATGAGCACGCGCCGGGCCTTGGGCTGAAAATGCGGCGGGCGTGGCGCGTAGGGTCTTACGGGATCAATCACCGGGCGAATGGGGCCGCCGGCAGCACGCGCGTGGGGCGCGGCCAGCAGCGAGGAGAGTGCCACCGCGCCCAGTCCCATGCCGCCCCAATTGAGAAACTCGCGCCGATCTATTGGGCCGCTGCAGTGGTGTCTGTCCGGCGTGCTCATTTTGGTCAGCGCACGGTCAGGAATTCCCCGGCGTTGAAAAGCGCTCGGCAAAGCGCGGGCAGGCCATGGTGGGTCGCCAGCTGAAAGGCGGCGGCACGCTCGTCCGCGGTGGGCTCTCGCGTGAAGGCGATGAGAAACGCCCGGCGCACCTGCGCAGGCAGGTCGTCGTCTGCTTCGCGCTGCAGCCGCGCTGCGAAGAATTCCGCTTGCTGGAGGGCGAAGGGACTGTTTAAGAGGCTCAACGCCTGCAAGGGGGTTATGCTTGCCGTCCGCCGAGGCGAGACCTGTCCGGCATCCGGGCAATCGAAGACACCAAAGGTGTCGTCGAGTTCCGTGCGCGGCTTGGACTGGTATACCATCCGGCGAAACGTCTCCGGGCCAAATTCGCGCCGGGGCTGGTACACCTTCACGTAGTTGCCATTGGGTTCAAAGAGGTCAAAGCCCGGACCACCCATGCGAAGGTCGAGCTTGCCGCTAGCCGAGAGCATCGTGTCGCGCAACACCTCCGCCTCGACGCGGCGCGGCGGATAGCGCCAAAGCCACCGGGCATCGCGATCGGCCGTGAGTCCCGCCGCGTGCGCGGAGCTCCCCTGACGGTACGTCGCGCTGGTCACGAGGAGGCGGTGCATCGCCTTTTGGCTCCAACCGCGCGCGACAAATTCGATCGCCAGCCAGTCCAGCAATTCAGGATGGGTCGGCCGGCCTCCATTGCGGCCAAGGTCGCTGGGCGTGTCCACGATACCGGCGCCAAAATGGTGCTGCCAAAGGCGGTTCACAATGACGCGCGCCGTGAGCGGATGGTCGGCAGAGGCAATCCACTTTGCCAGCGCTAGACGGCGCGCAGGTTCGGGCGCGCCCGCAGTCCAAGTAAATGGCGCTCCCATTTTCGCAATGACGCCTGGCGCGATGACTTCGCGCGGCTGCATGGGGTCGCCGCGGTTCATGCGGTAGGTCTCGCCCGGTGTCACCATGCGGCCGGCGTACACTTGCGGGAGGGCGGTCAACGCCTCCAGTTCCAACTTCAGCGCTGTGCGTTCGGCCAGCAGGTTGGAAAGCTGGCCGGCAAGCTCGCGGGGCGCTGCCTCAATCGAGTAGATCGCACCTCCCGGAATCTTGGTGCCAAAGGGCAGGCGATCTTCCGACGTCGCCACCGCGTTCCACTCGATACCATCGCGCGAGAATTCGATGCGGTAGTGGGTGGCCAACCGGTCGTTGTAGCGGGGCACCATTTCGCGGTCACGGCTCCATACGACGCGGTCGATCAATTCCACTTTCGCAAACTCGATCCGAACCCAGCCCTTGCCCCGCTCGTTGGAAATCCAACTGCGTTCATTGCCATACAAGCCGTCATTGAGATGGGCGAGCTTGTGGAAGGGATTGCCCGGATAGTCACCCGAAGAGGTGGCATTGGCGCCGGCGGCCGTTGCCGCGACGTTGCGGGGCGATGGGCCAGCGCTAAAGACCTCCAGTTCGTCAATGCAAGGCTCGAGCTGCGAGGTCTCGCTGATGATAAAACGCAGGAACTTCGCTTCGATGGGGGCGAACCGATCTACATTTCGGCCGCGCGTCACAGGCAGGCGCGGTGAGAGACTGGAGGGCGCGCGCGGGGTTGCCTCCTGCAATACCACCATGTCGGCCGTGACATATTGCGTGGTCGCGCCGCCTCGCAGCACCAGCCGGCTCGCAGGCAGAAGGTCGTACGCGCCCGCGTCCAGAAACCCGCTCCACTGGCGTGTGCCGGGGACGGAGCCGCTGCCATCGGCCAGCTTCTGCTGATTGACGCGCACCATTTCCGTCTGGTCTTGCGTGGTGGTTGTGTCGCCATCGCGGTCGAGCAGGTAACGCGCATCTTGCGCATGAGTGGCGAAGCCTGCACCCCATGAAAGCCAGATGCGAAATCGGCCCTGCACGCGGGGCGACCATGCGAACACGTCCTTTCCCGCAACCTCGTTCCAGTAGAGATAGCCCGTGCCCAGCGTGGGAAGGCGCGTGGCGTTTCCGGTGTCGCCCGCCTCGCCTCGTCCGGTACCTGCGGGATACACCGCCGGCGCGCCCTTGGAGGGCAACAAGGCCGAGGTGTGCTTGGGGTCATCGACGCGCAGGATGCGCGTGCGTGCGGCGCGCGCCAGAGGCTCGAACTGCGCCAGCGAAAGTTCGACGGGTGCGAGTCGCGCCCGCAGGCGTTCGGTACGGGCCTGCACTTCGGCGCCTTGGGCCGGCTGAATTGCGCGTTCACCGTGTTGCACGCCCGCAAAGCACGCCACGAGCGCGTAGTAGTCGGTCGTCAGGACGGGGTCAAATTTGTGGTCGTGGCATCGTGCGCAGCCGGTGGTGATCCCCAGAAAGGCGCTGCCCGTGGTGCTCACCATGTCGTGCAGTTCGTCGGCGCGCTGATTGGCCGTCAGCACCGGGTCAGGCGATTTCACCACGTCGGTGGCGCCGCCGACCAGAAAGCCGGTGGCCGCATGTGCGCCAAGGGTGTCGCCGGCGAGTTGTTCCATAATGAAGCGGTCGTAGGGCTTGTCATCGTTGAGGGCCGCAATCACCCAGTCGCGGTAGGGCCACGCGTTCTTGCGCTCGCCGTTCGTTTCAAACCCGTTGCTTTCGGCAAAGCGCACCACATCGAGCCAGTGCCGCGCCCAGCGTTCGCCGTAGCGCGGGCTGGCCAGCAGACGATCCACCAACATTTCGTATGCAGCCGGGTCTGCGTCGGCGACGAACGCATCGGCTTCCTCAGGTGTGGGCGGCAGACCGATGAGATCGAAATAGAGCCGGCGAATCAACGTGCGCCGATCCGCAGGGGCGCAAAGCGTGAGGTTTTTCTCGGCGAGCTTTGCCACGATGAAGGCATCGACCGGATGGCCCGCGGCGGGGGGCTTGGGGCGTTGCGCGGCCTTGAATGCCCAGTGCGCAGCAGGGGGAACAAGCACCGCAGGTGGGGCCGCCGGCCAGAGGGCGCCCTGATCAATCCAGGCGCGCAGCAGGCCCACTTGCGCGGCGTCCAATCGCGGGCCCTCGGGCGGCATCACCACTTCTTCGTCCAGCCCGGAGACGAAATGAATCAAGGGGCTGCCGGCACTGTCGCCGGGGATGATGGCCTTGCCCATCTCGCCCCCGCGCAGTGCCGCGTCCGCGTCATCCAGACGCAGCCCGCTACGCTGCTTGCGCTCTCCGTGACAGTCCACACAGTGCTTGAGAAAAAGGGGCTGGATGTCGCGGACGAAGTCCACCTTGCGTGGCGCGGGTGGCGGCAACCGGGCCGGATCGATGGCCGCAGCAAGCGATTGCCCCACCAACAGGACGAACAGCGCAACAGGCAGGCAACGCACCGCGCCATTCTAGGGTTTGCCGCGTGAGCGACAAGCGGGAACAACCTGCCCAAAGAGGGGACTGCTACTGACGGGGCTTCTGCACTTCAATCCGCATGGTGGAAGACTTGGCCTTCTTATCCTCGGGCGTCTGCATCGCCTTGATGTAGTCGTCAAACAAGGCCATGGCCTGCGGCTGCGAAATCCGATCCTCCATGTGGAGCAGCTCCACGCGCTCCGAGCGCAGCGCAAAGTCCACGCGCACTTTGCCGTGGAAGAGGAGGTGGACAATGATGTTGCCCAAATGCGCGTTGCCAAAGCCCATCCGCGTGAGGTACGCGCCCATCAACTGGTCCAGCGTGGAATCCGTCTCCTCCTGCAACTTGCCGGCAATGCCGTCCTTGAGCTCCCGGTCGATGATCCGAACCGGAATCAGGTCGGGCTTCTTGGGGTAATTCATCGGCACGGGGTTGACGACTGCAATCTATGCCGCGCGGGCACACTGGCAAGGGGAAATTATCCGCCTCACACCTCATGCCGGGCCTTGCGCTCAGCAGGCCAGCCCAAGGCCAGAACGGCGAACGCCACCAGCGGCAGGCAAGAGGTGATGGCCAGCCCCAGATTGTAGTTTCCCGTCCGGTCCACGAACCAGCCGAAGAGAGGCTGGCACGGCGCGATGGCCACCCATGCCGAAGCTCCCAGGATGCCGGTGATCTTGCCCTGGTGCTCCTGGCTCAGTTCCTGGGTGAAGGAGTAGTAACAGGGCAGCAGGCCCAGCGAAGCGGCCGCGATGACCAGCAGCAATCCCAGCAAAAGCCAACCCTTGGGAAGAAGCGCCGCGACACACATGAGCGCCATCAATGCCGCGCAGGTTCCGTACACGCGCTGGCGCGCGGCGTGGACCCCCCAGGCACGCCTGCGGACGAGCCAGAGGCTGGCGGCACCGGCGGCCAGGCAGCCGACATCGGTGGCGATGTAGTACGCCGAATTGAATTGAAGAGCGAAGGTCTCGCTGTACCCGCGGCCATCCATGAGGAACTTGGGCAGCCACGCCCGGATGAGCTGCCATGGAACATTGATGCACACCACCATGCAGACGAGGATGAGGAACCGCCGATCCGCCAGCACCGTGGCGAGGGGCGTGCCCGGTGCCGGTGTGTCGGTGCGGGGCGACACCATGAAATCCGACCGGCGCATGGTGAGGCACCACAAGAGGAGCCAGCCCGTGCCAAAGATGCCGATGAGCTGGAAGGGCGAGCGCCACGCGCCGGGCACGTAGAGTTCTTTGGGTTCCTGCTGGGTGCCCCGGGCCAGCACCGCGCTCGAACCTCCGGGATTGGCCGCCAGTCGTCGCGTGGCGTTGTGGACGGTCTCCTCCAGCCGCGGCAGGTTCACCCCTTGTCCCAGCACGCGCTGGCTTTCAATCACCTTGGCCGACTCGCTTGTGATGAGCGCGGTCGAATCACCCTGCCGATGGCCGGTGTCAATGCGCTGCCAGACGCCGGAGGAGTAACTGGAGAGCAGCGCCACCATCAGCAGCGGCGTGGCCACGGCACCGATGGACGCACCGCTTTGCAGGACACTGTTGCCCATGGTGCGGTCGGCGCGGCTCAGCAACAACTGGGTGGTCTTGAGTGCGCACGGCCAGTTGCCGGCCTCGAAAAGCCCGAGCAGCGTGCGACATGCCAGCAACCCTTCGTAGCTGTCGGTGAGGCCCGTGGCCACGCCTGCCAATGACCATCCACTCAGCGCAATCGGATAGAGCCAGAAGATGCTCACGCGGTCGGCAAGAAATCCGAAGCAAAGGGCGCCGGTGGCGAACGCGATGCTGAAGGCCGACTCTAGCGTGCCGTACTGCTTATTGTTCAGCCCGAACTCCCATTGGATGCGGACGGCGACATTGGCCAGCGTCTGCCGGTCCATGTACATGATCATGGTGGCCAGCAGCAGCAGGCCGCAGACCCACCATCGCCATAATCCGGAGCGCTCAACCATCCCAGCTTTGCCCGTTCCAGTTGATGACACGCTCGATCAGAGATGTGATGTCCGCCGTGAAGGTTTTAAAAATGAGCTCGCCCTTCTCGGCCGACGCATGCGCGGGCAGGCCGATGTGGCCAGGCGCGGTGCGGTCCATCGTGATCCAGCCGCGGCTGGCCGGCAGGAACGGGTTGCCCCAAGGCACTTCGCGCACCTGGCGGTAGTCGCCCACCAGTTCAGGGCGGATGGCGAGCATCATCGACGTCTCCCACTCGCAGGCGTGCCCCATCTGCTGCTGCGCCATGGCCGTGCCCTGCTGATCGGGCTTGCCGCCCAGAAGCCAGTAGGTGCCAAAGAGCAGCAAGAGGTCACTTCGTTGCCGGTAGCGTTGCCGCGTCTCAAACACGGCCTGCTGTCCGGGAACGTGGTTGCCTCCGTGCCCGTTGATGATAATGAGCCGCCGGAACCCGTGCATGATGAAGTTGTCGTAAAGCCCGTTGAGCAAATCCAGATAGGTGCGCGGGCTGGCGGAGAGCGTGCCTGCAAATTCCAGATGATGATCGGAGTTGCCCAACCACTGCAGCGGCGCAAACAAGGCGCGCCCCGCCAGTTGTTCCTCGGCGCGGCGGGCCACTTCGCCCAAGAGAAGGCTGTCGGTAAAGAGCGGCATGTGGTGGCCGTGCTGCTCCAGTGCGGCAACGGGAAAGATCACCGGCGTGTTCTTGTCCAGCGAGGCGATGTCAGGCCATTTAAGTTCGGCAAGTTTCATGACGCGAGGGGTGGGGGTTATTGGGGTGGCGGCGGGGCCTGCGTGAAGTTGAGCCAGTCCAGGTTCATCAGCCCGCCCTTGCCGGGATGATCAAACCGAACGAAGACATCGGTGCGGCCCTCAGGAGGGGCGAGCGGCGCGGAAAGCTCCACCCACTTGTTCCAGCCGCCGGTGGGCTGCACGGCGACGCGCGCCATCACCGGGCCATCGGCCGTGCCGGCGCGCAGCTCGATGGTGCCGCCAGCGCCAGCCGACGCCACGCGGAAAGTCACGCCGCGCGTATCCGCGAGGTTCAGGTTTGCAAAGCGCAGTGTGTGGCCGTGGTTGATGGCCCCCACAAATTGCCGGTTGCTGCACTCGTCGGCGGAGAGAGTCTGCGGTCCCGCCTGACCATCGCTCTGCTCCGCCTCAAGCCGGCGCTGGCGCAAAGTAATCACAGCATGGCCGGTCAATGGCCCCGCCGGCGCGCGCCCCAAGTCGGTGTACGTGGCCTCCAAAAGCAGCCGAGGTTGCACGCGGTCCTTGGGCAGTGAGAGGCGCGCGGTCAGTCCACGCGTCTGGGCCAAGCCGTTCTGGTCGGCCTTGAGGCTAAAAATCCACTGCACCATCTGGGTCACTTCCGCCGCGTCGTGGCCGGGATGGGGAAGCATGGGCACCGGGCCCCAGACGCCGGTGGAGCCTTTGAGCACACGCTCTACGGAGGCATCCAGCGCACCTGCCTGATTTCGATAGCGCGTGGCGATTTCCAGAAGCGGCGGGCCGACAACCTTGGCGGCTGTGGCGTGGCAATTAAAACAGTCGCTCTGCCGCATCCTTTTCATTCCGGGATCGGCGCTGGCGTCGGAATCGTCAGCGGGCCAGCGTGCGGCGACAAAGACGCGGGCGTCCATGAGCTCGTCATTCTGGTCAGAGGAACCATCCTCCGCGTCGCTCACGCCGATGCGATAGTTGAGGACACTGCCCGGGGTGTAAAAATCGCCGGCGGCAGGCGCGAGGAACCGCACCTGTGGCGGTGCGTTGCCGACCGACACGGGCAGCGTGGTGACGGCGGTGCCGCCTCCTGCACTGGTGATCCGCAGTTCCGCGACGTAATTGCCCAGCTCGCGCAGGGTGAGTTGCGGGGCCGGTTCGCGGGCGAAAACCTTGTTCCCCGGCTGCAGGCGCCATTCATACTGGAGGGGCTGGCCTTCGAGATCCTTGGATAGGCGGCCGTCGAGTGAAACGGTGAGGGGCTCGCGGCCTGCGGCGTTGGTCGCGCTCGCGCGGGCCAGCGGCGCGAGGGGGCCGCGATGGTAGGAGATTCTCAGCAGGCGGCTGTCGGGGTTGGCGCCCCAGGTTTCGCCGTAGTCCAGCATGTAAAGGCGGCCATCGGGCCCAAATTGGGAATCCACGGGGCGCCGGATGGGAAAGGCGTCGGCGTGTTCCGCCGGTGGCTTGGCCTTATTGTTGGACAGAAACACCGCCGCCGTGAACGGCTCGATGCCGGCGAGGCGAGACTGCGCGTCCAGTCGCGCCCACTTGATGAACGGCCGTTGCCAGTCATAGAAAAGAAGGCAGTTATCAAAGTGCGCCGGGAAGCCGCCCGTCTTCTCGAACGAAGGTTTGTAATGGAACACGGGGCCGGCGCAGGCGGTGCGCCCACCCTGTCCCAGCGCGGGGAACTGGGTCGATGCGCCGTAGGGCCACCAGATGAACGCCGGCGTCGCGGGGGGCAGATCCTTGCGGCCTGTGTTGTTGGGACCGACGTTGACCGGGCGCGCCGGATCGAACCGCACGCCGGGCCGTCGCTGGGCGAAGTCATGGTCGGCGTACGCATAGTTGTCGCCGACGAAGTAGGGCCAGCCGAAATTTCCCGCGCGCCGCGCCTGATTGATTTCATCGTAGCCACGTGGCCCGCGCGGGCCATCACCGCCGGCATCGGGGCCAACCTCGCCCCAGTAGAGGATTCCCGTAGCCTCATCAATGCTGATGCGCCATGGATTGCGGCAGCCCATCACGTAGATTTCCGGCCGCCCTTGGGTGCCGTCCTTGGGGAACAGATTGCCCTCGGGAATTTCCAGCCTGCCCTCGGGCGTGGGCCGGACGCGCAGAATCTTGCCGCGCAGATCGTGGGTGTTGGCGGAAGATTTTTGCGCGTCCCACGGCCCGCGGTCGGGACGCTCGTCGATGGGAGCGTAGCCCTCGGAGTCGCCCCCGGGATGCGTGTTGTCCCCGGTGGAAATGTAGAGGCAACCGTCGGGCCCAAATTCCACTGAGCCCGCGTGGTGGCAGCATTCGCGGCGCTGCTCGGCAAATTCCAGCAGCACCTTCTCGCTTTTCAAATCCAGCGTGTCGCCAGTTAGCTTAAAGCGGCTCAGGCGCTGGCCGACATAGTCCTTGGGCGAATAGAGCAGGTAGATCCAGCCGTTGCGCGCGAACGCGGGATCCAGTGCAAATCCCAGCAGGCCGTTCTCCTGCTGTGCAAAGACCTCAATCCGGCCAGCCTCCACGACCTTCCCGCCCCCGGGCGGCACAAAACAAAGGCGCCCCTCGATCTCGTTAAAAAAGATGCGGCCGTCAGGAGCCACTTCCAATTCCATCGGCTGGCGCATCCCCACGGCGAGCGATTCCACCTGAAAGCGGTGGTCGGAAGGCGGCGCGCCCATGACGTGAACCCAAACGCCCAAGGACACAAGCAAAGCAAGTCCGGTCTTCATCAGCAGTAGAAAGGGTTCCTGGGCGCGCATTCCATCCATTTGCGCGGGTCGTGGCGAGAATAAAAAACCCGGCAGCCGCGCGAGTGAGGCTCAGTCCGCGTGCGGCTCTGCCGTGCCTGCATCCACCAGCTTCGCGCCTTCGCTGCGGCAGAGCGCCACAAATTGTTCCTCGGGCAGGCTCAGCCTCCGGCCGCGCCGGTGCAGCACACCCCAGTGGCGCGTCAGCTTGCGCCGGCCCAGCGGCAGCGCCACCAGATGGCCCGCGGCAATTTCATCGCGAGCAACCCACGGCGAGAGAATGCTCACCCCCAACCCGCGCGACACCATTTCGCGGATGGCGCTCATGCTGCCCACTTCCATCATCGTCAACAGCGTCATCGCCTCCTGCTTGAAATAGTGTTCCACGAGCCGCGAGGTCTGGCTGGAGCGGCTGTACAGGATGTAAGGCTGCGTGGGAATCTGCTCGCGGAGGATCCGCCCTGTCACCGCCCACGGATGCCGCGCGCTGACGAGAAACTTGAGCTCGTCCTCAAAGAGCGGAATGAACTCCACGCCCGCATCCGGGCGCGGCTCCAGGCTTAGAACCAGATCCGCGACACCGTCGTGCAGCAGTTCCACCGCCTCGCGCACATCCGCAGAAGCCACGGTGACCTGGCAGAGTGGGAACTTCTGCTTCTGCTGTTCCAGCACCGTTGGCAGCAAAGCCTCACATACGGCTTCGCTTGTCGCCACGCGCAGGTGGGGACGGCCCCACTTGCCCAGCTTCTCCAGCGCGGCGCGCGCCTGTGCCATCTCCCCAAGGATGCGCTTGGCGTGGTGCAGCAGATGTTCGCCCGCGGGGGTCAGGGCGGCGGTTTTGCCCACCCTGTCAAAAAGGCGACAGCCTACATCGGCTTCCAAGCCTCGGATGGCGTGGCTGATGGCCGACTGTGTCAGGCACAGCTCCGTTCCGGTGCGCTTGAAACTGCCCGTGTTTGCCAGCGTGACAAACGCGCGCAGCTGCCGGCTGTCCAGAGTTTCGCTCATGCGTCCGGAAGAATGGCCTTCATCACGATGCATGGGGGAGCAAGGCGCGGGCCAAGCGTGAATTCCGTTCATGCGATGCCGTAAAAAGTTTCACAGCCACTCGTGCCGTTGATGCCGTGGCTGGCAGCGCGGCTGCTTCCGTCCTCGGTATGAATTGGTCAGAGCTAAGAAGGGCCGGACACTGGCCGACACTGGTCACCGCCTTCCTCTATTTCGACTACAGCTTCATGTTGTGGACACTGCTGGGGGCGCTGGCAGTGCAGATTGCGGCACCCGAATCGCTCAACTTGAGCGCCCAGCAGGTGGGATGGATGGTCTCCATGCCCATCCTCTCCGACTCGGTCTTGCGCATCGTGCTGGGGCTGCTCTCCGACCGCATCGGCTCAAAGAACACCGGCATCATCGCACAGAGTGTGGTCATCGCCTCGCTCGGCGCGGCATGGATTTTTGGAGTCAGTGATTTCCCGGCGCTGCTGATGCTGGGTGCGGCGCTGGGCTTTGCGGGAGCCAGCTTTGCCATCGCGCTGCCCCAGGTGGCGCGTTGGTATCCGCCGCACATGCAGGGCCTGGTGCTGGGCCTTGCCGGCGCGGGCAACATCGGCGTGGTGCTGGATGCGATCCTGGCGCCACGACTGGCCGAAGCCTACGGCTGGCAGGCGGTTTTTGGGTTCGCGATGATCCCGGCCGCGATTCTATTGGGCGTGTACGTGGGATTCTCCAAGGACGCGCCGGGCCGGGCGGCCCCCAAGCGGCCTGGCGATTACCTCAAGTTGTTTCGCGAGGGGGACACGCACTGGTTCTGTTTCTTTTACACCGTGAGCTTTGGCGGCTTTGTGGGACTGGCCAGCACGTTTGCGGTGTACTTCAACACCCAGTTTAGATTGTCCGCGGTGGGAGCCGGCGAATTGGCGGCCCTGTGTGCGGGGGCGGGCGCGCTGGCCCGGCCGGTGGGCGGCGCGGCAGCCGACCGGATGGGCGGCGTACGATCGCTGTATGTGTTCTACGGGACGGCCGCGGCGGCGTTGGTTGCTGCGGGACTCCTGCGCTCGCTGCCGCTCAATTGTGCGGCGTTGCTCGTGGCCTGCGCGGCATTGGGCATGGCCAACGGCGCGGTGTTCCAGCTCCTTCCGCAGCGATTCGGAAAGGACATCGGGCTCATGACCGGCATGGCCGGCGCGGGCGGCAGCATGGGAGGCTTTGTGATGGTGATGTTGATGGGGCAAAGCCGGCAGCACACGGGCGACTACCTTGCCGGCCTGTTTGCCTTCGCCGCGTTGTGCATCATGGCGTTGGTCGGGTTGACCCTGGTGAAACGCCGGTGGCGCACCACGTGGGGTGCGGTGGCCGCCGCGCGCATCTGACACGAAAAGGAATCACATGGACACCCCCCTCCATGAACCACGGCCGGACATGCCGGCCGACGCTGCAAGGCCGCACAGTCGCCTGCGCGTGCATGCAACCCGCTACGGGCGTGCTGCCGACCCTCACGCTCCGGGTGACGACGCCCACATCTCGATGGCGATGGAGGATGGAACCTTCCTCGCCGTGGTCTCCGACGGGGTGGGATCGGCGCGGCAGGGGAGGGATGCCGCGGTAAAGATTGTGGCGCAGGTGTCCGCCAACTTCCGCAACCGCCCCCGGGCATGGGGCACCGGGAAGGCGCTGGAGGAAATCACGCGACACCTCAACCGCCAGCTCTATCAGGAGGGACTTGCTCGCCACGAATCGCCGGAGCTGGCGGCCACGGTCGTCGTCGCGGTGCTGGAGGGCGACCGGCTGCACATCCTCAATGTGGGCGACTCGCGCGCGTACCGTTTCCGCGCGGGTAAGCTCGAGCGGCTCTCGCTGGATCACCGCACTCAAGCTCAGAGTCACGTGCTCAGCGCGGCGATGGGGCTGGCCGATTTGGTCGCGCCCTTCTGCACCCGCAGCGATCTTGCCGTCGGTGATTTCATCCTGCTGTGTACCGACGGCCTGACCGATGTGCTTGGCGACGACGTCATTTCCGAACTGCTCGCCGAACGGGTGGGCGCGCGGGGCTTAGTCGCCATCGCCCGCGAACGCGCCACTCCGGAGATGATGGACGACACCACCGCAGTCGTGTTGGAGGTGTTGGAACTGGGGGCGCCGGCCGCCAATGCGCCCGAGGCGCTGCCCATCCCCGGCCGGCTCAATGTCGGGGACGTGGTGGACGGCTACACCCTGAGGCGCAGTTTTCGGACGAGCGACCGCACCTGGCTGGCGTCCAAGGCGGGCCGGTCGCATGTGCTGAAATTTGCACCGCTGGCCGCCCAGACGAACGACCCGATCCTCACGGCCTTCATCCGCGAGGTGTGGACCGCGACGGCATTGCAGGCCGATTTTTTTCCGACGGCATTGGCGCCGGCCGACGCCACGGCCCGCTACTACGTGCTCGAATACATCCACGCGCCCACTCTCAAGCAGTGGCTGGCCGATCACGGGCCACTGTCTGGTGAAGAGGCGGTATCGCTGGGCCTGTTCCTTCTTGGTGCCAGCCAGTTCCTGCTGCGGCACGACTTTGTCCACGGCGATTTGAAGCCCGAGAACATTCTGGTGAGGGGCGAGCGTGGCGCGCTGGTGTTTAAGCTCATCGATCTGGGCAGCGTGGCTGAGGTGTTCAGCGTGAACTCGCGCGCCGGCACTCCCAGCTATCTGGCGCCCGAACGGTTTCGAAACGCGGCCACCTGCGAGTCTACCGAAATCTTCTCGTTGGGTGCCACGCTTTATGAAGCGGTTACCGGCAGGCTCCCGCATGGCGAGATCGAGCCGTTTCAAACGCCGCAATGGCGGGCGGTCAAACCGCCCAGCAGCCACAACCCGATCATCCCCCCGTGGTTGGACGCCATCATCCTGCGCGCGCTGGCGCGGGAGCCTCGGGAACGTTACGGTGCCTACAGCGAAATGAAGTACGATTTCGAGTGTCCCGCCAAGGTGAAGCTCTTCCGCTGCGCCTCGGCTCCGCTCATCGAGCGCGACCCCGTGCTGCTGCTCAAGCTGCTGCTATTGGCCAGTGTCGCGGTGAACCTCTACCTGATTTGGAAAGCGTGCTCTCCCTGATATGAGTGCGCGCCGCCTCATGCCTTGGATGGTCGCGGTGGGTGCCGCGTGTGTCGTGTGCGCGGCCGTGATCGCAGGCTCGCGCGGGCTCAAGCACTTCGACGCCGCGCTACTCTACTACGCCATCGGCTCGGTGCTTGCCGCGGCTGCGGTGGCGTATCGCTTTACCGTGTGGGCGCAGCGCCCGCCGTCACGGATGTATTTTAAGCGCGGCCTTGAACTGCTGCTGCGTCGCGGCACTGGACGCCTGCCCGCAGTGGCGCTCGCAACCGCCGACAAGATCGTCGCCCAGAATTTCATCCGCCGTCGCAGCGTGTATCGCTGGGTGATGCATCTCTGCCTCTCTGGCGGCTGCACGCTGGCGTTTGCCATCACCTTTCCGCTCGTCTTTGGCTGGGTTCACTTCGCGCCGCTGACGGGCGATGCGGAGACTTACCGGGTGATGGTGCTCGGCTTCGGCGTGGACTCGTTTCACGTCGCCGGCGTGAAGGCATTCGTGATGTTCAATCTGCTGAACCTCTCCGCGCTCATCGTGCTGGTCGGTCTGATCATGGCAGCAGTGCGGCGTTTCACCGACGCGGGCGAACGCGCCACACAGAAATTCTGGGAGGACATTCTACCGCTGCTGCTCATCTTCGCCGTCACCGCCACAGGCCTCATGCTGACGGTGAGCTACAAGTTTCTCGGCGGGCGCGGCCACTCGCTCATCGCGGTGGTGCATCTAGTCAGCGTCTTGGCACTGCTCTTCTACATCCCGTTCGGAAAACTCTTCCACATGTTCCAGCGCACCTGCTCGCTGTGCGTGTCGCTCTACAAGAAGGCGGGCGCACGCGGGCCGCGAGCTCATTGCATGTGCTGCGGCGAGGATTTCGCAAGCCGGATGCACGTGGACGATCTCAAGACCGTGCCCGATTAACTCGGCTTCAATTACCGTTTCGCTACCGCGCGCGGCGAAGTCCACTACTCCGACATCTGCCCCGCGTGTCGGCGCAGGCTTCTGGCACTCAACCAAGGTCGTGCCGTCGGTCGTTAAGTCATGGCGACACTCACCCAATCCGATTCGTGCTACACCGAGCAATTCGGCCCGACCCTCAGTTTCGCACCCGCAGGCGGCTGGGGCTCGCGCCAGCCGGACAAGCTCGTGAAGACGCATTGCTGTTTTTGCGGCGTGCAATGCGGCATTCAGCTCAAGGTTTCTGACAATAAGGTCGTCGGCTTCGAGCCGTGGGAGGAGTTTCCTGTCAATCAGGGCAAGCTCTGCCCCAAGGGTGTAAAGCGTTACCTGCAAAACGATCACCCCGACCGCCTGCTTACGCCGCTCGTGCGCACGGATTCAGGCTTTCGCGCCGCGACGTGGGACGAGGCGCTGAGCAAAACCGTCGCCGCCATCAAGTCCATCCAAGGAAAATTCGGCAAGGACGCGTTTGCTTTCTTGGGCGGCGCTTCGATGACGAACGAGAAGGCCTACCTCAATGGCAAGTTTGCCCGGCTGGCGCTGCAGACGGCGAACATTGATTACAACGGCCGCCTTTGCATGGTCAGCGCCGGCGCGGCTAACCGCATGGCCTTTGGCGTGGATCGCGCGGCCAATCCGTGGAGCGACATCCCGCTTGCCAAGGCGCTGCTCATCACCGGTGCCAACATCGCCGAATGCTTTCCCATCCTCACCGACCATGTGTGGCGCGCGCGCGATCACGGTGCCAAAATCATCGTGATTGACCCGCGCATCACACCCATCGCGCGCACGGCCGACCTCTTTCTGCCCGTGCGCCCCGGCCGCGACAGCGCGCTGGCGAACGGCATCCTGCATGTGATGATCGAGCGCGGGTGGATTGACGAGGCGTTCATCGCCGCGCACACGCACGACTTCGACAAGGTCCGCGCACTCGTCGCGAAATACACACCGGCCCTCACCGAGCGCATCACGGGCGTGCCCGCCGCGAGCATCGTGAAGGCTGCGGAAATCTGGGGCCCAGCCGAGACTTCAATGCTGCTGCACGCGCGCGGCATCGAGCACCACACCAAGGGCGTCGAGAACGTCCTCACCTACATCAACCTCGTGCTGGCCACCGGCCGCATTGGCAAGCCTGGCTGCGGCTACGGCACGATTACCGGGCAGGGCAATGGACAGGGCGGCCGCGAGCATGGCCAGCGCTGCAACCAACTTCCCGGCGGACGCGACATCAACAAGCCTGAGCATCGGGAGTTCATCGCGAAATTCTGGGGCGTGCCCGAGCCGGAGCTGCCCAAGCAGGGACTCACCGCATGCGAGATCATGGACGCCATTGAGCGCGGCGAGATCAAGGGGCTGCTCTCCATCAGCTTTAATCCACTTGTCTCCATTCCCGATGCGAGCCGAACACGCGCCGCGCTGGAGAAACTCGAGTTCCTGGGCTGCATCGATTTCTTCCTCAGTGAGACCGCCCGCCACGCGGACGTCGTGCTCGCCGGCTCGTTGCAGGAGGAGGACGAGGGCACCGTGACGACCGGCGAGGGGCGCTGTGTGCGCCTGCGCAACTCCGTTTCGCCGCCCGGCGACGCCCGCGTGGACTGGCAAATCATCTGCGACCTGGCCGCGCGGCTGGGCAACGCGGCGGCGTTCAACTATGCGCGGCCAAAGGAAATCTTTGACGAGCTTGCAGCGGCCAGCAAAGGCGGGCCGATTGATTACAGCGGGATGAGCTATGAGAGGCTCGAACAGAACTTCGGCATCTTCTGGCCGTGCCCCGCGCCGGAGCATCCGGGCACGCCACGACTCTTCGAGGGCGGGGAGTTTCATCATCCCGACGGCAGAGCGAAGTTCCATGCGTTTGATTATCGCCCGCCCGCGGAAGACGTAGATGCCCAGTTCCCGCTCTTCTTCACGAGTGGGCGTGTCGTCTCGCAATACTTGAGCGGCACGCAGACGCGGCGCATCGGCGCGTTGGTGGAACAATATCCCGAGCCGCTGTGCGAAATGCACCCGCGTCTGGCCGCGAAACTTGGCGTCAAGGATCGCGACCTCGTGCGTGTGTCCACGAGGCGGGGTGAAATCACCGTGCCGGCGCAAGTCGTCACCAGCATTCGGCCCGACACGGTGTTCGTCCCGTATCATTGGCCGGGAAGGAAGTCGGCCAACCTGCTCACGAACCGCGCGCTCGATCCCATCTCGAAAATTCCCGAGTTCAAAGTCTGCGCCTGCAAGGTGGAGAAGGTGGCCGACGCACCCGCCCAGCCCGCGCGCCAGTTTCCAGCGCGATCACAACGTGCCGCATCGACGCGATGAACGACGCCTTGGAATTCTTCATCGATCCCTCGCGCTGCATCGGCTGTCAGGCGTGCGTGCAGGCGTGCGGCGAGTGCGACACCCACCGCGGCACGGCGATGATCCACCTCGATTACGTGCACCGGCCGACGGGCGTGCAGACCACCCCGGTCGTCTGCATGCACTGCGAAGACCCGACGTGCGCGAAGGTCTGCCCCGCCGATGCCATCAAGCAGGACGAGCAGGGCGTGGTCTTGAGCGCCGCCAAGCCCCGCTGCGTGGCGTGTTCCAACTGCGTCCTCGCCTGTCCGTTTGGCGTGCCAAAGATGCAGACGAGCTTCGACCTCATGATGAAGTGCGACATGTGCTACGACCGCACGAGCATCGGCAGGAAGCCCATGTGCGCCACGGTGTGCCCGAGCGGCGCGCTCTTCTACGGGCCGCGCGACTACGTGGAGAAGTTCCGCCGCGAGCAGCCGGTGAATGAGTTTCAATTTGGCGCCCAGACCGTGCGCACCAAGGTGAACATGATGACGGCACCCGGCGTGAAGGCGCTGCCCTTCGACGTGGCGGACTTCCTTCCGTTCGAAGCGCTCGATGAAGACCCGCTCGCGCTCGCTCGCGCAGGCGCGCCCGATGTTGCCGATGCGGCTGTGTGGCACGAGTTGCACGACCCGAAGGCTGAATTGGAATTGATTTGCGAATGAGCAACCTCACCGCCAACCCAACATCCGAGTGGCGCAGCGACTACCCGATTGGGCAATCGGAGGAACACCGGCTCACGCGCCGGCAGTTTGCAAAGTTCGCCTGCGGTTCGGCCGTCGCTCTTGGCGCGGGCTGGGTGGCCAAGGACAGGTGGCTTGCGCCGCCGCGCGCCACCGCGCCCATGCTCGTCGCGCAAGCCCAAGAAATCCCAGTCGGCGGCTACAAGCTCTTCAGTTACCCGACAGAGCATCATCCGTGCATCCTCGTGCGGCTCGCTGAACTCGAGTTCGCCGCCTACAGCCAGAGCTGCACGCATCTGCAATGCCCCGTCCACTATCAGCACGACGCAAAACAGTTTTACTGCCCGTGCCACGAGGGCTTCTTCAGCGCGGAGGACGGTCGCGTTCTGGCCGGTCCACCACCGCGCCCGCTGCCGCGTTATCCGATCGAGATTCGTGACGGCCAAATCTGGGTTCTGCCTGCACTTCTGGCTGCGAATTGAGCCTGTCCCGATGAATGCCACTGTGAACGAGATCAAGTCTTCCGCCGACGCAGCCTTCACGGCCGAGCAGAAGGAATTCCTCGCCGGGTTCATGGCGGGAGTGGCAGGGCGCGGATTGCCGCCCTATGTCGGCACGACGGCAGACGGACAGATCACTGGCGATCCCAAGCGCGGCGGCCCCAACCTCGCCGCAGAGCTCGTCATGGGCACGCCGCTGGCGGATCTCACCAAGCAGGAGCGCTGGAAGCACGAGGAGCATCCGCTGGATGGTTGGGATCGCATTATGGCGCACGCCGAGCAGGGGAAATTGCCGGACGAGGAGGACACGTTTCGCTTCCGCAATTTTGGGTTGTTCCATGTTTCGCCCGTGCAACGCAGCTTCATGCTGCGCTGCCGCATTCCCGCAGGCGAACTCACGTCGGCGCAACTGTCAGGACTGGCGGGCATCGCGGACGACTTTGGAAACGGCAAGGCCGCCATCACCACGCGGTCTAATTTGCAGATCCGCGAAATCCAGCCGGCGAATCTCGTCAACGTGCTCACGCGCCTGCAATCGCTGGGCCTTACGGCGAAGGGCAGCGGCGTGGACAACATCCGCAACATCACCGCGTCGCCCACGGCGGGCATTGACCCGCAAGAATTGCTGGATACCAGGCCCTTTGCGCACGCGCTGCACCACTACATTCTCAACCACCGCGAATTCTACAACCTGCCGCGCAAGTTCAATGTCGCCTTCGAGGGAGGTGGCACCGTCGACACCGTGGCCGACACCAACGACATCGGATTCATGGCCGTGACCTTGCGTGATCCTGACACGGGTTTGGCGTGGCAGGACGGAAGGGCCGTCGCATTGCCGGGGGGAGTGTACTTTCGTGTCGAACTGGCGGGCATCACCGGCCACAGGCAGTTGGCGAGCGATAGCGGCATCCTGGTGAAGCCCGCCGAGGCGCTGGCGGTTGCGGCGGCCATCATTCGAGTCTTTCTCGAACATGGCGACCGCACCGACCGGAAGAAGGCCCGGCTCAAATACCTCATCGATAAATGGGGCGTGGAGAAATTCCTCTCCGCCGTGCAGCAGAAGCTCGCATTCAGTCTGGTGCGACTGCCTCTGGAACGGTGCGCGAGGCGCCCGGCGGCGGTGAAGCACGGCCACATTGGCGTCTTTCGCCAGGCGCAGAAGGGCCGCAACTACATCGGCGTCGTCGTGCCCGTTGGCATCCTGACGGCGCGGCAGATGCGCCGCATTGCGGACCTGGCGGCCAATTACGGTTCGGGTTCGCTGCGGCTGACGCCGTGGCAAAATCTGCTCATCCCCGATGTGCCTGATGCGTTCGTTGAGGTGACCAAACGCCAGATCGTGCGCGCGGGATTGCACCACGAATCCACCCACATCATGGGTGGGCTGGTGGCCTGCACCGGAAACACTGGTTGCAAGTGGGCGGCGACTGACACCAAGGGGCAGGCGCTTGCACTGGGCAGGCACTTGGACCAGCGCGTGCGTCTGGATCAGCCTCTCAACATCCACCTGACCGGCTGCCCGCATTCCTGTGCGCAACATTACGTCGGCGACATCGGCCTGCAGGGCGTGAAGGTGGGCCACGGCGGAGAAGGCTACCACATCGTCTTTGGCGGCGGCACGGGTGCCGATGCGGCGATCGGCCGGCAGGTTTTTACTGGCATCGCCTTCGGTGAAATCCCCGCACTATTGGAACGCGTGCTCAAGACGTACCTCGAGCGGCGGCAGGCGGGGGAATCGTTCGCCGCATTCACGCGCCGACACGACGTGCGGCAGTTGCAGGAGATGTTCTCAGAATGAACGAGCCGTTGATTCCCATCCTGCCCGACACGGCGCCGTTCACTCGTGAGCAGCGTGCCTATCTGAACGGCTTTTTTGCCGGGCTGTATTCCCGCTCTGCGGCCCCGCAGGGATCGCCGCAGGACGCCCCCCTTCCGGCGCTCGTGCCGCTCACCATTCTATTCGGGTCGCAGACCGGCAACGCAGAGACTTTGGCCCGGCGCATCGCCAAGGAGGCCGGCAAACGCGCCTTCGCTCCCACCATTCACGATCTGGGAAAGTACGCACTCCATCAGCTTGCGGGGGAACGTGCGCTGCTGCTGATCACCAGTACGTTTGGCGACGGCGACCCACCCGACAACGCCAAGGCATTTTGGGAAGCCCTGAAAGGCGGCTCCGCGCCGGGATTGGCAGAGCTGCGGTTTTCCGTGTGCGCGTTGGGCGATTCGACCTACCCGCGCTTTTGCGAGTTCGGAAAACGCGCTGACGAACGCCTTCAAAAGTTGGGTGGCCTGCGGGTGCATCCACGTGCCGATTGTGACGTGGACTTTGAAACGCCCTTCGCGGCATGGCTGGAGGGCGCGCTGTCGGCACTGGCCACGGCTGACGCACCCCGTGCAGTCCCATTCACCGCAACGACGCCTCCCACAACAATCCCGACAGCCAAGACAGGCACCTACTCGCGCGCCCATCCGTTTCCGGCGCCGCTGCTTTTCAACCGCCGCCTCAATGGCGAAGGCTCTGCGAAGGACACGCGACACCTGGCCTTCGGCCTCGCCGATTCCGGGCTTGCGTACGAGGCGGGTGACGCCCTGGGTGTGCGTCCGACAAACTGCCCGCGACTGGCGGATGAAGTCACCACCGCACTGCACTGTTCGGGCGACGAGCCGGTTCCCGGACGGGACGGCGCGGAGACGACATTGCGCGAAGCACTGGTGCGCGATTACGAACTCACACGCATCCCGCAGGCTCTGCTGCAGTCCGTGGCGGACCAGTCCGGCGACAAGGCGTTGCAAGGGCTCCTTGCGCCGGGCACCAACGGTGAGCTGGCAAAGTACCTGCACGGCCGCGAGATTGTGGACCTCCTCGGGTCACATCCAAGCGTGAGCTTCGCGCCGCGCCCTTTCGTAGCGCTTTTAAGAAAACTCCAGCCGCGCCTCTATTCCATCGCGTCCAGCCTCAAGGCGCATCCCGGCGAGGTTCACCTGTGCGTGGGGGTGGTTCGCTACGAATCACTGGGCCGTCCGCGCCAGGGGGTGTGCTCAACCTACCTTTCCGACCGCGTGCCTGACCGCGCCGCCGTGCCGGTGTTTGTGCATCAGAACAAGAATTTCCGGCTGCCGCCCGACCCCGACACGCCGATCATCATGGTCGGGCCGGGCACAGGCATCGCGCCCTTCCGTGCCTTTCTTGAGGAGCGCCGCACTGTCGGGGCGGGGGGGGCCAACTGGCTCTTCTTCGGCGACCAACGCGCGGCAACGGACTTTCTATTCCGCGAGGAACTCGAGGCGATGCAGCGCGAAGGCGTGCTCTCGAGGATGGACGTTGCCTTCAGCCGGGATCAGGCGGCGAAGGTGTACGTGCAGGACCGGATGCGGGAATATGCGCGGGAGATCTTTGAGTGGCTTGAGGAGGGGGCCGCCTTCTACGTTTGCGGCGACGCAAGCCGCATGGCCAAGGATGTGGACGCGGCACTGCACGAACTGGTCGGCACCGCCGGCGGCATGTCGCCGGAGCAATCCGCCGGATATGTGGCGGCCCTAAAAAAGGCCAGGAGATACCAGCGCGACGTGTACTGACGAGTCCGCGCGCTCGTCAGGAGAGCAGGCCCGCAATCACCTCGCCATGCACGTCCGTCAGGCGCCGGTCGATGCCGTTGTTCCGGACGGTGAGCCGCTTGTGGTCCAAGCCCAGCAGGTGAAGCACGGTGGCGTGAATGTCGTACACGGTCGTGGGGTGGTTGCGGTCGGCGGGCTTGTAGCCCCAGGGGTCGCTCTCGCCGTGGGTGATGCCCGGCTTGATGCCGCCGCCGCAGAGCCAGTTGGTGAAGCAGAAGGGATTGTGGTCGCGCCCCCTGCCGCCCTGCGAGCTGGGCATGCGGCCAAACTCAGTGGTCCAGAGGATGATCGTGTCATCGAGCAGGCCGCGTTGCTTGAGGTCGAGGATGAGCGCGGAGGCGCCGCGTGCAAAGCCCATCGCCAGCGGCCCGTGGTCGCGCTCAATATCCTCGTGAGAATCCCAGTTGCGCCTCGGAAAGCCATTGTCGTTGCCGCTCCAGATCTGCACGAATCGCACGCCGCGCTCCAGAAGCCGCCGGGCGACGAGGCACTTGCGCCCAAAATAATCGCGTTCCTCGTCCGCATTGATTTCCTTGGGCCACGCCGGCGGGTTGCGCTTCACGCCGTAGAGGGCCAGCATGCCGTCGGATTCCTTCGAGATGTCGAGCGCCTCGGGCGCGGCGAGCTGCATGCGCGCCGCCAGCTCGTAGCTGCGGATGCGCCCCTCCAAGCGCGGGTCGCCGGCGCGCCCGGCGGCGTGCACGCCATTCAACCCGGCCAGCGTCTCATGCGCCGCCTGCTCGCCCGCGCGTGTGATGAAGTCGCCCTTCCTGTGCGCGAACAAATCCGCGATGGGGGCCTCCGTGCCTGGATGAATCACGGTGCCCGAGTGGTGCGAGGGCAGGAATGCGGCGTCCCAGTTTTTCGAGCCGTTCGACGCGAATCCCCGATGGTCCGGCAGCACGACGAACGTCGGCAGGTTTTCGTTTTCGCTGCCCAATCCGTAGCTCACCCAACAGCCCATGCCAGGAAAGCCCGGCAGATTAAAGCCCGTCGCCTGCAGGAGCGTCGCCTGCGAATGCACGCCGGTCTTGCCGGTGAGGTTGTGGATGAACGCCAGTTCATCGGCCACGCGGCCCAGATCGGCCACCGGTTCGCTCAACATTTTCCCGCATTGGCCATGGGGCCGGAACGGCCAGACTGGCCGCAGCCAGGGGCCGAGGCCGTTTTGAAACGCCTCGACCGGCTCGCCAAAGTCGCTGGGTTCGCCGTGACGCCGGACCAGCTCGGGCTTGAAGTCAAACAAATCGACATGGCTCGCCGCACCCGCCATGAAGAGCTGTACAACACGCTTGGCCTTCGCTGGAAAATGAGGAGTGGGGAGACCCGCAGTCCGCGATGGCGCGGGGTTCTTTGCCGTGTCCGCAGCCAGCATCTGCGCCAGCGCAATGCCACCCAGACCACCGCCGCTCTGCCAGAGGAATTCACGGCGACTCGTGGGCAGTGAAGGGGTTGGTTGCCGGTGGAAAGGTGAGAGACTGGCACTCATAGCTGGGGTTCCTTGGTGGGCGGCGCAGGCAAGCCAAGCGAACCCAGCCACGTGCGCACTTGGCGCCTTGGCTCACAGTCACGCAGCACCCACTCATCGGAGTGATTACGAAATGGGATGTCGGCGAATGTGAAGGGCGCACGAACGCCGGTCTGGTTCAGATAGGCGCGGGTGGCTTCGGTGGATCCTTCGTGGCTGATGAACTGAGGCCGGTTTGCGAGGCGATTGAGCCGGGCCAGGGCGGCAGTGCGGTCGGCGTCCGCGTACGGCCATTTCGTATTCACGCCGTCGTAATGGCTGTGGCAGATGAAGGCCCGCCAGAGCGGCGCGATGGCATCCTGGCGCAGGCCCACATAATTGCAGGCAATGGCACCGCGCGAAAAGCCGCACAGGACAAGCGCTTTGGTGTCCGCACCAAATTCCTTCGCCAGCCACTGCACCGTGGCGACACAATAGTCGGCTGTCTTGTCCGCATCGCCCCACCAGTTGCGGGCGTTGCGCTTGCCCGTGGGAGCATCCTCAATGAACGGCAGGCAGACCCAGAGGTAATCGCGTCCGCCACAGATCCCATAGCCAAGATTGCACCCTTCCACAGTGCCGTTGCAAACATCGCCAAAGTGGTTCGTGTAGCCGCCATTGCCGGGATACTCGACCAGCATCGGATACTTGCCGCCGCTCTTCCAGTCCGGCGGAAGATAGAGCGAGTGGTGGACTTGCGACGCCTGCCAGCCGGGAGTCGTTTGTTTCACTCGCTTGCCTGCTGCTGGCGCGCCCGCTTCCATCACAGGCACTCGCAAATCAGCGGGCATGGACTTGAGATCCGGCAAGGCCTTCGGCCTTGAGATTGGGGTTGCGCCCTGTGAGAGGAGCTGGGTCAGTACGAGGAGCGCGCAAGCAACGGCCGGGACGATCACAACTGAAATTCTCATCCTCGTTTCCAATACACAAGACTAGTGCCGCGAATGTGTGTCAGGCCCAATCTTTCCCTCTGCTCCATTTCCTCTAGTGCCTTCGTCACTCCCTCCCAGATTCCGTAATCGTGCCAGACCACAACGCCACCCTTGCAGACCATCTGCAGTGCGGCCGGGTGTCGGAGAGCGCGTAGAGATTCGTCTCGACGCCACATTCGGCGGCCAAGGCAGAGAGCACGCCCAGTTCACTGGGCCGCACGTTCCCATTCTTCTTCTCAGGCTCCCAGATGCGGATGGAGCGCACCTGGGTGCAGCGCCTCCACGAGGTTCCGGGCAGATGCGTGGTCTGGGTGAACCGGCTGGGTTTCCCCCGAAGGCGCTCCATGAACCTGCGCCAACGTCGCGAGAGATCGGAGAAGGGCAGATAGATGCGCGTGGCGTAATATCCGTGGAAGAGCTCATTCATCGTACCGGGTTCGATGCAGCAGCATCGGGCATCGAAGGGTGGGAGGGTCAGTCTACAAACGCGAATTCATTAAGGTTAAAGAGAACGCGGCAGACATTGGCCAGCCCGTGCCTCCGGCCCAAGTCCACGAGCGCGTCGTGCTCCTTGGGCGTGGGTGCGCGCGCCAGCGCCTCGCGAAAGGCGCGATCCACCTTGGCGGGCAAGTCGCCCTCTCCCGCGTCCTGCTTCGCAGCAAAGTGTCTGGACATCGTGAGCATGAGTCCGTTGTTGAGCAGTGCCAGCGCCTGCAGCGGCGAGAGGCTCTCATTACGGCGGCCCACTTGGATGGAGGGATCGGCACAGTCCAGCGTGGTCATGAAGGGCTGCAACTGCGAGCGCACGACCATGCGGTACACCGAGCGCCGGTGCGACGCGGGATCGTCCGGGTCGTGCAGGTGATACTCATAATGCGGCGAGTGCTCGGGGTGGGTCACCACAAAGTCGCGGTAGCCGGGGCCTCCCATCCTGAGATCGAGCTTGCCGCTCACCAGAAGCACGCCATCGCGCAAGGCCTCGGCCTCCAGCTTCCGGGGGTTCTGCCGCCACAACAGCCGGTTGGACTCGTCAACCGCCACGCCGCGCGCATTCACGGCCGACGCCTGCCGGTACGTGGCGCTCGTCACGATGAGCCGGTGCAGGTGTTTAAGAGATCCGCCGCCATCCCGAAGCTCCACCGCCAACCAGTCCAGGAGCTCCGGGTGCGTCGGCGCCGCGCCCATGCGCCCGAAGTCATTCGGGGTTTCCACCAGTCCGCGCCCGAAATGGTGCTGCCACACGCGGTTGGCGATGCTCCGCCAGGTGAGCGGATTGTCAGGATGCGCCAGCCATTGCGCGAGCGCCGCACGGCGCGCACCTTCGGCATGGCCCGCCGGCAGGGCGAAGCGTGATGGGGCGTGCGTCAGGGCTGAGAGTGCGCCGGGCGCCACCTCCGCGCGAGGCTGTCTGACGTCCCCGCGGTGCAACAGGTGGATGGCACGCGGCGCACCGCCGAGGGAGCCGGTGCCGGCGAAGGATCCGGAGCCCTGGTGCACGGCGCCGGCGTACACCCACTGGGGCGCGGGCAGCTTCTCCAGCGCGGCCGAAAGCCCGGATCGTTCGCGCGGCAACGCGTCGGCCTCGGCGCGCGTGGCCGGATCGGCCACCCGATCCAGCAGTTCGCGGCGTTGCTTTTCCAGAGAAGCCAGGGCGGCCGGATCGCTGGCGTCGCCGGGAAAGATGCCGTCAGTCAGGTTCTGCCTCGACCAGCGAATGGGCGCCTCGATGGAATCGAGTGCGCGCACGCCCCCCTTGCGCGCGAGGTTGCCGCCTTTGGCGTCGAACGCCTGCAATTCGGAAAGGGCCAGGATAAAATCGTTCTGCCGCGGCGCCAGCCGTGTGGCGGTGACGCGGATGTAGCGGCACTTTTTTCCACTCGTGGCAAACACGACCGCCCGGGTGCCCGGATTGGGGAAGTCCGCGCCGGTGTGGTCGGCCAGCAACAGGTTGCCGGACTTAAAGTCGGCGTCGTCGCCGCCTTCAATTCTGAACCTCACGGGAAAGCCGAAGCCCGCGCCAATGCCGTTGAAGTCGTCATGGCATCCCAGCAGCACTACGCGATCCACCTCGGCGGTGCGGCCCAAGTCCACCTGCACCCACTTGGGCTTGTCGGGCGACGCCTCGATGGCGCTGTGGTAGCCGTGCTGCGGCGGGATGGGCGCGCCGGGTTTTTTCTGGGCGGCGATGCGCGCGTCAAGGTCGGCCAGTTCTTTGCCGCCCCGCTGCGCCAACGCCGACTCGAGTTGTTGCCGGCGCCGATCCAGCGCCCCAAGCCGCGCCTCAATCCGGGCGCGCTGCGCTGCCACAGCCCCGTCGGCGTCGTACCGCTTGTCGGTGCGGTCAATCGCCGCGAAGACGGCCTGAAGGCTGTAGTAATCCTCCTGGGTGACGGGGTCAAACTTATGATCGTGGCACTGGGCGCAGCCGATCGTGATGCTGTTAAAACTCACCAGGGTGTTGCACACCATGTCGTCGCGATCCATGTGGCGGGCAATCTTGCCGTCGATCTTGGTCTCGGGCAGTTCGGCGTGGCCAATGAAATCCCACGGGCCGGCGGAGAGGAATCCCAGTGCCTCCATCCCGTCACGCGTTCCCGGAAAAAGCACGTCGCCCGCCACCTGCTCCTGCACGAACCGCGCCCAGGGCTTGTCCTCGTTGAACGCGCGGATGACGTAGTCCCGGTACGGCCAGGCATTGGGCCGCAGCTTGTCCTTGTCGTATCCGTGTGACTCGGCGTAGTGCACCACGTCCAGCCAATGCCGCGCCCACCGCTCGCCATATCGCGGCGAGGCGAGCAGAGTCTGGGTGAGTTTCTCGTACGCCGTTGGGTCGGCGTTCAGGATGAATGCATCCGCCTGCTCTGGAGTGGGGGGCAGCCCCGTGAGGTCATAGCAAAGCCTGCGCAGCAGCGTCCGCCGGTCGGCTTCGGGCGAGGCCGGCAACGACACCGCGAGTTGGGCGGCGCGGACAAACCGGTCGATGGGATGGGCGGCCCACCGAGCCTCCGACTCGGGCAGCGTTGGCAGCGGCGGGCGACGCAGGGGGCGCGTGGCCCAGGAATCCTCCCACAACGCACCCGCGGCAATCCACTGGCGCAGCACCTCGATTTGCTGTCCTGAGAGCGGTTTGCCTGCCTTGGCGGGCGGCATCCGTTGGGCGGCGTCGGCGTGGGTGATGCGGCGGAAGAGCTCGCTCGATTGGGGTGCCCGCGCAATGAGGATCTTGCCCGAGGCCAGCGCGCCCTCGCGAGTGTCCAGCCGCAACTTGGCCTTGCGCGAAGACTCGTCAGGCCCGTGGCACTGGTAGCAATGCGCGGCCAAAATGGCCTGCGCCTGCCGCTCCAGCGACACGGCGGCTCCCAGCGGATGCGCCAATCCCCACACCATCGCGGCCACGACCCCATGTGCGCTCCATTGCATGGCGCGGAATCTAACCTTCGCCCTGCGCCCCCGCAAGAATTTGAAACCATCGGCCGGGCAAGCGAGTCTGGTTTTGGGAAATGGACTTGCGCCCAAGGCTTGGAGGGCGATAGTCCCAATGCATGGGCACCACGGTGGGTAACGGCGCACGATGGGTGGCGGGACGCGCGGGGCTGGCAGCGTGGGCTTTGGCATTGCTGGCGCTCATCACCTCCAGCTGTTCCCCGCAAGCGCCTGAAACCACTGCGGCTGCCTCCCCTCGCCAGGCTCCCTCCGCGCCGCCTTTGTTTCAGGATCACATTTCCACGGCGACGTTTGCCGAGCAGGCATTTTCCAAGCGTCACCAGTTCGTGGACCTTCATGCGGAGGCCCTGAACACCCTGTCGCATGGCAATGGCCGCGTGACCCTCGCGTTGCCCGGCCGCGGGCTGTTCACCCTCGTCCTCACAAGCCGCGAAGAGAACCCGGTGGCCACCATCACGCATGGCACGCTGGAGGGATTGCCTGAGAGCCGGGTGACCCTCACCACCGTGGACGACAAACTCTCCGGCCGCGTCCTGCTGGCAGATGGATCGCTCTTTCAAATCACGCCCACTCCCGACGGAGTCCATTGCATCTTCGAGGTGGACCGCGCGCTGGTGGACATGGCATGCGAACCTCCTGCGGGGAAGCAGCCCGCCAGCATCCGGGACGAGAAAGGCAACGCGGTGCCGGTGGCCTACCAATTGGCGCGCTGGCGCTCTCTGGCCGACCGCGCGCGCCTGCTGGCTTTGCCGGTGCTGGCCGCGAGCAGTGGGCCGGCCAACCGGGCGGCACTGCGGGGCACCCAGCGCGGCCAGCAGGGGGGAAGCTCCCCGACAAACCGTCCCGCCAGCGGCAAGAGCGTTTCCTCGAAGAAAGGGTCTGGAACCGCAAAGGGTGGAACCAGTTCGCCCGGCGGCAATCCGTTGCCGGGCGCGGGCATTACCAGCACCACCAATACCACGTCCACTGCTGCAAGCGTCCCCAAGGGCGGCGTGACCAAGACCCCCAGCACTGCAGGGGGCGCCCCGAAGGCTGGCGGCAGCACTTCAGGAGCAGGCGCTTCGATTGACATCTACATGTTTTACACCCCGGCCGTGGCGAAGGCCAAGGGAGGCGATTCCGGGGCCAAGGCCTTTGCCGCCTCGGGCGTGGCGGATGTCAACGAGGCGTTTGCCAACAGCGGCATCAAGGCCAAGCTCAATCTGGTGGGAGTGCAGCTTTACCAGCACACCGAGGCGGCCGATCTGGGGGCGGATCTGGGCAAGTTCAACGGGGATGAGGCCGTGAAGTCATTGCGCGACCAGAAGAAGGCGGACCTGGTCTCGCTTCTGGTGGATGGGCCCGACAGCGGCGCGGCGGGTGTGGGCGCGTTGCTCCTGTCTGCCGAGGGGAATCCGGCCGCCTATTGCAGTGTGGTGGTGTACAAGCATGTGCTCACCAATCACACGCTGGCCCATGAGCTGGGGCACAATCTGGGAAGCAACCACTGCTGGGATCAGGGGGGCGATGGCGTGTTCGGGCATTCCCACGGCCACCGGTGGACGGGCACCGACGGCAAGAATTATCGCAGCATCATGTCCTACTCGAAGGACGGCGACATGCGCACCGGGCAGTTTTCCAACCCCGCGGTGAAGCATCAGGGCGCCGCGACGGGCGACGCCCAGAAAGCCGACAACGCGCGCACCTTTGGGGCCACCGCAGGGCCGGTGTCGCAGTACCGCTAATCCCGTACTGCCCGGGTTTTCCCTTCGCGAGCTAGACTCGGGCGGGCCTGCGCAGCCCGCGGCGCGCAAGGTTGACCAGGCAGAAGATCCCCGCCAGCACCCCCGCCACGCACAGCGCGGCCGTGATCCAGTCGGGTCGCTCGGTGTTCAAGGCATGGAACTCCACCGTCATGGCTTCATTGATGTTGTTGTTGAGCGGCTGCATGAAGTCCTCGACACGGCCCTGCTGTGGAAGGTTGATTCGCAGGGGCACGACCACCCTGGCGCTGACCCGTTGCTGGATGCGTTCAATCTCGTCCACCTGGCGCAGGGCTTCCTCGGCGTCAAAGGTGGCCGGTGCGACGGCGGCAGCCTGCCCTTGCGGCTGGCCTTCCGAGGGGTTCTGGGGGGGCTGGTTCGCTCCGAAGCCCGATTCGTTGTTCCCGGGGTTGCGCCGGTTGCTGAAGGCCTCGGCGGCGCTCTGCTCGCGCTGCACCTGTGCTTCGCGCCGTTTCTTGTCGAACTCCTTCTGGGCTGCCTCCAGCTTCATCAGGCGCCCGTTATACTCCGCATCGCGCGCGTCGACGGAGTTGCGCAGGTCATTGAGCGACCGGGAGGCCTGGCCGGCGAACTGGTTCACTGAGGAGAGCTTGCCGGTTTGGAGATTCTGGTCGGCCTGCAGCTGCTGCTTCTCCACGTTCTCGAGCAGCTTCTTGGCGTTGTCGGACTCCTGCTGCGCATACTGCTGGCGCGAGTAGGAGTACGTGTCCGACTTGCCGGAGGCGACCGTCGTGGCGGTGACGATCGTCAGGCCGTCGGTATCGCCTCCCTCCGGCGCGTTGGCGTGCACGCGGTGCGAGGATTCGCCACCTTCGGCGTACTTTCTTATGCGCGACTGCTGCGGCTTGTTATCCATCGAGCCGGTGAACCTGGAGTACGCGAAGTCTTCGGGCAGGTAAAAGCGCCACTGCGCGTTGGAGAGCTGGATGTCCAGTTTGGGGGCGGCGATGTGCACCCGCCCGCTGCTGCTGGGGAACCCGATGCGGCTGGTGTACACCACGTCCACCGGCACCGAGCCCATGTCGCCGCAGGGATCCAGCGGGATGAGAAACGACCCCGACGAGTCCTTGGTGGGCCGCCGGGCCTGGCCGTTCACAAACACCGACCACACCACGGCCTTGGCGTCCTTGGGAAGCGTCAGCGCCAGGAACTGCTTGCTGGTGTTGTCGATCTCCAATTCCATGCGGGTCATCATCTGCCCGTCGGCGGTGACGACGCTGGCGAGCTCGGCGCGGCGCACGCGGGCCTGCTCGACCGAAGCAGACGCCAGTGGTTTGACGCTCATCATCAGTGTGTGGCCGGCCAGCCGGTAGTAGTACACGAGCCGGGCGCTCTGGTTGGCGGCGTCCAGCGTCCACTCGGGCAGGTCCGCCGAGGATTTCTTGTCCAGATTCTCGACTGACTGGGCCTGGATGTTGAGCTTGGCGCGGGCGTCGTCGCCCACGATCACCCAGCCTTCCTCGCCCTCCACCTGGGGGTCGACGGCCACCTGGCCGGGATGCAGATTCTTGCCCTGGGCCGTCGGCCCGGAGAATTCCAGCGGCTGGTTCTTGTCCGTGCTCCATTGCACATATTCCCATTCCAGGTTGAGCACGAAGGTCTGGCCGACGGGCACCTTGTTCTGCAGCTCAATCGTCCAGACATGGCCCGCGTCGGTGGTGTTGGAATCCTTGCGGCGGATGCCCGCACCGGTGACATTGAGCGTCGTGTTGTTGAAGAGCTTGGGCACGCGCACCATGAAGCGTCTTGTGGGGGCGTGTTCCACCGGGTAACGCACCTGCGAGCGGCCATGCACGCGCGTCTGGCCCACGCGCACCCAGCTCACCACTTGGGCCGTGCGCACCCACGGATCCAGCGCCCGGGTGGCGACTGAGAGGCTCCACGAGGGCTGCGCGCCCGGCGCATCGGTGAGGTTGCGATAGGCCAGCGGATTGGCGCTGGCCGGGATGGTCGGCCCGCCCTCGGCGGCATTGGGTGCACCCGCAAAGAGCGCCGCCGTCCACTTGTTGAGTTCCTTGGCAGCCTTTTCCTGCACCTCCACGCCCGGCTCGGCGAAGATGCCGACGTAGGTGGTCAGCTTCTTCAAGCCCAGGGGATGGACGCCGCTGGCCGCCACGTTTTCAGGCAGGCCCGCCATCTGCTGGGAGAGATCCACACGCAGCGGATAAGCACCCAGCGTGCGCTGGCTGAGCGTGACCAGGAGCAGTCGCGCGTTGCTCTCCACGCGCTCCTCCCACTGCGGGTTGTTGGGGCCGGACACGCGGTCCACGCGGTATTTGGCGTCGTCGGGCAGGCGCAGGCGGAACTGGAACACGCCGGCGCGCTTAATCTGGTAGTCCACCTGCGAGGAGACTTGCAACCGGTCCTCATAAATGGCGGTGACGTGGCGCGCCGTGGCCTCCAGTTCCGGCAGGATGGTCTCCAGCCGGGCGACCAGCGTGAACACCGGCTGCAGAAACCGCCAGGTCGTGACTCGGCCGGAGGTGGCCAGCTTGGCCTCGCGCGCAAACTCCGCCGCGTCCACTTGGATTAGCCTGTCGGCGGCCGTGAAGGTGAGGCCGAGTTCATCGAACGACTGCACCCCCACCATGCCGATCTCGCGCTTGACGTTATGGGCATGCGCGAAAGCCAAGGGCACGCTGGCGGGCGGCGCGGGCATCGGCTGTTCGAGTGCGAGCTCGATGGAATACGTGCCCGTGACGCCCGTGGTGAGTTCGACGGTGAGGATGGATTTGCCGTCCACCGTTTCCACAAAGTAATTGCGCAGCGACTTGCCGCCGTTGACCTGCATGAGCTTCCAGCCCGCGGGCAGCGCGGCCTGCGCCGTGCGCAGTTCGCCCTCGGAAACCTGGTAGTGAAGGGTGGTGCGCGTCTGCACAACGCCGTTGCCAAAGGTGACGAGGCTGGCGTTTTCCACAAACACTGACGCGGCGATTTCTTTGGCCTTCTTCACGCGCGGTTTCCACGAGAGCTCCAGCCGGTCGCTCGCGCCGATGATGGCGTCCACCAGCGTCTGGTTGCCGCCGGAGCTGGTCTCCAGCTTCACGGCCGTGGGCATCTCCACTTCCGAGTCGGCCTCGGTGAGCACGGCGTCCACGTCGCTCACCAGCGCCGAGGGAATGGCAAAACCCAGCGTGCGCCGGGTGGCGTCGCCGTCGTGGCGCACGAGGAACTTGAGCCTGACCCCGGCGGCGCCCGCCTCCGGCAGCAGCAGCACCATGCCCGCACCCTCCCGCAGCAGCCGCACCCCCGGCTGAGTGGAGTTGAACTCGTCCACGGCCATGAGCTCGTTAAAGAGCGGGAATTTTTGCTTGGGCGCGCGCACCGTCAGTTTCAATTCGGCCGTCACCAGCGCCACCTCGCGGTGCACCGTGATTTTGTAGTTGGCGGCCGTCAGCGTCACGGTGTTGGTGCCCTCGCCAAAGCGCACGCCCTCGGCCGTCCAGGTGTCAAACGAAAGCTGCCGGCCCGATTCCCAGCGCACCTCGCGGGCAATCTTGCCATTGGGGTGCCAGTGGCGGGAGAGGCCGTGGGCCTCGCCCTCCTGATGGGGCGTCTCCTCGCGCAGCTTGCCATCGGGGTGCCACGCGCGGTAGAGGCCGTGGCGCCGGCCCTGCGCGTAGTCGGCTGTGGATTCCTTCTGGCCGTTGCGATGCCACGTCGTTTGCTCGCCCTGAATCCTGCCCTGCTGCCACGGAGTCTGCCGCTGCCGCTGGCCGTGCTCGAACCACGTGGTCTCCGTGCCATGCAGATGGCCGGCCTGATAATGGGATTCAATGCGCTTCTGCTGGTTCTGATAGAACCCGACCACGACACCGGTGTAGGGCTCGTCCTGGTTCATTTCGTGCGCGGTGCCGTTGCGATCCTGCAACTGTGATTCACGGATGACCCGCGGGCCGCCGGGCCGTTGCAGCAGGATGTCCGGGTCGGCCAAGAGGCGCAGCAGGTGCTGCAGGTTTTCCCACGCCTTGGCGTCGGTCGGCAGCGCCGGAGCCGGCTGTGCCCAAGCCGCGCCACCCAGTCCCAGGCTCAGCAAGAGCGCGGCCACCGTGGCGGCCCCTGCCGTGGAACCACCCGCCAAGGGGGCGGGGGGAGCGGGCGATGGCGGGGGCGCGATGCGACGGGGCGGCCAGTAGTACCACGCCGCCCAGACAAACACGCACACGGCCAGAACCCACGGGATGGTAAAGAGCACGTCGTGCAGCGTGCCGCGGGCGAAGCTGTGCGCGCCCACGCCCCCCAGTGCCAACGCAAGCCCGCCGGTGATCCAGAGCGAATTGCGCTCGTGCCGCCGCAGTTCCAAAATCAGAACCACCAGGCCGCCGGCCACCAGCAGCAGGTGGAGCAGCGAGCGGCGCGTGCGAAGCTGGTCTGTGTTCATGATGCGCGCCTTGATGGACAGCGATTCGCGGTCGCTGTTCAGCGCCTTGGTGAAGACGTAGGCGCGGCCGTCGGTGGGGATTTCAAAGTCCGTGGGGAGAATTCCCGCCACCAAGATTTCGGTGCGTTCACTCGGCTGGCCTTGCTCCGGCGCCGGCATATTGGGATCGGCGGGATTCTCGCCGGCCCGCGATACCGTCGTTCTTCCGGGCAACCCGGTTCCGGGTACCCCCCCCATTCCCCCCCCGCCGCCAAATCCACCGCCACCGGGGCCGCCCTTGGGCTTGTTGCCTGCGACGGGTAAATCCCGTGCGGGCGGCGGATTGGCAGGACTAGGAGTCAGGACCGGCGGCGGCGTCTTGGGCTGGGCTGAGGGGCCTTCGGACTTGGACTGGCTGGGCTCGCGCGACTTGTACTGGGCCGTTCTGTCGAGCTGCTCGTCGCTCTTGGCGTCCTTGGACAGATCATTCTGCCGCCGGCCCGAGCCTCCAGAGGAATCGGGCCCCATGTCGTCCGTGGGTGTGGCCATTTTCGATTTCTCCGCCACTTCCTTCGCAGCCGGGTAGGCCCAGCCGACGGCGTAATCTCCCCTAGTGGATTTGCCGCCGAGCGTGAGTTGAGTGATGGCAAAGAGCAGCGCGAGGGTGCCCGCCACGGCGCCGGTGGCCAAGAGGCCACTGCGCCAGCCGCGCCGAAGGAAGACGTTGAGAATCAGCAGCAGGACGACCGCCGCGGCGGCGACAAGCACCACCCCGCCCCATGCCACCCCCCGGAACCGACCAAGGAGCTTTTCGAGCACCAGCGTCCATGTGTAGGCGGGTTTCTGCGCAGGCACCATGCTGCCGTCAAATTCGTACATCTCGTGCGTCTGCGGCACGTACACCGTCCATCGGCTGAACGTGTTGGGGATGTTGGTGGACGTGGGCCCCTGAAGGAACAGCTCATTCTCCTGCAGGCCCGCCAGACCGGTGTGTTTGAGCGCGGGTCCCGCCTCGGTGTAGCTGATCAGCACCTGAAAGGTCTGGCTCACCCCCGCATCCTCCGGAAGCGGGATGATGTAGGTGTCGCCCTCGATGCTGGGGGTGACGAGCCGGTCGTCCACCTTGGCGGACTTGAACTGGGCTCCTGGCGGGAGCCGAAAGCGCGGGTTTTCCTTGTCGGTTTTCTTCACCGAGAGCGACGCGGCCGTGGCGCGCTCGCCGGTGCTGGTGACGATGGTGGTGAGCGCCGTATAGTCCGCCACGGCGTTTTGCATCGACTCCTCGCGGTGCGGGTCGATGCTGACATCAACCTGGATGTTCTTGGCCGTCTCATACTTGAAGGCGTAGAGCAGGGGATGGCTGATGCGCGCGCGCTCGGCCTCGTCGAGTTCCGACTGGTCAATTCGAGTCAGCCCCAAGGTCGCCTTGGTCTGCACGCCCACGTTGGCGGCGCTGTGAATCATCAACAGGCCCGACTCGCGCTCCACGCTCAAGGGGTGGGCTCCGCGCAGGGAAAGTTGGGCTGACATGGGCATGTCGTAGCTGACCTGGAGGGTGAACTGGTTCCACACCTCCTCCTGCAGGATGAAGGTGAAGAGCGTGGCGTTGCCGCCCTCGACCGGCTCCCGGGCGATCTCGCGCCGCTTCTTGTTGCCCACCAGCTGCACATTCTCCCACGCCGCGGGCACGCGCACCTGAAACTGCTGCACGCCCTGGTCGCTGATGGCGTAGTAGATTTTCGCGAAGCCTGTAATGCGGTTTTCCCCGATGACCACGCCGTTGGCGACCGACGCGACAATGCGCGCCGAGAGGCGGCGCAGCGTGACGGCCAGATCCCAATCCGCCGCGATAGACGAATAAGCCAGGGCTCCGCTGGCGGGCGACTCGCGCAGCCCGGTCAGCGCGCCGGTTTTGATTTCAAAGCCGCGCGTGGCCGACACGGAGATGTCGGCCGTCTGCCGCGCGGCACCGGTGACGCGCAGGGGTGCGATGGCCACGCGCTCGGGCGCCTTGTCGGACATGCGCTCCAGCAACACGGTGAACTGCTGGGCGCCGCGCACCCGCGTGGCGAATTTCACCTGCACCTTGCCGGCCTCGAGCTTCCAGTCGGCCACACCATTGCCACTGAGCTGGGTGATGCGCAGGTCGGCTGCGTGGGCGAGCTCCAGCGCGTAAATCCCCGCCTTCTCCACGTTGAGGTCAACCGTGTGGGTGATCACCGTGCGCTTCTCCTCCACCGACACGTTCACGGTGTCATGCACGTTGATGACCGGCGCGATGCGGGTGAGGCTGACGCCCAGCGTGAAGGGGTTGCGGCTGAAGAATTGCCAGGCGCCCACCATGCCGGCGGCCGTGTCTACCTGCCGCAGGCCCACGAGTGCGGTGGTTTCCACCTTCACGTCCTCGGCTTGCACGGAAACCTGACCCTGCTCGCGCTCCACACCTTCGGGCTGCGGCGGCACCAGAACGGTGGCGTTGCTCTCGGCCGGCTGCTCGGTGAGCAGCGTGACCTGCGCCGCGCGCTCCATGGGCTTGATGAAGTCCAGTGTCAGCGTCTGCCGCCCACCCGCCACGTCGATGCGCCGGTCGCGGATGGGCATATCGGTCTTGAGCGATGTCAGCGTCTGCCCCGCCGGGAAGGTCAGCACCACATTGGTGGGTTTGCCCTGCAGGATCTCGTAGTTGTACACACTGGAGTACTTGATGACGGTCGGGGTGATGAGGATGGTGCTGGCCGTGTTGGCCGTGAGCAATGCGGGGCGTTCCTGCCGCGTGGTCTTGCTTTGCCAGCGCAGCGCCACGCGCTTGTCGGCCCCCACCACGCCGGAAACCTTGGACTTGTCGGCACCTTCGCGCGGTTGCGCGGTGCCCGAGAGCATCTCCAGTTCCAATCCGTTGCCGGCCACCTGGGCCTGCAGCGTGCTGATGGTGGCCACGGGGCCGCCAAACTCCACCTCGCGCAAGGGGTCGGTCTCCTTGATGCGGGCCAGGATTTCCAGTTCGACCTGATACTCGCCCGGCTGCGTCACCGCCAGCAGGTAGCCTTTGCCAGCCCGGTCCAGACGCAACCCCGCCGGAAGGTCTTTCCCCAAAACGGCGATGTCGCCGCTGAAGAGCGGCAGCACCGTTTCCACCTTGTTGGTGCATTCCACCTGAATCGAGGCAGTGAAGCGCGCCTCCTTCTCCGAGACGGTGCCGGTGTATTGGAGCTTGTGAATGGTGACCGGGCCGCGCTGGGGCGGGTTGGGGGCGGCCGCGCCCAAGGCGGATGCGGGCGGTTCCTGGGCCGACAGGGTCAGCGTGGCCAGAACCCAGCAAAGGGGAACGAAGGATGTCATGCGCATAATTGCCTCAATCATAGCGGGAGCCGCAGCGCGCCATTTCTAAAGCGCAGTTGCCCAGTACAAGCCCAGTTTCCGGCAACTGGCTTGCCTGTCCAACACAAATCTGTTCGCAGAAAGACAAAGCCTGCGGCCGGGAACGCTCTTCTTCTACAGACGGATTGCATCAGCCCGGTACTCCCCGCCTGTGGTCTTGGGAAATTCTGGCAATTCAGAAGCGCGCGGCTATCCTCCCCGGATGGACCGCGGGGCGGAGCGTCAACTCATCTCACGCTGCCGGCAAGGCGACCCTTCGGCATGGGATGAGGTGTTTGACCTTCACTACGCAGCCACGGGCCGGTTCGTGTTCCAGCTCTGCGGCGACTTCACGCAGGAGGACTGCGAGGAGGTGTGTCAGGAATCGTTTCTTTCGGTTGTTCGAAACCTCGGAAGCTTCAATGGCGAGAGCGCGATGCAGACATGGATTTTCCGCATTGCCGCCAACAAGGCTCGCGATTATCGCGCCAAGCAGATGGCCGCCAAGCGCGGGGGTGGCATGTTGCCCGTCTCCATCGACGCGGTGGATGACGCGGGCCACCGACTGGTCGATCCTGTAAGCCCGTTGCCGGCCCCCGATCTGGAGCTGATACGGGACGAGCGCTGGCGGCAGGTCAGCCTTGCTCTCGAGCGCATGGGCGGGCCCTGCCAGGAGATTCTTGAATTGCGTTACTTTGCCGATTTGCAGTATGCAGAAATCGCCGAGGCGCTCGATTTGAATGAAAAGACCGTGAGTTCGAGGCTGAGCAAATGCCGCGACAAATTCGAGCGAACCCTGCGCGCCGTTTTTTCGCAGGAGAATCTCGGCGTGCTACCGTCTAAGAAATAGGTGGCCAATGTCAAACGACGCAGACAACCAAGCCGAGCAGTGGCTTAAGGCTTATTCCCGGAAGCGCCGGGAAGAGCAAGGCCCGCTGCCGCAATTGCACCCTGCCACCCGGCGCGTATTGCAGTCGGAAGCGGCCCTCCACTGGCGCGCAACCACGGACGCCGCTTCGGCCGCTCCAGCCGATTGGGGCGCCATCCTTTGGCGTTGGTCACTGGGCAGCGCCGTGGCGGCCGTCATTGTCATCGCCGCCACCCTCTCCTGGTTTGGCCCTCGCCAGCATCCCGGCGGCACCTCGGGTAACGTTGCCAAGAACTCTCCGGCGCCACAGCCATCCGCAGCGCATCCCGACAAGAACAGCATTACTGTCACTGGCGGCACTGCAGCTGCAGATTTGGAAGCTCAACGAGTTGGGGGACGGGCGGAGGTTGACTCTGCACGAAAGGCTCATGTTCTCTCTACCGCAGCCAAAGGAGATATGGCTGCCGCGGCGAAAGAGGCGTCCAAGCAAGACGGCGCAGACCGTCGCTCCAGCGCCAGAACTGGCGAAGGGGTCAGCCTTGCTGATGCTCACGAGCAGGGAATCTCCTCCCAAAAGTCGCGACAACAGTACCAGCAGTTATACCGAAACGAACAGCAGGCCAAAGCGGATGTCACCGCTTCAAAGGACTGGGCCACGCAGGTGCTTGCAGAATTTGTGCTGCAACGCGAAGGCGACACGGTGCAGCTTCGCGATCGTGACGGATCGGTCTATTCTGGGAAGGTGCTTTTTGCCAATGCGCCCGAGGGGTTGCAGGGGTTGCCACTGGCAGCAGTGGGGGTGAGCCGCTCGGCGTTGGTGGGGGCGCTGCCCGCCGGCCCGAAAAAAGGCCTGGGTGGCGCCGTGGGGCCGGCTCCGCAGGCGCCTGTGGCTCCGCCGCCCGCGGGGGGAGTGCGTCCGGTTATTGGCGCGGTGCCGCCGGCTGTTCCCACCGTGCCAGAGGCGCCCGTGGTGCTGCCCAATGACAACGTGGCTAACAGCATTGCCATCCAAGAACTGGGCCAGATGGTGATCGGCCACAATCTTCGTGCGACGCCTGAAGCAGGCGTCGAGCAAGGGCTTCCTAATTTTCGTGGCCGCTCGGTTTGGTGGACCGCCACCACCGCCTACAACGGCGAGGTGACGGTTTCAACGCGCGGCAGCAATTTTGACACCACGCTTGGGGTGTTCGTTCCGGCTGGCGCGGCGGTGCGCCCGTTGGTTTACACCGACGCCGCTGGCCAGGGGAGCGGGCTTGTGTGGAACGACAACGTGCCCGACGGGCCCTCGAGCGAGTTGCGCTTTCAGGGAGTGACCAACGGGCGCTATCTCATCGCGGTGGACGGCGTGGGCGGCGCCAATGGCAAGATTCATCTCATGGTGCGCCAAGACTCGAACAAGACCGGCCCCGCCATCGCGGCGCTTTCGACCGAGCCCAGCGCGTTTTATTTCCAAGTTGCAGGCACTAACCGTTCCACGCAGCAGCGCGTGGAGTTTTCGGGATACTCCGCGGGGGAAGGATCCTCGCCGCTGGCACCTCGTGTGATGGCCACAGCCGGGGGCGGCTTTGGCGGAGGTGGTGCCGGTGGTGCAGGGCCTGCGGGCGGGAAAGCAGAATCCACCGTGCGTCGGTTGAGTGCGCCGCCCTCCCAGCAATCCTTGATGCAATCGCGCGTGGAAGGCCGCGCGCGTGTTGGTCGGGCGGATTTGGCCATTCGGGCTAATGCCGCCGAGGCGACTCCCACCGACAAGCCCGGCGAAAAGCGCTGATAAGGCGGCAGCGTAGAATAGCCGCGCTTTCAAAGCCTCAGTCTAGGCCCGGTCTCCCAGGGTTCATTTCCGGGAGGCGACCCGCACTTCGTCTCCCGCCTGAGGCTCGCCGGTTCTGATTTCCGCCAGCACAAAGCCCTGCTCGCGACCCTCCTGAACCACCAGTTCCGCCACGCGCTGGTCGGCACGGTAAACCCACAACGCGCTGCCTGCTGAGGGCAGTGCCGGTTCGTGAAACTCCACCACACACACACCCAACGCGGCAGGGACATGGGCGACGACGCCGCGTGAAACCGTGGCGTTGGCATCCGCGGGTGCCGTGGCGTTGCCGGCAATCGCGACAACGGAACGGCTCTGGGGTGTTTGGCTTGGCACAGCCGGGCGCTCGCCGCACCCCATAAGGAGTGTCGCAAGACAACCCGCAGCCATCCAACCCGTCCACATGCGGGGCACATTATTTGGTCAGTGCCTCAAAGGCAACTCACGCCAGCGCTTGCCGGGCTGGCCGCCGTCATGGTTCAATCCTCTCTCTCAAAGTCATGATCGTGCATCTGGAACGAGCGGGCCAGCAATTTGGCCCCTACACGGTCGACCAGCTCAATGCCTACCTTGCGGAAGGCTCGGTGCTGCCAACCGACATGGCTTGGTACGAGGGCTGCAGCGGATGGGTGACATTGGATGCCGTGCCCGGTGTCAACCTCGGCAACCCTGCCGCCCCCCCGGCGAAACCTCCACCTCCCGCGCCTCGTGCGGCCCCGGCCCCCCAGGGTCATGGCGCCGGCGCACAACCTGGTGGCGAGGCCGAACCCGTGCGCAAGGTGGAGGAGTTGCCCGAGGACATCCGCAAGCGGCCCCATGAGATGGAGGCGGACACCTGTCTCTACAACGGCTGGATTTTCTTCCAGTTGCATCCTTGGGCCATGCTGCTGGCGGCGTTGATCCTCCTGCCCCTGGGTTTGATCTCCGCCTTGCTGGTGGTGCCGGCGGGACCGTTCCTGGGAGGCGCCTTCATGTTCTTTTTGCAGAAAAAACGCTCGCGCAAGGGAGGCGTCGGGCTGATTTTCATGGGGTTTGGCGCCCGGTTCCCCCAGTTGATGCTGGCGTGGGTTGTCCCGTGGGCCATCGCGTTGGTGTCGGTGGTGCCGGGAATCCTGCTCATCTGGGGCGGGGTGTACCGTTTCGATCTCTACGTGGTGGGCGCGGAACTCTCCGGTGTGTGGGATGCCCTGTCCATTGTCGCCGGTTCGGCGATGGCGGTTGTGACGGAACCCAAGTCGCTGGACGACGCGTGGGCCATGATTCAGGCGGCCCTGTGGACGGGGGTGGCGCAGCTTTCGGCATTCTTCACCACGCTGGGAACGATGTCCTTCCTCGCCAAGCTCAGCCTCTTTCTGGGCACGGCGCTGATCGTGGTGCCGCCGATCTACCTCACGTTGTGCTGGATGTTCGCCGTGCCGCTCGTGGCCCATTACAAGATGGGCTTTTGGGAGGCGATGGAACTGAGCCGGGACGTGACGAAGAAGGACGTAATGGGGATGGCCTTCTACGTGGGGCTGGTAATTTTGTTTGTGCTGCTGGGAGTGGCGCTGATGGGCATGGGGCGCGTGCTTTCCACCGGCGACACCGGTGCGATGGTGGGGGGCATTCTCCTGATCGTGGTGGGCGCGGTGGCGGTGGTGTTCGCCATGGCGGTGTCCGCGTCGTCCTTCGCAGTGGTGTACGAGGAATACTGCTCCAAGGCCCGCAAGATGGAGGACGTGCCCCAGTGGCTCATCTACATGTTCCTGGCGGGTGCAGCCGGGTTCGTTCTCTCGATCATTCTGGGGGCGTTCCAGATGATCATGTCCTCCTATCAGACGGCGTAAGAACCTGCTCTGCGGCGTCAGCGTCGGCCGCCCCTGCCGCCGGGCTGTTCCTCCTTGTCAAATCGCGACTTGCTCAAATCCCCGGTCTTGCCCGTAAAGAGCGCGCCAATCTCCTGTTCCCAAGGCGTGTCCTTGGTGGTCTCTTTCATGTCGCCAAAGGTGGGGTTCTTGGCCGTGTTGCCTTCCATGTCCACAAAGCCGCCGGCCTCCTTGGGCATTCCAAAGACGTCAAAGCTGCTGAGCATGATCTTCTGAAACCGCCGGCCGGGCACCACTTGGAACACGATTTTCTTGTCCACGCGCTTGAGCTCGCCCGAGCCGGGGTCGGTGAAGGGCTCGTAGCTCTTGTTGACCCAACGGCGCAGCACTTTCAAGCGGCTGTTCTCATACTCCGCAATCCAGTCGATGCGGTTGGAGGCCATGAGATACACCTGCTCGGTGCTAAAGCGATCCTTGTCCCACCAGAGCAGGCGGCGGCGCACCTCCTTGCCCTCGGCGTCGCGCTCGATGGTGGTGGACTTTCCGATCGGGAAGTCGTTGTCAAAGTCCATCTGGTGCAGAAGCCGCCCCTCGGCATCCCAGGCATACGCGGGCCCCTTGAGCTTGCCCTTCACCACGATCACCTCGGCCAGCTTGCGCTTCTTTTCCGCATCCCATTCCACCACCCGCGCCGTCACCGCCGTGCCGTTGAGGTCCCTGGCCACCACGCGCATGATATCATTGGTGGGCCAGCCCAAACGGCAGGAGGCAAAGGCCACGGAAACCTCCTTGTCACCGCCCCCGGCGCCGCCGCCCGCCATCTTGTCCAGACGTATGGAAAAGAAGAGCTCACGCAGAGGGCCGGTGTGCTTGATGTCCGCCTGTTTCACCCCCCCGATCGACCCTCCCTCAATGACCCACTCCACCTCGTCCTTGGAAAGTTCAGGGAGGCGAAAACCGGAGTCCTTGCCACCGCCAAAGAAGAAAATCAACACGGCCCCGATGATGAGCAAGCCGAGCACTCCCAACCCAATCCAGAGTGGCAGCAGATTGCTCTGGGGCGATTCGTCGCCAAGGTTCGCAGCGGCTTGGGCTGAGGGAGCGGACACGCGCTCCACACTAGCAGGGCCAGCCCTTGTTCGGCAAGCGCACCCGCGCGGGGGATGCGCGCAAACTCACGTCAGTGCCCGTGGGATTTTGACGATTGGGGCGGCGAGTGGGAGATGCGCTCCATGAGCGCAAAGAGCACGCCTGAAATCACGAAGGTCATGTGCAGCCCAATCATCCACGCCACCTTCTTCCATTCCTCCTCCTTGAATTCGATGAAGTACTTGAGCAGCTGGATGGAGGAGATGGCGACAATGGAGCCGATGATCTTGAGCTTCAAGCCGCTGTAGTCGATCGTGCCCATCCATTCGGGCCGGTCCTCGTGATTCTTCGCGGCGTCAATCTTGGACACGAAATTCTCGTAGCCGCTAAAGATGATCATCATGAGCAGATTGGCCACCAGCAGCAGGTCCACCAACTCCAGCACAGCCAGCGTGAGCGCCGGGCCTTTCATGTTGATGAACTCCCAACCGTGGATGATGTGCCAGAACTCCTGGCCAAACTTGAAGCCCAGCATGACCAACGCCAGCAGCAACCCCAGATACAAGGGTGCGAGCAGCCACCGGCCGTGATAAAGAATTCGCTCCAGCAAATCCTGCATGCCTCCCAGCATGCGCGCGGAACGCCCCGGCTCAAGACCGAGTTGCTGACAGGCCCTGTGCCAGTCGCCGGTGCGCCCTTGCCAGCGGCAGAGCCGCCAGCACTTCCGGGCCACACCACCGTCCCCCGCGAAGAAGGGGTGCCGCAGACAGGCCGCGCGGCGCCTCCACACGCACGCCGATCAGGCTGATGCGCCGCGTGGTAATGCTGTGGCGAACCACCATGAGGGGAGTGATGTGTGCCTGTGCGCCAAACTGTGCGCGAGCGGCTGCCGTGGCAGTCGCACCATGCGGCAATGGGGAGGTGGGGAATTCCCACAGTCCGGCGTTGATCCCCGCCTTGGGACGCCGCCGCATCAGGACACGCCCCTGGCGTTGCAAGACAAACGCCACCTCACGCACTTGCGTGGGGCGCGCTCGCTTGGGCAGGGCCGGCAGGCTTTCCACGCGATTCTCCCGGCGGGCCACGCAGGCGCGTCGCACGGGGCACAGGCTGCATGCGGCGTTGCGCGCCGTGCAGGTGGTCGCACCCAGCTCCATCAGTGATTGATTGAGTGCGCCGCAATGTTCGCCCATCGCGTGGGCGGCAGAAACGAGCGCCGCCGAAATGCCCCAGAGGGTCTGGTTGGTTGCGCTGCGACGCGGGTCGCCTGCAATGCCGCAGAAACGAGCCAGCACACGGATGACATTGCCATCCAGAACGGGCGAGGGCTGATCGAAGGCGATGCTGGAAATGGCGCCGGCGGTGTAACGCCCCACTCCCGGAAGTGCCAAAATATCCTCGAACTGCTTTGGAAACCGACCGCGATGGTGGGCGAGGATATGCGCTGCCGCCTCATGCAGATGGCGTGCACGACGGTAGTAGCCCAGTCCTTCCCAGAGCCTTAGAATGCGGTCCATCGGGGCGGCTGCCAGCGAAGCAACGTCAGGCAGCTCCGACATCCAACGCCTCCAGTAGGAAACGACCGTTGCCACTTGCGTTTGCTGCAGCATGACCTCAGCCACCCAGATGGCGTAAGGGTCGCTCGTGTGCCGCCATGGGAGGTCGCGAGCATGGCGCTGATACCAGGCAAGCAGAGCGCGGGCGGTTCGGCGCGCAGCCTGCGTTTGGAAGTCGGACTTGGGCATGCGGTGCGGGGGGCAACGTGTACTCCGGTGGGGCCCTGCCGGGGAAGCGCAATTCTCCCTTGGGGTACTGGAGGCTTGCTGCGCGCAGAAGGTTTGCCCGATGCTGGTGCCAACATTGAAGCCAACCTCGACCTACACCTGCGCGCTCGACGACGAGCAAGCCGCGCGCCTTGAAGCGCTGCTGCGCGAGCGCGGCTGGGAATTTCGCAAGGTGCCGCACGCGCGATTCGCCGCCGCCAGCCCCTCCGTGAATGTGGTGCTTTACACCAGCGGCAAGCTCGTGGCGCAGGGCAAGGGCGCGCCGGAGTTTTGGGAATTCACCATGGAGCCGGTGGTTTTGATGCAGGCGCGAATGGGCTACGAGGCGCAGGTGAATCCAGGATGGCTCGACGCACGGCTGGGCGTGGATGAATCAGGCAAGGGCGACTTCTTCGGGCCGCTTTGCGTCGCCGGCGTGTACGTCAACGGCGCGGTGGTGGAGGCGTGGAAGGATTCGGGCGTCCGTGATTCCAAGCACATCTCCAGCGACAAGGTGATCGCCCGTCTGGCGGCGTTGATTTCCGGCACGCCGGGTTGTGTGCAGAGCGTCGTGGCCATCGGCAACGAGGCGTACAACCGCCTGCATGCGAAACTGGGAAGCGTCAACCGGATCCTGGCTTGGGGCCACGCGCGGGTGATTGAGAATCTCATGGGCCAGAAGCACCGCATGATTCCGCCCCCCATCCGCGCCATCAGCGACCAGTTCGCGTCGGACAAAGCCACCGTGGCGCGCGCCCTCATGGAGATGGGAAGGCAGATTGAGCTGGTGCAGCGACACAAGGCCGAGGCGGACATCGCCGTCGCGGCGGCGTCCATTCTGGCTCGGCACGAGTTTGTCAGCCGGCTGGCAGCGTTGGAGCAGCAGGCGGGTGTGAAACTTCCCAAGGGAGCCAGTGCGGCGGTGGATGCGGCTGCCGTGGATCTCTTTCAGAATCAAGGACTGGCCGGGTTGAGCAAGGTCGCCAAGATGCACTTTCGCACGTCCTATCGGGCGCAGGGATTGCCCGAGCCGCCCAAGATTCCATGGCGGGCAAAGACGGGCGGGGGAGGGCCGTGAACAACTTTTTTTGGGATTTCCCAAAAAAGGGTTGACCATGAACGCCGGAAGGGTACTTTCTCGCCCCGTCGCTGGTCGCCCCCACAAGGACTGCCAGAGGCAAAAGTAGAAAAAACACGCAGTAAACCCGGCCGTATTATTCCTTGGAAAGGAAATATGGAGCGGGGTCTTGTTGTCATTTTTGGCAGAGACGAAACCCGTGGGGGCGTTGAGAATTTGGAAAGGGCGTTTTTTGGGGCGCCCATGTAGCTCAGTTGGTAGAGCACGTCCTTGGTAAGGACGAGGTCATCGGTTCAAGCCCGATCATGGGCTCCAGAAGTGAGCTCGAGAAAAACTAAAACTGGATAGCACGTCATGGCAAAAGAAGCGTTTGAACGGAAGAAACCGCACGTCAACATCGGCACCATCGGCCACGTGGACCACGGCAAGTCCACGCTCGCTGCCGCGCTGGTGGCGGTGCAGGCCAAGAAGGGAATGGCCACTCCCATCTCCTACGCTGAGATCACCAAGGGTGGCACGGTGCGTGACGAGACCAAGACGGTGACGATCGCCGCCTCGCACGTGGAATACGAGAGCGACAACCGCCACTATGCCCACGTGGATCTCAGTTTTGAGCCCGGCGTGACGGCGATCGT
>SXGR01031249.1_pt1 | contig 59601 bp, 42 predicted proteins | sample 3174711 | NCBI WGS metagenome assembly SXGR01 (sample SAMN11356860, study PRJNA531348) | freshwater metagenome | isolation source: freshwater sample F1-60 | place: China: Fuxian Lake, Yuxi | collected 2017-12-25 | reverse complement strand
CAATATTGGCCCATATCATTAGCTGCTCTACTACTAATCTCATTAGCCGATTCTAATTATGCACAGATCTTGCCATGGCTTTCTATTTTGAAAGTGCAGCTTCATCTGTGGCTACTTATGTTTTGGATCAATTTCCCTTACAGAGAAAGTGTTTATTATTTGTATGATCTGCATGTAATTTAAACCACTGTCGATTGTCTCGACAAAGAAAAATCTATTCATAGCATTGGTGCTGAAACTTAAGAGCTGCCGTAATGCATCATTTTGAATTTTTGCACCACATTTGAGCGATCGAAGTGTCTAATCGCACAGACGCTGAATGGAGATAACTGTATAAATTTGGAGTAGGTGATCCCTACTCCTATTAGCCAAGTTTGAGCGGATCTAGGTAATAAGGCAGTTAACTGGATAAGAGGTAGAAAAATGAAAGTAGCTATTTTCAGCACTAAAGCCTATGACAAGGAATATTTGAATCGTGCAAACAACGTCAGCCCTTCTCCTCATGAGCTTATGTTTTACGAGGCCCCTTTAAATATCCAGACTGTACAGTTAGCAACAAAGGCCTCTGCCGTGTGTTGTTTTGTGAATGATCATTTGGATAAACCGGTATTAGAAGAATTGGCGCGTTTGGGTGTGCAGTTAATTGTGCTGCGCTGCGCCGGTTTTAATCAAGTGGATGTCGCTACTGCAAAAAAATTGGGTTTGTATATTGCCCGAGTTGCCGAGTATTCACCCCATGCTGTTGCTGAGCACGCCTTGGGTTTGATAATGATGCTCAACCGTAATTTACACCGCGCGCACAATCGCATTCGTGAAAATGATTATTCATTGAATGGATTGCTCGGTTTTGATTTGGTGAATAAAACTGTCGCCGTTATTGGCACCGGAAAAATAGGCCAAGTCTTTGCCAATATTATGTTGGGCATTGGCTGTAAATTAATTGCCTATGATGTAAAGCCTGATGCAGATTTAATTGCCAAAGGTGTGCGCTATTTGCCATTGAGTGAACTTTGGCCTGAAGCCGATGTTATTTCTTTGCACTGCCCGCTTACACCCGAAACTCAACATCTTATTAATGCCAGCACACTAACGCAAATGAAAACCGGTGTTATGCTCATCAATACTGGGCGCGGCGCTTTAATTGATACACCTGCAGTAATCAAGGCGTTAAAAACAAAAAAAGTAGGTTATTTAGGGTTGGATGTTTATGAAGAAGAAGGCGACCTTTTCTTTGAAAACAAATCCAATCAATTACTGCAAGATGATGTTTTTGCGCGCCTACTCACCTTCCCTAATGTTGTAATTACTGGGCATCAAGCTTTTTTTACCCGCGAAGCCTTAACGGCTATTAGTGAAATTACTATTGCAAATATAAGCCATTTTGAGTGCAATGAAATAAATAAAATGTGCTTAGTGAATTAGTCATTCATTTGCCATCTAATCTTGCAATACTCGCGATGTAAGTTTGTAATAACAGGAATCACTATGCCCATTTTTCATCGCAGGTTACCTACCCCGCTCTCTGCGCTACAAGATTTAGCCCTAGATTTACACTGGAGCTGGAATCACGCTGGCGATTGGGTGTGGCGCAATGTGAATACAGAGGTGTGGGAGCATACTCGCAATCCTATAAGTGTTCTGCAGTTAACCAGCGACGAAAAATTAGATCGTCTTACGTTCGATTTAGATTTCATGCAGCGATTAGAATTGCTCATTCAGGAACGAAAGGATTATTTAACGAAACCCAGTTGGTATTCCACACATTATTTAAAAAGCTCCGAAAACTCTTATTCGGCTAAACCTATACGTGGCATTGCCTATTTCAGTATGGAATTTGGTTTGTGTGAAGCTTTGCCACTCTATGCAGGCGGCTTGGGAATGCTAGCGGGCGATTTTTTAAAAACGGCTAGCGATTTAGGTGTTCCATTAATTGGTATTGGGCTGCTCTACCAGCAAGGTTATTTTCGCCAAAATATTGCAAGTGATGGCTGGCAACAGGAAACCTATTTATTTAATGACCCAGGGAATTTGCCTGTAGAACCGCTACGAGCAAAAGATGGTAGCTGGTTACATATTGATACTAACTTTCTATGTCGCCCAGTACGTTTTCGTGTGTGGCATGCACAAGTTGGTAAAGTCACTCTCTATTTATTAGACAGTAATGATCCCAGCAATCAAAGTTGTGACCGCGATATTACGAGCAAACTTTATGGTGGAAATCTTGAGTTGCGCCTAATGCAAGAATTGGCTCTAGGAATTTGTGGTTGGCGATTAATAGAAACCCTTGAGCTTGATATCGACATTTGCCATTTGAATGAAGGGCACGCAGCTTTTGCAACGCTCGAGCGAATAAATGCTTATCGCCAACGCCATCAAATAGATTTTGAAGCGGCGCTTTGGGCCACGCGCAGCGGTAACATTTTTACTACCCACACCGCTGTTGCAGCGGGTTTTGATGTATACCCTGAAAATTTAGTGCGCCCTTATATCGCAGAATTAGCATTTCAATTAAATGTAGATGCGGATGTTATTTTAGCTTTAGGCCACGCGACTCCAACATCACTACACACACAACATCAAACACAAATACCAGCATCAAAAGATGAGCCTAAAAATTTCAATATGGCATTTTTAGCATTGCACACTTGCGGCCAAGCAAATGCCGTAAGTCAATTGCACGGTGTTGTTAGTAGACGAATTTTTCAACCGCTTTTCCCGCGTTGGCCGGAACGCGAAGTGCCCATTGGGCACGTGACCAATGGTGTGCATATCCCAAGTTGGGATTCACCTTGGGCAGACACTGAGTGGACTAAACTTTTTGGTAAAGACCGCTGGCGCGGTGATGTAAATGCCCTGCCCGCAAAACCCTTAGAACGATTAAGTGATACGCAGCTTTGGGAAATGGCAAAGCAAGAGCGCGCGCATTTGGTGGATTATGTTCGGCAGCGTTTAACGCACCAATGGCGCAATGAATCCACACCACCCAGCTGCGCCATTACGAATATATTGCCGCTTGACCCGAATATTTTAACGCTCGGTTTTGCACGCCGTTTTGCTGAATATAAACGCGCCGATTTGTTATTGCGTGACCCAGAACGTTTAGCGCGTTTACTCTGTAATAACCAGCACCCCGTTCAACTGATTGTTGCGGGCAAGGCTCACCCCGCAGACGATGCAGGTAAGCAGGCATTGCAGCGCTGGTATCAATTTATACAGCGACCCGATGTTGGAGAGCATGTGGTATTTATTCAAGATTACGATATTTCTCTTGCGCAAGAATTGGTGCAAGGGGTTGATGTATGGATAAATACACCGCGTCGCCCATGGGAGGCTTGTGGTACTAGCGGTATGAAAGTATTGGTGAATGGCGGGCTAAATATTTCCACCTTGGATGGCTGGTGGGCTGAGGCATTTGAATCTGATTTAGGCTGGGCGATTGGAGATATCAGCGATAGTGGTACCAAAAATAATTACAACATACAAAATGATCAAGATGATGCGCGCGATGCCGAACAACTTTATCAATTGCTGGAGCAAAAAGTCGCCCCACTGTTTTACCAACGAAATGAACAAGGTTTACCGCTCGTGTGGCTAACTTATATGCGTGCGAGCATGGCAAAACTAACGCCACGTTTTAGCAGTAATCGTATGATGACGGATTATCTAACGTATTATTACCTACCTGCCGCCGCCAATCTTAAAGCTCGCCAAGAAAATAATGCTGAAATAGCAAAAGAGTTGCAGGGCTGGCAAGATAATTTGCGCTTACATTGGCATGAAATTCATGTGGGTGAATTGAACATAGAGCCTCATACAGAAAATAATAAGATTGAAGTCACAGTGTATCTTGGTGGCATAAGCCCTGATGATGTTTGCGTGCAAATGATTGCAGACCAGCGCCAATCACAAGCAGCGCTCACACTCAATCTCAAACTAATAAATTCTATTTCGGGTGCTATTAATGCGTACCGCTATCAAGGGGCGCTACCGAATTACCGTGAGCCTAAAGATTTTACCCTTCGTGTTATTAGCGCGCATCCGCATGCTATTATCCCCGCTGAAAGCGCTTTAATTTATTGGCAACCTAGGGATGAGTTTTAAACTAGAAGTTATTTTGAATTCATGCTGGACTCCTGTGTGTACGTAAAGTTTATACGTTGAAGATTGAGCCTAATATATTCGAATTAAAGAATTGTTGAAGCCGCTGTTATTTTAAGTTTTTTATAGATGGAGTATCATCCATCTTCCCTGTAGCACGAGGCATGTCTTTGCGGCGTGAAATTGAGAAAATGCAAGAGAGCTATGTCTATATAAATGAAGTGGAGATGGAAATCTCGCCTTAAGCATGGTTTGGAGCCATTTTTTGTGCAAATTTGGCGAAATTAATTTTAAATTTAACGATTTAGCTTCGAAATGGAATTTAAGGGCTGAAGAGCAAAGGTTTTACAAGGTATTTATTATGAAATATGGAATGGTTGTTTACGGTTCAAATGGAGATATTGAACCAATGGTATCTCTAGCTATCGAATTGGCGGGTCGCAGCAATCAAATTGAAATGTTTATAATTTCTATTCATGATAGAGATTATCACTTTCTTAATAACTATCCAAATATCAAAATTTATCAAAAGAAATACACGGCGGCTACTAGAAACTTACCTGATGAAGATTTGGAGTTTTGGAACCAAGATCTTAATAATCAGTTTGTACTAATGGACCGTTGGTTTAAATCAACGCTTGATGACATAGTTGAATATTCTGAACTGCTTTGCAGAAATAATGACGTCATTATCAGCGTACAACATCTACTTGAAACCTCATGTATTGCAGAAAAACATAAAATTCCTTTTGTATCCCTAAGGGCATTACCTGCCCATGTGCGCAGCCACAAAATCGCACCTTATTGGTTATCGTTTTTTAATGTACAAGATATGGATTACGAGCAACAATGGAATTTATTAGAGAGTCACGAAAATAAAAGCTACAAACGTTATATTAATCGATTTCGAAAAGCTCATAATTTAACTCCAATAACAAACGTGATGCGAGATGTTATCAACTCTTCCTGGTTAAATTTAATTTCGTATAGTCAGTATCTGCACCAAAAACAAGATGATTGGGAAGAAGTATTTCATCTGTGCGGACATTTTAAAGCACCGACCTATTTGGACTGGCAAGCATCGCAAGAACTTCAAGCGTTTTGGCAGGATGAAAAGCCTGTTTTTATGTCTATTTTCTCCATGCTCGAATATGAAAACAATAAAAAACAAATACAGGAAATATTAATTGAAACTGCAAAATCACTTAATAGAAAAGTAATTATTCATTCAAATTGGGGGGAAGACGAATTAATGTCCCCGTCCATTTATCAATTAAGTGGAATTATTTCATTTCCGGAAGTATTAGCTCATTGTTGCCTTGCGGTTCATCATGGCGGTGTTGGAATATCGCACATTGCAACCGAGTTTAACTGCCCGTCGGTCATTATAAAATATGGTTGCGATCACCCCTACAATGCAGATGCGTTGATAGCTGCTGGCGCTTGTATGCACAGCATTTATAGAAAAGACTTAACAGCTGAAAGACTGAGGCAGATGATTTTAGAAACTCTGAATAATGATGCTTTAAAAAATGCTACAGGAATTTTAAGCACAAAAATTCAGCAAGAAAATGGTGTGCGGAAAGCGGCTGATTTGTTAGATAAGACTTTTAATACAGGAATACATAAAAAATAGAGCCTGCATTTAATCAATGACTAAAAATGGAAAATTTAAATATTTGCCATTTTTTTTATTACCTGTCTGGCAGGTAATTCTATATAGTTATAAGTGAGATACGCAATAAAAATATTTAAGCTGATAAATGTATAACCTACGATCCACGCCAAAAGTGGTTCACCATTATATGGTAAAATGTATTTGTTTTCAGGTACTAAAAGAACAAATAGAATAAAAGTATAAAAAATTGGCATGTGTATTAAATAAAGAGAGTAAGACCAGTCACCCATTTTTTTTAGAAAGGTAGCGTTTAAAATTTTATTATTGTTGCTATAAGCAGCGCAAAGAATAATACAAGGAAAGCCCCAAATTGTTATGTAATCAGGTACAGAAAATTTTAGTGAGCAAAGTAACAATACAGTAAATGCCAGCATGGCATAATCTTTGGATAGAAAACGTTTCAGGCTATTCAATTTGAAATACTGATATGCAACCATTCCAATCAGAAAACCAAAAATACACCGCAAGAGACCAGACTGATAATTTGATGGGTCGGTGACATCTATGGAGCCGTAATTTTTTGGCCAAATACCCGCAACTATATCCCTATTTAAATTGTATATAATAACGCTTAGTATCAAATAACCCATTCCGGAAAAAATTAGAAGTAGCAGATTTAAGTATTTAAATTTAATCCGATTATAAAAAAATACCATAAACGGAAAAATTATGTATACCCACCATTCAACACTGATACTCCATGACGGAGGGTTCCATGCCAGAAGACTTGAGGTATTTATGTTTTGAAGTAAAAAGATATTAACAGGAATGGAATTAAAATTGAACGTCTCCTTAAATACCTGAGGGGTCTCGCCAATTTTATAATGGTAAATAACAACAACTGAAACCAAAAAAAATAATGTGAATAAATATAATGGATATATTCTGGCGAAACGCGCAATCGAGAATTGTAAAAACTTTTTAACCGATACATCCTTATCGAACCATGAACCATAAGCATGGCTCATCACGAAGCCACTGATCATAAAGAAAAGATCTACCATTAAGTACAAGCGTGAAAATATAGGCGCGACAAAAGTGCCAGCTAATGCTCCATGTAGAATCAAGTTAGCATGGTAGAAAACGACCAAAAGCGCAGCTACTCCTCTAATAGGAGTTAAGTTTTTAATATAATGCTTTTCCACGCTTCTACTCTGATGTTTGCGATTTATTCAAGTTTTGATATACAGATAAAAGAACTATTCCATCGCGCTCTATTTGCATAACTGGCTGTTGTGATTTAAGCCAAGCATTCAAGGGGTTCGATAATTCCTCTGCGCCAAAATAAGATTCTCTATGCTGATAGACTACAAAATCTGCATCTTTATAATTAGCAATTACCGTAGTGTGATCCCAAGGCCTATAAAAATCAGGTATCTCATAAGCACTTGCCAGCTTAATATCTGGTCGTAATGCACCAGTATATTGATAGGTAAACATGACTTGTTGTGACCATTCTTGCACCCAAACAATATCGTCCGATTTTGCATTCTGATTAATAAAAGGGACGACTTCTTTATAGGTGTCCGACCAATAGGTTGCTTCCAGCCCCATTTTTTTTGCTCCCGGTAGCCCGCCTACTGAGGCAGAATAATAGGACAACAAATGTGGGTACATTTTCCCTGCATAAGACAGATATGGGGAAGAAAAAACCAAAAACACAAAGCTCGCTAAGATACCTTGTTTTAACAGGCCAAGCTCGCTCCATTTATTTTTATTTAATACCCAACCAATGAACGCTGTAATCCCAATACCCGATAAAGCCATGAGAAACGGAAACGTTGGCATGAAGAGTCTGTCATTGTCATAAACAGTTGTTATCCCTAACGATAAGATTAGAAGCGGAACTATTGCAGGTATTAATAAAAACACACCGAAAGACCTAAAAGTCTTCTGTTCTAAGGTTACATATGTTCCTACCCCAGCAAACAGCATAAGAATGGCTGGGGTAACGGCTACTAGCATAACCCAGGGAAAATGCCATGGCGGAGGTAAATAGAATTTCCCCAAATACCACTGTCCAATTTGGTGATGATTCTCCGTCATAAAACCTATAAATCCTCTTAGACGAGTAAAAGTATCAAAATACATCCAGGGCCAAATAGCAATCCACGTAATGAGCCCCACAAATCCCATTACGAACAACCGGCGAAATAAATAAATATTACGACTAAAAAGCACTACCCATATGAATAAGCTGGGGACAAGAAATGCGGCATTAATCTTTGTTCCTACCGCCAAGCCAAACAATAATCCAAGACCAATATCATGACGTAGATGAACGCTTTCACGATTTTTCCAAAAAAATACATCGTTATTAGCATTAACGACGATACTGGAACATCAAGTGAAGATAAATGTGAATGATAAAAATATCGCGGAAGAGTTAACAGAAAAAAAGCAGATGCCAAGCCGCTCCAAATAGAAAATTGCTGAGAGACTAATAGAAAAATGAAACTTATTGCCAGAGAGTTTAAAATCATGTTGCCCAACCTAGCTCGCAAAGTCCCAGATGCGAAAGGCTGGGAAATGACAAATACTATGCCGCTAAATGCTTTAGATACAGGCGGATGTAAATGATTTGAGTCCCAATATTGATCAATTACCTCTCTTGTAAATGCTTTGGAGGGATCAGTTGCCAGTAACGAAAACCATTGTCCATATTGATAACCAGCGACAAAATAATCAGGTTCATCCCACGTAACACCGATATCTTTTTCCGTAGCTATCAACGAAAATAAAGATAAAATAAACAGCGCTGCCGCGATTATAATATTTCTATATTTTAAAAAAAAATCATTTTTATGAAATGATAGATAAATAGACATAAAAAAACCTTTATTTAATAACTTCGGAATCTAATTTTATTAATTCTAATATTCTATTTTTTTTGCTAGGTAATCGTGGAAATAAGCAATTCTTGTTTCATAATGACCAAGCAACGACGGCGAAAATGCATGTTCCTTACCTCGTTGATTGTTTGCCATTAACTCTTCATCTTCCAACTGAATTTTTAAAACATCTTCTTTCAATGATCCTAGTGAAAAATCATTAAGTCTCTTGTTACACATTAACCACATTCTTCGCTGACTTGTAGTTGCACTAACAGGCAATTCTTGTTCAAAGGTGCATGTCTTGAAAGGATGATTACTAATCGTGACATGCAAACCTGAAAATAAGCTAATAGTTGCTATAGGTGAATGAATATTAAATTTTTTAATTTCATCAGGAGCATGTGCAGACATTTTACAGCCGCCATGATTTTCTGCCTGTTCATATATTATATTGGCCTCTTTTAGAACCAGATTTTTCCCGAAGGTGGCTTTGTGAATTAGTGGTGTATGATAATCCTCTGTACCATTTTCATACATTAACTTCCAATTACATGGAAGATCAACATAACGATGCGAGACGATGCGCGATGATCGTTTGGATAATTGTTTAATTCCTGCATAAATATCTGCCCCCATAAATTCTTCCAAAGTTTGTGGCTCATTCGCGTCTATGCGAACAAAAAGGAGATGCTCCAATTGTTCCAACTTAACAGGTTGAAGTGCATGCGATCCCTCCTTTTTCAAACCTTTAAAACATTCAGCATCGGGAATTTTACAAACATTACCATTGCCATTAAATTCCCATCCATGATAAGGGCATGTCAGAACCTCGCTCGATCCAGAAACATCATTATTGAGAAGCATTGCATGCCTGTGCGGGCAAATATTAACGTATGCTTTGTAATCACCATCATTATTCCAAATGATAATTGGCAATCCCAGCACATCGCGCGCCAGATAATCTCCAGGCTTTGGAACCTCTATAGTAACAGCAACTAATATCCAAGCTGGTTTAAAAATCTTATCTAGCTCTTGCTGAAAATAGTTTTTGTCATAATAAGCCGATGCTGGAATCGGAGAATAGCATGGGGTTTTCATTAATATATTCCGTGTAAATTCACTGCGAGTGAAGTATTACCAATTAGGATAGTGGATAGGATCTATTTGCCAGAATATCTCTTCACTTTTTATGAATGACTCATAATATTCTCGATCAGTATTATTACAAAACTGTGAGTCATGGCAATAGAGCGCCTGCAGTTTTATTTCATTTAGTGCATTATCAACTGGTAGTCGCATTGAAGGTGGCCAAGGTACAAAAGCAGGCAAAATATTCCCATTACTTTTTATTTGCTCCATCTTCTCATTGGGCGTTTTACCCCGTGGAAAGGGCCAACATTTGTCATTCCCACCGTGGACAACATATATGTAAATTTCATTGGAATATCGCGAGTGCTTAATCGCATCTCGAACAAACCAAAAGGTAGCTTTGTGGTCAGAGTGTGAGTCAAATTCAGCGGGCACATAAATTTTTCTTGGAGTAAAGTAAGTCAGGAGTGACGAAATATCACCAACAATAGATTCTTTTGAAAAGACTTCCGAGGCTCCATAATGATTTAAAGCACTTTCAGGCTCAGGATCACCAAAAAAAACTCCCCACGTTTTTTTAGTTGGACGTAAACTTGTTTTTTTAGTTTTATAGATACGCGCCAATCTTCGGTCGGGGTACCCAAGAAAAACAACATCTTTCTCTTCAACTCCAAGCTTTTTTGTTGCAGCTAAAACCTCATTTTTTCGTACATTACCCAAATTAATATAATCATCCGACGTTAAATCATCAGACTCCTTTTCAAAGACTTTTGCTGCAGCATTCGTATTAGCATCGCCATTTGTTAAAAAAACAATTTTTGTTTTTTCTCCGCGTTGACTTGCAGTAGCAATTAAACCACCACAAGCAAGAGACTCATCATCAGGATGAGGTGAAAAAATTAAATTGTCTATATCCTCGTTAAACATTTTTATACCTTAGAATCCCAACAACTTATTAACTTAACTGTTGTCATCAAAAACATCTTAGTGCGTTAAAAACTCATCTTCCAAAAATTTAATTGCGTTTGAGATAAATTGCTCCTTTTCCATTATCTTCCCCACAGCCATAGCTGTTTTCAGCATGGCCTCATTGTTTAGAATTTTGTTTAACTGCTCCACTAACCATTCACAAGTTAACTCATGAGCATGTATGGTCTCACATGTAACACCAATATTTTTCATATCCTCTGCCCAATCAGGCATATCACCCCAATAATGTAAAACAATCGAGGGGCGGCCACTCAAACATGCGGCATGCGTCGTCCCAGTCCCCCCATGATGTATAATCACGGAACATTTCGGCATAATTTTTCGATGTTCAGCGACGCCGCTAATTACATAAATATTTTTATTATTCAGGCAAAGATCTGATATATCTTCACCATCGGTGCATTGAACGATAACTCGCGCGCCAATTACTTTCATTGCGTCGATGACAATTATAAATCGCTTTAGCGGATTTTCATCAAAATGTGCAGCGCTACCCATTGAAAAAAATGCCGGTGGGGCACCAGACGCTAAAAACTCATCTAAAGAATCGGGTATTTTTTGTTCACTTTCTAAAGCAGGTGGATTCATATAACCGCACACTTTGAAAGTCTGATCCCATCCATCTTTTAATTTTTCACAAAATACATGACTAATTCCAACCAAATTGAGAACGGAAGAGTAAGCAGTTTCCTTGTATGCGCTGGACAGAGGGAGAAGTCCGATGTGCGATCTAAAAGTATTTATTTTTGCCTGCTGAGGTGCGTGATGCAATTCAATATCACGCCACGCCTCCTCTATACTTTTATCTTCCTTTATATATTTCGGTTTTCGTGTGGAAGAAGGGATTAAATGGTATTGTAAACATAAATTTACCATTTTCTTCCCGTATTTCTGCGCATATCCGTGAACTTCAAACGCCCCTGCTGCTGCAATAATAACATCTGAATCTTGAGCTAACTTTCTCATTCCAAGATGTGCAGAATAAAACAGGCTATCATAATACTGAGCTATTTTTTGTGTTTCCTTATTTTGTTCGTATTCGGAAACAGGATTGTTTTTATAAAAATCAGGCGTAAGTACTGGTTCAAAAGTTAATCCAAATTCTCGTTCATAGGCAGAAAAATCAGATGGATAAGGCGTAATACAAACTAATTTAACGTCGTGGCCTTTTTCTTTTAACCCAATAGCTAAGGCTATAAATGGTTGCAAGTCACCTCGCGTACCGTAGTTATACAATCCAAATTTCATAAAATCACTAAATATTCATGTTTTTGAAAATAAAAAATGGAATTGATTTGATAATTAACATTAGATATTTCCATTTCTTAGGTGTATAGATTATGCGCTTATTTTTTTCTATGCCGCTAACAATTTCTTTTGCCACTAAATCCACATTAGCGAACTTTAACTTTGATGACTTTAGATGCATAGTCATAGGTGTATCTGTCGGACCAGGCTTTATCAGTGAAATGTGTAAATCAGTATTTGCAAACCTGTGTTGCATGCCTTGTACGTACTTCTCTATCATTCCTTTGGCCGCGCCGTAAATATAATTTGACCTTCGTCCCCTATCTCCAGCTACCGATCCAATTATCGCAATATTTCCGCCATTCTTTGCATGCATAATATTTGCAAAAGCTTCCAAAATTAATACTGGTGAAAGAGCATTAATCTCTAATGATTCACGACACGCTATAATTTCTGATTGACAATGTTCTTGATCAGGTAAGACTCCGTGTGCAATTAGCACCGTATCTATGTGTTGAGATAATGAAGACACGCACGTCATTATTTCTTTTATTGCTTCCACTGAAATTAATTCATTAACTATTATTTCAATCTCGGAAGAGGGGCTACGCACTTTTAAATCATGCGAAATAATATTCAATTTATTCTGATTACGACCTATAAGTAGTAAGCGCACAGGCTCAGTTACCCATAGTCTGGCACAGTGTTCAGCGATAGATGACGTTGCACCTATTATTACTATACTTTTCATATTTTCCCATTATGCCCCTAACAACCTGCGTGATAATGAAGAGCTAATTCCCGGATCACGATATTGAGCGAACTCCCTAAATTTAGGATACCCCCTCTCAAAAATTTCCCGAGGCATAGTTGCATCTTTTGCACAATAAATTCTTCCATTGGAATCACGGACAATCGCATCCAGCTTTTTAAACAATGCATGTGTACGCTCATTCTGATTTGGAAAATCTAACGCCAAAGTAATGCCGTGCATTGGAAAACTAAGCATCCCACTAGATGGTTTTTTACCAAATGACTTTAATACGGCCAAGAAAGAGCCCATTCCTGATTTAGATATTACTTGCAAAATTTCTTCGATTGTATCAGACCCTTGCGGGAAAGGAATCACACATTGATATTGATAAAATCCGCTTGTTCCATATAACCTATTCCATTCAAGCACGTTATCGAGAGGATAAAAAAAAGGTTCATAATGCATTAACTCCTTCCCCTCCTTCCATTTTTTCAAATAATAATATGCATTATTAAATGGCTTTAAAGTTAAATTATTTACTAGAGAAAATGGCGGTGTAATTGGGACACGGCGCTTATGCTTTTTTTGGAATAATATATTTTTCTCATGAGAGTGATTTGCTCTCATGAAAATTCCTCGCCCAGAACTTGAAATACAGTCTATCCAAGCAACCGTATACTCCCAGCTATTTTCGCTAGACTCTGATAATGAAAAAAATTCATTAATATTATTAAATGAAATAGTTTCATTTTCCAACCAAGGGCCTTGGATAGAACGTAATTGAATTGAAGCCTCAAGGATAATTCCTGTGAGGCCCATACCACCAAGAGTGGCTGCAAACCATTCAGGCAATAGATTAGGACCACAAGTGATTACCTCGCCGGTTGTTCGTAATATTTTCATTGTGCGAATATGATGACCAAATGTTCCTAAAAAATGATGGTTTTTCCCATGGACGTCATTGGCAATTGCACCGCCAACCGTAATCATTTGCGTTCCAGGCGTAACAGGCAACATCCAACCACACGGCATCACCAAACTCTGAATAACGTTTAGTAACACGCCTGATTCACACGTTAGAATGCCATTTTCCCGATCAAAAGAAATTAAATGATCCAAATGGGTCATTCTCCAAATATTACCTTTTGAATTTAAACAAACATCTCCGTAACTTCGTCCCATGCCATGCGCGAGACCTGGTAACGAATTATTTACCTGTGTGATAATTTTTTCAGTATCAAAAATATCAATGACATGGTGATCATCTGCGCTGATTCGCCCCCAAGAAGATAATTTAATCATATTGTACTCATATTGAATACGTAACGCTTATCCAAATGAAATTTAATATAATACCCAATGCTTAGTCCTAAAATTGCGCCAAGGTATCGCCAATATTTATCATGAAATATATACTCAAAACCCAATTCAAAAATCCAAAAAATAAGCGTAGTAATTAAACCCATTAATGAATAAATAAAAAATATTTTTCCATCTTCTCGTGCGCTGCTTGGCTGATATTCAAATATATATTTTTTATCTAAAATATATTTGGCAACCAATCCGACCGCTGTCCCCATAAATATGGACAGCGAAATTGAAAAATAGCCATCCCATAAATAAAGCGATATCTCCTGCCCTAAGATGTTCATCAACGTAGCAATCACAGCAAAAAAAATATATAACGTTAATAATTTCATACTATATAGCCATAAATGTTGCAATTACCGATAACATACCGCAGACCAAACTAACTTTATCTTTCATGGCAAATACTATAGGGTCTTCATGCATTTCACCTCTATGTGTTTTTAACCAAAGCCTTCCAACCCAAAACATTGATATGATACACAATAGCCACAATGATTCAGGAGCACTATACAATGGGCTTACAGCAGGCGAGTTAATATAGAGAGCTAAAACCAATACAGCCATCATTCCAGATGCAGTACCCAAGCTGTGCAATATAGGCAAATCCTCTACGTGGTATCCTCTGCCTAAGGCTTTTAATTCTCCATTACGCTTGAGTATCTCCAATTCAGCGTAACGTTTTACCAATGCCAAGCTAAAGAATAGAAAAACGGAAAATAATAATAGCCAAAATGAAAGAGGTACACTGATAGCCGCAGCACCGGCAATTATCCTGATTGTGTAAAGACCAGCCAAAGTAATGATATCAACCATCACTAATTGCTTAAAATAAAAAGAATACGAAAAAGTTAGTGCGTAGTAGCTAACAATAGCTATCAAAAAATTTGTCGGCAAAACTAAAGAAATTAAAAATGAAAGCAATAGCAATGTCGGAGACAATATAAAGCCAGCCAAGAGAGAAAGTTTACCTGACGCAAACGGCCTGCGTGATTTTCTTGCATGTAATCTATCTGACTCAAGATCTAGCATGTCATTTAGTAGGTATACGGAAGAAGCGCAAAGACTAAATGCTATAAACGCGCCTATAGATTGGTACAACGAAGCCATTTCTGTTAGTTTGTGTGCAGTAAAAAATGGAACAAAAACTAAAGTATTTTTAACCCACTGATGAAATCGTAATGCTTTTAATAAAGATATGAATTTATCTTCCGAGGCATTGAATACGCCAACAATATTGGAAATATTACCTGCCTTCTTCTGTAATAATGAAGAACCATTAACAACTATAGCTGCACTACTGACTTCCCATACCTTTAAATCTACAGCATGATTTCCACAATATAAAAACTTTTTAAAACCAAACCTATCAACTAATGTCTTCGCTTTCTCGGAGCCACTCATATTGTGTGAGTCATCACTTGCGATTACACCAGTAAATATTTTCAAGTGATCGGCAATCAAATTTGCCAAACGATAATTAGATGCGGTACAAAGCCACAATTCATGACCAATACTTTTTTGATCAATCAACCAGTCTAGAAATTTTTTATTGTAAGGCAATGCATGTGGATTCAAATTAATTCTTTTAGCAAGCTCCGCTTTTAATGACGCTTTTCCTTTGAGTAACCATATAGGAATCATCAAGATATATATCAAATTACGTTTGATGAGCAATACAAAAGTCTCCAACAATAAGTCAGAATTTATTAATGTGCCATCTAAGTCAACACAAAGAACGGTATTGTTAAGAGCCCTACTAGTCATCATGTGCGTCCTAATTATTCTAATGAAATTCCTAAACACTCAATCAATGAGGTTTATATCATGGTGTAACCACCATCAACAGGGACATAACCGCCTGTTACAAATTGGGCAAAATCTGAAGCCAGCAATAATACGGCTTTTGCTATATCAGCTGGCTCAGCGGTGCGTCGTAATGGGGTTATTTTTGCGATCGATAGTTTTTCATCTTCTGAAACATGCTGATTAGGATCAGTGGAGGTAAAACCGGGAGCTATTGTATTAGCACGAATCCCTGAAGAACCGTATTCAAATGCAATAGAGCGAATGAAAGAATTTAAAGAGGCTTTGGAAATAGAATAAGGGGAAAAATTTGGACCAGGGTAGCGAGATAAACCACTGGACACTCCAATAATAACGCCAAATTTATTTTTTAACATAGAAGGCAAAATTGCTTTGGTTAATAGAAAATTACTTTTTATATCTGAACTAATTTTTTTACTAAACTCATCCCACTCGTAATCTAGGATAGGCTTAGGCTGAAAAGGGATAAACGCATTTAGTATCAAATGTGTTACATCACCAAAGTCCTCTACAACAGATTCAACCATTTTGGATACATGCATACTATTGGTGATGTCAGCATTATAAATTTTTGCATCACCTCCATTAGCTTTAATTTCGTCCAATAAGTTCTGCGCAGCAGTAGGGTTGACACTATCGGCCGCAGACCAATAATTAATTGCCACCTTGGCCCCGTGAGCAGCAAAAAGTTTCGCTGTCGCTGCACCAATTCCTCTACTTGCACCCGTTATCAATACTGTTTTATTTTCGAAATTAAGCATTAATGTACAACCTCAGTAAAGCGTTTTGAATATAAGTTTTTTGTCTTCATTAGCTCATCATGTGTACCCACATGACTAACGGATCTATTATCTAATACAATAATTTTCGTTGCCGCTCTCGCAGGCCTTAGCCTATGAGAAACCATTACAACTATTCCACCCTTAGCAGAAAACTCGCGCAACTTTTCAATTACAAAGTTTTCTGAGTCACCATCTAATGAAGCAGTTGCCTCATCCACCAATAATACGTCAGGCCGTTTATTCAGAGCGCGAGCCAACGAAATTATTTGTTTCTGTCCGCCAGACAGGTTATTTCCGCTTTCCGATATTTTGGCAGCGTAACCACCATTTATAGATGAGATGTATTCATCAAACCCTAACTCACTTAAATAGTTAACTGAGCTGTGATACTCCTCCTCCGAATCGGATAAACAAATATTTTTAATAACAGGGCCCTCAAACAGCTTGGTTTGCTGCGAAATAATTGCAATATGATTTCGCAAATCAACAACGGATAACTCTTTGGCATCGGTATTATTAAAACGCACTATTCCAGCGTGCGGCTTGTACAGCGCCATAATTAGATTAAGGATGGTGCTTTTTCCCGCTCCATTCTTACCAAAAATACAGACAATTTCACCGCGCCTCACTGAAAAAGAAATTCCATCCAAAACTTCCTTACTTTGATCATATGAAAAATGTACATTATCAAATTCAATCAATTGGATATCATCTAGCTTTCTTTTATTCTTTTCTTCATCCTCAAGAAATTCTCTTTGCGTAGATACCACTTGAAACATGCGATCAAAAGCAACTTGCGCACTCTGTAAATGCATAATTGAATTACCTAATGCCCCTATGGGCCAGAGTATTCCGGTAGCAACCCCCAGGGTTGCTGTAAACTCCCCAATTGTCATTAAGCCAGATATCGTTTGAAATGCAGCAAAGCTAAGCATCATTAGGTAAAAAAATGTACCTATGGATTCTGAGGTAATACCAAATGCTAAACCTGCTCGACTAGACAACAACACCTTTTCCTGAAGGTTGCGGTATGTGAAATAATTAATCTTAGTAAAATAGTCCTGCTTATTATGAGTTTTTATCAAATCAGAGTTCTGAATACTTGCGATATAGTGCCCTTCATTTTCAGCATTAGCTTCGTACATAGCCTCAACTCTTGCTTTCATTGCATTTTTACTTAGAACCGCCGAGATCAAAAATATTGGGAATGAACTTAATGCAATTAGACCTAAGGTGGATGAGTAATGAAATAGGAAAATTGCAGATATTGTGATGTTGATAATATTCAACAAAAGCGTGTTTACTACGAAGGTTATAGTTCCATGAATTGCACCAGAGTCATGCATCCGTGTAATTAACCCTCCAGTTTTGTTCTCATCGAAAAATTTTTTAGGTAGAAAAAGTAGTTTTTTAAAAAACGAATCTATCAGGCCTAAATTAAATTTTTTCCCATGTAACAAGCCAATATACGACTGAATATAACTTAATGAAAGTTTTACAACTAAAATCGCAGCAATAATACAAATACCCTTAATTAAATAAGCAATATCATTGCGCGGGATAATTTCATCAATTAGCTTTTGCGAAAAAACTGCCATTGACAATCCAAGCAATGAACTCATAACACCAAGAACTACAGTGATCACCAGCAAATGGATGTCTTTTAGCAGCAATGGAACAAACCATTGGCTTTTTTCTGATTTAAGAAAGTTCTTCACTTTATGGCACATTCAGTTAACTGATTATCAAATAGTTTATTTTTCAATTCTTTCCAAGTAACAAGAATTAGCTCTTCTTCTTCTATGATGTTCTTACATTCCTGACCCGAAAAAAATTTACTATCTGCATTGCGCCATTTTGCACCCCAAGGATAAATTTCCCTTGTAATTGCATTCATCTCATCATCATCCATCCCCGGATGAACGAGAAGAATGTTTAATCCTGGCTGAAGATTACGCATCACTTTTTGATAATAAGCGTCGATACCATCGGGAGTGTTTTCCGGTCTAGCCATATAAACTTTATCAGCGATTACTGCGTTTTTGTCCAAATATTTATCAAGATCGATATTGAAATAAGTTGCATATTCTTTATTCACCATTATTGGTAGCTTGTATTCTTTCCCTAATTTAACGTAAATTTCAAATAAATCACCCCTCAAGCATAAACAATTCATATGGCAATCAAGATGTGTAGGGGTTAGTCCAAATTGAATTGCTCTTTCAATTTGCGCCCTTACTTCAAGCTCTACGTCATGCGAATTAACTTTTTCAAAAAAATCATGTCCCCAAAAAAAACCATAACGATCAACTAAGCTGGGAACTGATTCGGTGGGTAATATCGGCCCCCACTTATAAGTGTCCCACTCACTTGTTATGGTTATGTGTATTCCAATATCTAATTCAGAGAAATTATTAATATACTTCACAGCCTCATTAAACCAAGGACAATTAACCATTACACTCGCAGAGTTGATAGATCCTTTTTCAATGCAGTTAAATGTAGCTTTGTTTGCTGAATGACATAAGCCAACATCATCAGCATGTATTATGAGCAATTTTGCATCTGGGTTATAACCTAAACGCTTTTGAATCTTGGATCTCCGCATTTATTTGCTCTCTCAATTTTTAACTGGTCGTTAAAAGTTTAACTCTATTGCTTCCTAATCCAAATTGCTCCGCATTGTATGTGATCAGTTAACGTATTCGGCATATTTTCTTGCAAATAAACTTTATGATAATAGTGTGCCGCCGAATTGAAAAATATAATTTTATATCTTTCGTTATTCATTAAAAATGCCCTGATCAAATAACATTCATTCCAATAAAATTGCTCTTTAGAAACCCATGTGTAGGGATATTCGAAAGGGAAAAAAATATCATGAAAGTGGATGACAACGCCCTTTTTTAAAACAGGAAGAATATTAAATATTATATGATTTAGATCGCTTCCGGTTTTGCTAACATGCGAAGAATCAACAAATAAAATATCGTTCTCATTTAGCTCTTCAAATATAGACAGATCTACATCTTGGATCTTTTTAGGGAGGATTTTATATTTAGATCTATCCGTATCCGTAATCATCTTACTTAATCTATCATCAGGATTAGGCTCAATAAAAGTGAAATCAATTGGTTCTTCCTTAAAAAACAAGTCATTTGTATCAAGCATTAATGCGGATGAAAAACCAGAACCAATTTCGATGATTTTAGTTGGCCTAAACTTCCTCATTATAGAAAACAAAAAAATAGCATCAGAATCTCTATAGTAAGATAGCCAGTTCTTATATCTATATTTTTGATTTTTCGAATCGTCGTGAAACTCCCACGGAACTTCTTTATAAAATGGTAGAAATTCGTTCAATATATCTATCTGATTTTTAAAATTAAAATCTATATCCTCAACTTTGTCCGTCAGTATCGAATAAACATTATCAACTTCCGAACTAGATGGTATAGGACTATGATAATGTCCTGCCTCAAACCTATTTACACGTCTATAATTTCTCACATACCCGTAAAACGACTTTATTTTTTTTAGCTGTACGTTGAATAGCATTATTAATTCCTAATTTACATGTCTCTCATGTATTTTTATTTGTTTTTGATTTTCATCATTACTTTTTTTGATTAATTGGTTAAAATTTTCCTCTATCAAATCAGCAGCCATATAAACACCTCGATCTTTAATCTCCTTCTTGGAAAACTCTGCGGCAATGTTTTTCAAGCCAGTATTTTTCATGCTATCCAGAATTGCACCTGAAAGTCTTTCTTCAGTTATCTCAACCCTAGGAATAATATGACTAGTAAGCCCATGCCACTTAAGTACATCCGCATTATAAAAATGATCCATGCCATAAGGCACCACAATAGAAGGCAACCCACTCCTCGCAGCATCATGAGTAAACCCGAGTCCGCCAGAATGGATTAACAATGAACATTTTTCAAATAGCTTTGGCAAATATGAAAAACCTGAGAGTTTAAATACCTTTTCATTGATTGAGCTATTTTCTTCCCAATTAGACAAAAATATCGCCCGTTCTCCGGAACTTATTACGGCAGAAATAATTAAATTTTGGAGTGAGCTCAAATCATCTTCAAACAGTATACTATTGCTAAAACAAATAAATATCGGGCTATTACCTGATTCAATAAAATCATTTAACTCTTTTGGAATACTCCAATCCGAATAAATGTTCTCAGAGTTAATATATCCGCACGTGTAGTGTCGGCCGGCCCAGTCATCAGGATTTCGTGGATATAAATTACTACTGTAAGAAATAATATTTAATAGTTTAGATTGATAAATTCCATCAACCACACTAGTTACCGGCGGCAAGCCTATTGCTGCTCTGAAACTATCTACACCTTCATGGCAAGTGTCATATATATGCTTATCGAGCTTATCCCACATAAATATAATCCATTCTTCTTCATCACATTCGTAACCAATAGGTGGGAAATACTTTGATCTAACTAATGAGTGTTCATATGATAATGAAAAATAAATAATTCCATATTTTTCAGCTAAACAACAAAGAAACAACGTATGCTGCGTGCCCAAAACAACATCAGAAGTAAGACATAATTTTTCCGCTGAAGAAAATAAGTCATATTCTATTAGAGAAAATCTTTTCCAAATGAAACTCCCCGCATTTGGATTACTAGTATCCCATATGTTTTTACTTATCCCATGATTTTCTTCTTCCATTCTTTTTTCTGGGAACGGAATAACTGATACATTCAAGTTCTCATACACAGATAAAAATGAATAATCCCTATATTTTACTCTTAAAATATCAAGATTAACTGTGTGATTTCTTTTTGATAACTCAACTGCAATTGCAAGTAAAGGCTCTATATCTCCATCTGTACCCCAAGCCTGAATGCCTATCCTCATGATAATACCCCTAGCCCTGCCTATATAATTGCGAAACTTCGGTTGCTATAACTAAAATATTCCGACAGGAGACATAAATGATACGATCATACCTATGGATATCAAATAGACCGACATTAAGTTCACATTTTTAATTTGATTTTTTTTGTATGCATATAGCAAGAAAAATAAATTTATAATTCCCAAAAGAGAAATCCATCTAAAGTGATCATTTGCAATAATAAAGAGAGTACTTGCAGACATAAGTGCAAAAAAATTTAAAATAATCCATATCCGCTGTTTATAAAAAAATAGAGGAATTGAACTTACAACACATACTGTTTCCGCAATATAGCCTCTTTCAGAATGCATATTAATTATCAATGCAGGAACAGAATATAAGATAGAGTCTTTTAGAGAAGCAGTTAGTGTGTAGATAATTGCCCAATGTACATTATTGGGTTTCGCCCACTCCTCCAATAGCGTTAAATATGTATTGGGGGCAATATCCAAACCACCCCATATAAGTATTACACCCGTACTCAACGCTATAAGCGGAATCAGTAAATATAAGGTTTTCCTATTTTCAAAAAATGCAATTGCTAATATTGTAGGAAATGCCCATAGTAGAGTCGCTTCATGAATAAAAATCAACAATGGGCTACAAAACAGAAGATAATTAGATTTTCTAGCATCTCCAATCCAAAGCAATTGTAAAAGAACCACCATTATTGCTATTTGATCAAATCGCCCCCAATCATAAACTAGGTTTTTTAGTAATAGTGGCGAACAGAAAAAAATCAAAGAAAAACCTATAAATACTATTGTTGGCTCTTTTTTTATAATGTTAAAAAATGCAGTTGTAATACCAACCAACATTAGAACAGATAGTATTTTAAAATTATCAAGACTTGTCGGTATTTTGGTCAACCTTAACAACTCACCTATGAGACCTCTCTTCAAAAATCCATACTCATAGCTAAAAAATATATGTGCCCACTTCCACTCAATATAGACTTTATCTATTACTAAAAATAAAATAACTACCAGTAAAAAATATATATAACATCTTAAACGATGGCATCTTATTAATGCTTGGCTATTATTCTTAATATTTGAAAATAGATTCATAAAATGGTTGCTCTTTAACTTTATGTCTGGGCATTCAAAACAAGTTTATTTGTGACAGCTTGAATATAACCTACAGCTTTTTCTGGTCCTTTTTCACGTTTTATATTTCGTCTTATTGTCAACATATTCTGTTTGTATTCGGGATCGCGTATCAAAGATCGAATAGCGCCAGCCAATTGCACGGGTTCAAGATATTTTCTTTTTAATATTCCTGCACTAGCTCCCATGCGCACTAACTCCTTGCCCCAATAAAATTGATCCCACGCATATGCAATCACTATAGATGGGCATTCACTAAGCAAAGCGGCATGACTTGTACCCGCACCACCATGATGAACAACACCAAAACACTTTGGTAATATTTTTTCATGTGGAATATAGTCAATTAAAAAGATATCCGGATTATTGGGATTTACATACTCGATATTATCCCAGTCAGCCTGAATGATGGCACGACAACCACTCAAGGCAATTGCCTCAAGAAATATTGCCAAGATATCAAATTGTCTTCCCTCAAAAAATGCCAGACTACCCATCGAAAAAAACATGGGGGCAGGCCCCTGCTCTAAGAACACGAGTAATGATTTAGGTAATTCAAAAGATTGACCATTATCAAGATTGAAATAACCACATAATTTGTAGTTATCACCCCATGTGTTCTCATCTGTAGCAAAAACACGACTATAAGCCAATAAATTTAACCATGACGAATTAAATACTTCCGCACGAATGTTATGCACAGGCGGTAAATTAATTGAATAACGATAATCATTGATCCTATCCAGAAAATAAGAATTGATATGCTCATCTCTGTATTGTGACACACGATTGCTAGGTGAGAACTGACATTCAACTAGAATATTAATACGTGGTACTTGATATTTCTCAGCCAAGCAAGATGTATGATAGAGATTAGGATTGTTAATAAGAACATCATTATCAGCACATAAGTGTTCTCCTGCTAAAATCATCTCATTTTCAAAAAGATCGAATACTTCTTTGACCATATAATCTGTTAAGCTCTCAATATCCAGATCATATATTTTTTTTACAACAACCCTTTCATAGGCGTCTGATGTCGGATTAAGTTTCCGAGTAGAAATGACCTGAAGATTATTTTCTGAATAGTGCGAAAAATCTCCACCTGTATAATTTGTGTAGTAAAGGATGACTTGATTCCCACTCCTTGCTAAAGCTTGCCCAAGCGCTATCCAAGGATTAATGTCCCCACGTGAACCGTAAGTCTGTATTCCGATTTTCATTTAGAATTTTCGCTTATTAAGTTTTCAATTAAATCTGCTGCTTTTTTTGTTCCACCCAAGGCTCTTGTTGATACACCCAAACGAATTGCATTCTCTTTAAATATTGGAAAGTCAATAAGTTGGAATACAGCATCTTTAAGCTCGCTTGCGGCCAAACGGCGATATTTAAATTTCAACCCACAGCCATTTTGTACTACTAAATCGGCATTTGGTGACTGATCCCACGCAAGAGGTAACACAATTAGAGGCTTGTCAAAATATAGAGCTTCATTAATGGTATTAAAGCCACCATGAGTAATAACAAGATCCACTTTCTCTAATATTTCGATTTGCGGACAAAGTTCTTGCACGATAAAATTTTGTGGCCAAGATTCAAATAATGCGGGATCGGTATTAGCAATAACATTGATTGGAGCATCATGTAATGCAGCAATAATTTTGTTAAATATTGTCGATCTTATGTCATCAAGAACTGTACCTATAGATACATATACTGTAGGCCAATGAGGATTTTTAATAGTAGACCAATCAAAATCATGCGCTTCAGGCCTTGATTCAACAGTTGCACCAACAAATGTTATAGGCCCTTCGAAAATAAAATCCCCATAATTAGGCCGAATAATATCTCTTGATGTATAAGATAGTATCAACCGATCAGAGTTAAAAATCACCCTATCACTTTCCACGCCCATACTTTTTTGAATTTCTCTCATTTTATCCAAAAGCAATGCCTGTCGTTCAGGAAAAAATAAGTTAGGCTCAAAAAATCCCGGAGGGGCAGTTATAGATGTTGCATAGGGAATACTATTTTTTACGGCGAAGACCGCTCCAGCTAATGCCGTTTCATCATGGATAATGCAGTCGGGTTTCATTTGATCTATAACAGACTGCATTCCTTTACTCATGATTTTCGCAAACGGAAGCATGGTTTCATGCAAACCAAAATCCAACGCCTCAAAACCGGAAATTTTTGTGCCTATATTTTGCCGTTGTAATATAAGTTCAATTTCATCTTGATGTGGCTCAAGCTCAGCGGGAACAATCCATTGGCCTCCGTCAGGCACAGAGGCATGAAGAATTGACTTCATTGCTACCCAACATACTTTATTTCCACGTGATATCAACTCGCTACCGACACTCAGGGTTGCAGTGATATGTCCATAAAAAGGAGGCACTACAAACATAATCATTGGCATATCTTACATTCCTGAGCGATAAAGTTTTCTATCAATTCCACGGCTTTTCCTGCACCGCCAGCAGTTCTAAATATTTTTGAAAAATGAGTCACGTTTGAGTGATATACATTATTTTTGTTAACAAGCTCATCGCACGAATCACGTAATTCGTTGGCCTTTAATCTCTTGTACTTAAGCCTAATGCCTATTTTATTATGAGCAATTTGATCTCCAACATAATATTGATCAAACGCCATAGGTACAACCACTAATGGAATACCTGTGCCAATACAGTCACATACTGTATTGGCTCCTCCATGAGAAATAACTACGTCAATATATTTTATTAACTCAAGATGAGGCACACGTTGCTGCACAATAAAATTATCTGGCCATATTTCAAATAAGTCAGGATTCGCTACAACAATTACGGTATATGGGCTATTTTTGAAGTCTTCTACTACGCGCGAAAAAAAGTGTTTGGCTTCCTGTGTTAGTAGGGTACCAATAGAAACCATAAGATTTATATTGGTTTTATTTTCAAGCTTAGAAAAATCAAAAGTTTCAACGTAACTGCGAGGTGTGTCCAAGCAGGGTCCTACAAAAACCTGCCCCTCCATTACATCATGAGGATTAGAAAAGTTTCTTGGGCAAAATACTAGCCCGAGTTTTTTAGAGCGAACAATAATAGGTTGAGCAGGTAAACCAAAGTAGGTTTGATACTTTTCTAATTCTTCGAAATACCATTGAGTAATCTGATCCACACCTGATGATTCGTAAACGCCAGACGGAGGAGCATGCGTGGTTATATAAGGAATATTAAGCAGGTAAGCGCAAATACCACCAACATACGTTTGCTCGTCATGAATAATTAAATCAGGTTGATAGCTTTCTGCAAATTCTTTCAAGCCTAGGTACATCAATTTACCTAATGGAAGAAGCACCTGTTCCATAACAAATTTTGAACCGTCAAAAGCAGATTTACTTTTACCAGAATCTAACAAATCCAAAACACGACTAACATCACGATCATCTGATTTATTTGTTAGAAATAATTTTCCACCCTTCGGTAGAACCAGGCCGTTCATTTCTTTCGCAATAACCCAGGTTACTTCATGTCCGTTTTTCAGGAGAATAGCGCCCAAAGATAAGGTTACATTGATGTGCCCCCAGTAAGGGATCGTAGTAATTATAATTTTTGCCATATTAATTTTCAGGTATTAGAGTTTCTAACAAATCAGCGCCCTTTTTACTTCCGCCACTTTCTTTTAGTGCAATGCTTAGTTCTTTTGCGGTGACCGTAAATTGCTCTTCCGATAGCAAACGTGTTACCGACTCTTTAAGCTGCTGAACGGTTAAACGACGAAATCTTAATCTGAGCCCACATCCTTGTTGCTCAACTAACATGCCATTACCAAATTGGTCATTTGCCATAGGAATAGCAAGTAAAGGCTTACCAAAAAAAAGTGTTTCATTTAGCGTATTGAAGCCACATGGCGTGACAACCAAATCGACTTTAGACAATATTTCTAACTGCGGCCAAAATGAGCGCGGAATAAAGTTAGACGGCCAAGATTTAAATAACTCAGGATCAGCAGTTACCAGTACAATAATATCCGTATCAGCAAACGCGGTGATTACTTTTTCATAAAAACTTTGTTTGACATCTTTTAAGAGAGAACCTGTTGATACATAGATCGCTTTCTTGGCCTTATCTAAATCTGGCAAGCTGTGCTGAGCTGCTTCAGGTCTCCCATCAAGGGCTGGACCAATGAAGTAATAATTGGATGGAAAAATATCGCCATATACAAATTTCTTGGCGGTATAAATAATATTTACATTTGATGAGTTTAAAATTTCTGCGTTACTATCGGCAGAATATGCAGATTTAATTGCAGTCATAGTTTCGGATAGCCATTCTGCATCCTCGGGTAACAAAACCTTTGCTGGTGGAAAATAAAGGCCTGGCGCACTACTTATAGAAGTCCCGTAAGGTATTCCCATTTTATGGGCGCAAATAGCTGCTCCAACTAATCCTTCATCATGGAAAATGACATCTGGCTTGATTCGTTCCAAAATGGCCGGAAAATGTTTCATTGTTAAATGACAAAATGGTAACCAAGTAGACTCAAATGCCCATCTGATCATTCTGTTCGCCGTATTTTTCGCAGCCTCGTCTTGGCGACCAAGAATATTGTTTACCTGTTCAGATTCTTGGAAAAATTCTTCTGGAAAATAATATTCACCACCTACTGGAAAGATATTATTTTCCACATTTCGAAATCCGACCCAAATTACTTTATGACCACGCTTCAGTAATTCTGAACCGATTCCCAAAGTAGGATTAATGTGCCCGAAATGTGGCGGAATAAAAAAAAGAAAGGTAGCCATTTTCCTCTAAACCGTAACAGAGTGTGGAATAAATTGAGCAATATGTTTTTCAATAATATTGGCCGCACGTTGTTCGCCACCACTCAGTTGAAATGATTTTTCTATTCGTTGAGCTGCTAATTTGTAAGCTGGATTTGCTAATATCTCATTAACTGCTTCAGTTATAAGCCCACTTGTAAGCCTTTTATATTTGAGCCGTAGGCCTGCACCAGATTTTACGACTTTTCCGGCAATATAACTTTGATCATGCACTATAGGTATTGCCACTATAGGAATACCCTTGTTCAATGCCTCAACTACCGTGTTATGCCCTGCGTGGCATATCACTAAATCTACTACATCAAGCACTCTCAATTGAGGAATATAGGAAAACACATGAAAATTCTTAGGCCATTTACTTTTCATATCCGGACTTGCAACCATAACCACATCAACGTTTAAGTGTTCAAGTGCCGATATAATTTTATCTACAAACACTACTTCACAAGGAATAGTTGCGCCCATAGTGACAAGAATTAGAGGTCGAACTCTATTTTCCCGACCATATAAAAAAAAATTCGAATTTAATTGAGATCTATGGTTTATAGATGGCCCGATAAAATAATAATTATCTGGAAAGGTTTCTTTTTGTAAAAACTCTTTCGTCGTATAGATCAAAGTTACAGGCGAACTCCAAACTAAAGGCTTATTAAAATCACAACCCATATTTTGTTGGAAATTTAATACCTGCGATTGTTCGTATTCATAGACTTCAGGAAAATTCTCAGATGGATCAATTGTGGCAGGAGTCGTAACAGAAACAGCAAATGGAATATTTTTTACATGAGCAAAAAGCGCGCCCGCAAAAGCTTGTTGATCAGTCACAATATAATCAACATCAATTTGATCAACTAGTGACTGTAATTGCCGGTATAAATGCTCATTCCTCGGCATAAATTCCTGTTCATACAAGCTTTGAATACTTTGAAGACCAAATTTATCTTCATCTGTAGCTGATTTTGTTTTTTCATTTTTTAATTCAATAAACTCTCCGCCCGAAGGAATAAGTTGTTCCAACTCTTTTTTTTCAGAAAGCCAAATCACCTTATATCCCTTTGCCAATAAACATTTACCCAAGCTTAATGTGGGATTAATGTGCCCCATAAAAGGCCAAGTAATTATTGCAATCGTAAGCATTAATACTATTCCAGGTTATACATATATTTTCAAGAAATTGCCTGATCATGAGCAGTCACTGGCTCATAGTAAATATTGGCAAACTCATTAGATGAATCTAGAAAAGCAACAATGCGCTCTGAACAAATTTGTGTTTTCTCAAGAAAAAAATCATGGCTTCCATCTTCAGCATAAACATCTGCAAAAGGTATCCAAGTAGCTATTCTAAGGAGCTCATTAAAACACACAGATTTTCGTCCAAATGCCAACAAAACAGGAGCTTTTATTCTTTCACAATCTTCTCGTTGTAACTCCTTTTCATTATTCATATCCTCACTGAACGTCGTATAGTTAAATATATAGTCATACATTAAATAGGCGGCGCGTAGCTGCCTTTTATTTTTGTAAAAGTTATCTCTTACATCCGTATTGAGATAATTTACAAAATCCATGAAGTGTTCAGGTTTATAAGAACCTCTTTCAATCATCCGACCCTTAGGCCAATCAGGCAATTCAATCGCAATAACTTTTTCTATTCGATCCGGAAAATTTATTGCGCATCTAAATGCAACCCAACATCCAAAGCTGTACCCCAAAACACTAAATTTTTCATAGCCCAATGCATCAGCCAGCTCAATAACTTCCTGTGCCAAACTATTAAAATCATACCCGACTTCCTTTTTCATGCTCCTTCCCTGACTTTTTAAATCAAACAGTACCACTTTATATTTTTGTGCCACCAAGGGTGCAATTGTTAAATAAAACTGAGCTAGATTTCCAAACATTCCGTGAATCATAAAAACAGTTTTGTTAGCTTCTGTATTTAGAATTTGAACATTTAATTCCAAATTACTTTTTAACTTAACTAACTGCATTTTCAATAAACTCAACGATATCGCCAACACTTAATTGCACTAATTTTTCAAGACTTAGTTGTGCCATCCACTCGGACATATCAACTGTATTTTTGTAATAAACTTTAATTTTTTCCGCCAACTCAACGATCTCCATGCTTTCCATTTCCAGATCGCCAGTTAAAGTGCTTTCATTACTGACGTTATATTCAGAATAAAATTCTTCTCCGATAACTTCAGATAAAAACTTTCTTACTATTTCATTTGCATTTTCTTGTACTGTCATATTACAGACCCAAATTTTCGTGAAATTGATATTTAAAGCGTCCAACCTATGATTGTTTGCTTGTATTTTATTGTTCGCACAGTGACGCCCTCGATAATGAGTTCATCACCTTTAACTGCCGTTAGTACATAGTTTTTAGGTGAGCCTTGCAATCCTTTACCCAAAGATTTTCCAAAAGCCTCCTTAGCAACCCAAACGCGAGTTATCCATTCATTTTTATCCATAGTTGACGTTAACAAGCACTGCTCCTGAGCATTCATTACCATGTCTATAAAATTTGCATCTCTGGGCTTTATTTCTTCAACATCTACACCAATATTTTTCCCGATAGCCGCTCTCGCAACTGCAAGACCTTTTTTATGCGCTATTGAAACATTAATGGGTGAATTAGTAGATGGAGCTGTCGATATCACTTCTGGACAACCTACAGCATTATTTAATATCGTAAATGATGCAGGATGAGATACCTTCCCCTCGCTTCGCATTAAAATGTCTCGAATAGCATCCTTCGCAGCAATACGCCCCAGAAGTCGATCTTTTTGTTTAGAAAGCGGTAATATGTTATATGCATTTAATTCGCGTTGATTTAAATAAATATGGGAAAAAATAAACCAGGTATTAGCTTGCTTGTATTTATTATTTTCAATTAAGAACACACCATCGGTAAGTGACCTAGCAAGACTTTTACCCTCCGCTCGATTTAATAAACCCCAACCTTCATTATCCAAATCTGATTTTTTTGTTTTCCATCCGGTAAATCTACACCACGCTTTATTTTCTCGAGTTAACTCGATAGTTGAGTAAAAAAAATCATCCTCTTCGTGAGTAGTGAAGCATCTGCAATGAAACTCACCCAATTGATCTATTGGATTTTGAAAAAATTCAATTTTTTCAACGGCAACAGGAAAGGAGCGCAGGCTGCGCCCTAAAAAGTGGTTAAATAAACCGACTGTCTGCCCCATATTATCCAAAACTGCACCCTTTACAGAAACACCTCGAATAATAGTTTCCAACGACTGATCATTGAAGACACTTATTTCCTTGATTCCCTGATAGGCTGGACCATGAAACATGTAGCCTTCCGTATAGATCTCCTTAGCTAATACTGGTGCATCTAAAGGAACAGAGGTTATTTTTGCTGGAATAAAAGGCTGAGGGTAGTTTTTGTCTGTGTGAGCAACTGCTTCAAAGACACCGTCGATGGAAAATTGAATCTGCTTGTCATTGAGCCAGACACCTTTAAAATCCAATTTTTGTGATTCGACAACCCACAAGAATTGGTGAACTTTTACATCGCTAATACCGGTTAACAATAACTGTGGGAAACTGGAATTAAAAATATCAACCAATAAATCAATAAACATCGTAAAGGGAACGATGGGCTCTTGTTCCGCACAAAAGTTGTCGGTAATTGATCGCTTTTCAAAGGGGCAATGATCAACCAAAAATGGAAATGTATTTAATGAAAAATCTATAGCCCTACTAATATTTTTTCTCGAGTGGATTTGAAGGTCACTACCGGTGAGTCCTTTCAAAAACTCTGTCTGCATTTGATTTATTTGTGAGAGATTTTTTTCAAGAGATGCCATTATTAACTCTTTCGAGTTATCAATTTCTTCACCTGAAATAACTTGATTATTAATTCTCTTCAATGCCTGAGAGTCAAATACTTTTGAGTAATCTACAAATGGATAGCTAACGTCAACTTTCGCATTCAGTCCTTTACGAACATTTTGTTTTTTCTTGATAGGTTGCAATTTATCTAAAATTGCTAGATTACTTTCCTTGCCTTCTACGAACAATGCTGCAGCCACACGCATCAATTGACTAACAGTAGAGCGCTTGGAAGATCCAGAGGAGATAATTGAATGTGGTTTGTCACCAAGGACATTAGATACGAAACCACTTACAGCTCCATTCCCAACCTGTACAAAGCAGCGAATACCCGCAGCGTACATATCCTCAATCATTTCTCTAAATCTTACCGGGTGAGTAATGAAATCTACATGAAGTTTTTTAATATCTTCAATATTATCAGGATATTGTTTTGCACTAATTGAAGACCAAATAGGAATTTTAGGCTGAGTAAATAGAAGTACATTATTTACATTATGCCTTGTTGGCTCCACTAGGGACTCGGCAAACGGGCTATGGTACCCAGTGCTGAAGGGTAAAATATGACTAACAATACCTTGCAGTGTCAGCTTTTCTTTAACGCGTTCAGCATTAGATGAACGAACAGAGATTACAATCTGTTGCGCGCAATTATCATTTGAAATATAGAACTCGTCATTTTCAGTAAGATATTCATAAATTTTTTCAACGCCGCAATTCACGGTAATAAAAGCAGCCCCCAAATCGGGATATTCAGTTTTATTAATTAATGTTTGCAGGTTTTGAATTGATTGTTCATCAACCAAACCAACAGTCGAGCATGCGGTCCACTCCCCAAGACTATGCCCTGCCACAACATCTGGCTCGATACCAATTATCTTCAGCTGGGAATCAATCATAACCTGAAATTTTTCTAGAACACGAGCTCTATCGGAATCGAATTTTGCGGTCAAGTCAGCTGGTGCATCATACGAAAAATAATTAATGAAATGATCTATATCGTCTGGATTTAACCACTGTAAACCTGGGATATCCAAGCCAGGAAAAAGAAATGCTACTTTATTATCTGCTGAATTTAATAAAGGAGTGGGGGTAAACCAAATATCCTGCCGACCCCGCCAATCAACTCCTTTTTGCAAAATCCTAATTGCCAACGCCAAACGATCTTCTATAGGATTGAAGATCGCAATACGATAATCACCTTCGCCAATTTCGAAGTCAGAATTCTGAATTGCTCTAATTAATTCGTCAATTGAGCTGCGCGTTAATAGTAATACCTTATCTTCTAATTTTTTCTCAGATGATTGAGAGAAATGCTCAAGTACAATATGCGCATTTGCACCGCCAAAACCAAATGCATTGACACCAGCCAGCATAGGTAAGCCAGATGTCTTCCAATCAATCGGTTCATCAAAAGGCCTAAAATGCGTATCAGACATGGCATCAAGGGGATTGGTGCAGTTAACTGTTGGTGGAATAATACCTTTATGAAGCGCCATCACTGTTTTAATAAATCCAGCCATTCCTGCTGCCGCCATTGCATGGCCTATCATAGCTTTCACAGAACCTAATCCTGCCTTAGGTGTCCCTTCAAGATGCGGGAACGCTTCGCGCAGAGTTTCCAGCTCAGTTTTATCTCCAAGCTTTGTGCCTGTTCCATGTGCCTCTACATAACCTACTTGTGAACTATCCAGTTCTGCCATTTCCCAAGCACGACGAATAGCCTTTACCTGACCTATAGTCGACGGGCTCATAACACTAGCGTTACTGCCATCGCTGGATATCCCTATTCCTTTTATTACGGAATAAATACGATCATTTGATGCTATAGCATCTTTTAATTTTTTTAAGACGACAAACCCACAACCTTCGCCAGTTAACACGCCATCAGCGCCTTTATCGAACGGGCGGATATCTTGTTTTTTAGAGAGCGCGCCAAGTGTTTCAAAAAAACTAAACATAGATGGGCTTTGTGCTAAATGCGTTGCACCCACCACAACAATATCACAACGTCCAGAGTGCAATTCTCGCACACCATTCTCTATGGCCAGCAGAGAACTTGCACAAGCAGCATCCAAAGTATATGCAGGACCACCAAAGTTGAAACGATTGGCAATAAGTGAGGCAACAAGATTTGGAACTGTTCCCATAATGTTTTGGGAATTAAATTCACCAAATTGGCGTTGATAATTTCTTTTTAATTGTTCAAGCTCTTCTTCGGTTAGAGATGGACTTAGTGTTTTCAAAATATTTTTTAAATTCTGACCGCCAACAACAATTTCATTTACTTTAAACATCTCAAGGCCGCCAAAGCTACCTCTGCCTATAATAATACCGGCGTTTTCTAACGAGATATTTTTTTCAAATACACCAGCGTCTTCCAAAGCCATTTTTGTTAATTTCAAAGCGATAAGATGATCTGCTTCGGTACCCTTAATTGCATTTGGAACCATGCCAAATTCAATAGGATCAAACTCTAGATACTCATCAATAAATCCGCCCATATTGACAGAGTGCCTATCAATACTTGTGACAGTTTTATCGTAAAATAAAGCGGGCACTCTATGGGCTGGCGCAACCTGAATAGCGTTTTTTTTGGTGACAATATTTTCCCAATAGGTTTCCAGATCTTTGGCACCTGGAAAAATGCAGGACATTCCAACTACTGCAATATCTTCTAAAGTTTTTTTCATACTGCTCTTTTTCTGCCCCGTTTTTGACTAAAATTGCTCTTTAGCTTTTTCCATATCTATTACGGGAGTCATCAATATAACTTGTCCACCCTTTCCGTATTGCAACTCACTCATAAATGCTTTTGCGCCCTCTTCCAGCGAAATAAGTGTTACACCGCGCCTCAAGAAATCTTTTTCAAGAGCCTGATCAATCATGCCCTTGCCTTTCCATGGCCCCCAATTGATTGCGACCACGCGCCCAGGAATCAAATTATTCAAAGCATTTGCTAATTGATCAAAAACGGCATTTGCTGTCCCGTAATCAATTTGTCCCTTATTGCCAAAAACCGAAGTCACACTTGAAAAAAGCACAAAATATTTTAATGAAGGTTTGAACTCATTAATTAATACTTGTAATGGAGCAAGCTTGGTAGCCAATACACGATTGAAAGATTCTATTGTTTTATCAACAAGCAACTTATCCTCTAAATGGCCTGCCGCATGAATAATGCCATCAATTTTTCCAAACTTCTGATACACATTTTTTATTAAACTATCCAACGCATCATGATCAGTCAGATCCATAGAGTAGTAATAAACCTGGGCACCATGGGACTCCAGTTTTTTCTTAACCAAAATCACTTGATTTTCTTTAAATAGGCTTCTAGCACGAATCTCCAAGTCTTTTGGTGATTTAAATTTTTCACGTAATAATAAAATCTGCTTTAGCTCGGTGATCGATTTTGACAACTCATCTGCATTTGAATTTTTTTCTTCAAAAGATGGCACCGGTGTTCGCCCTACAAGCACATATTTACATGGTGATACAACCGCTAACTCCTGAAGTATTTCTGCTGTTATTCCTTGGGCTCCACCAAGAACAAGTACAACATCATCTTTATCAAGCACTACCGATGGCGAGGATCTATCCCATGAAGATTCAATTAGCCTATTGGTATAACGCCCTTCGGCTTTGTGAAAAACAACAGTTTCTTCTTTTTTAGTTTGAAAAAACTCATAACCCAAAAGTTCAGGTATATTAAATTGAGTCTCTGCATCAACATTAACCTCACGACAAATAGCCGGCCATTCTTTATTAAGACTATTGATAAATCCATATGTCCCACTTAACTCATTCAAAATAGCATTCGGCTGAGCCAAATTGGCAATCCGTGAGTAAACATCGGTCACTGAAAAAAACCATTGTAATTTTTCAGGGTTTAATGACTTGGTTAATTCAAAAAAACCCTCTTGTGTTAATTTTGTCTTTGAAACAGATAAGTCAAGATAAATCAACGCATCTAACTCGTGCAATGGCTGCCCTAACGAGACCATACGGACATCTGCACCCATCTTCCCAAAAGAACCATGCAGTGTAATTGCCTCGTCAGACCCATCTTCAAAAACACCAATAATCTTATTTGGTAACTTTCCAGCCGCTAATTCATATTTTTCATGAGTTTGTACAAGTTCAAAACTATAGCGACGCACTTCATCAAGATTCAACGAAGTGATCGCTTGTGGCTTTTTTATAACTATACCTTGAGAATAATTTTGATGTGTATTTTTTAAAGCATCATCAATTGCTCTTAGGGTTTTTGATTTTGCCAGATTTAAAAGGATGCTTTTTGTGTTTTCAGTATCAGGCAGGGTTAACTGAATCTTTAAAGCATTGATAATTTCAGTACGTTTGATTGAATCGATACTTAAATCTGCTTCAAGATCCATATCCATATCAAGCATATCTGCAGGATAACCTGTTCGTTCGCTCACTATAGATAACAATATATCTTTAATATTTGTATTGAAGTCAAGCTGCGATACGGTTTCAGCCGTCTCTTGCCTAGTAGTTTCGGTGTGCGTATTAGAGATCGTATTCTGACCAGACAAATATTCAATCAGCTCTTTTATTGTTTTTAATCCCGATAATTGCTGAGTGGCAATTTTTATATGAGCAGGATCAAATAAAATTGGGAATGCATTTTTTAAACTATAGATAATTTCAGTTCGTTTAATGGAATCTATGCTTAAATCAGCTTCTAGATCCATATGGTCGTCTAGCATTTCAACAGGATAGCCTGTTTTTTCACAAATAATTTCAAGAATTTGCTCTCTGATATCCGAAAATTTAATTGACATTGAATGCTCATGTTTTTCTTCTGTTAAAGCAATCTTGTCTTGAGCCTGACTTAGATCAGATGTTATTTCCTTAGTTATTTGACTTAAAGGCTGTGTAGATATTTCAGGCAGCTCTACGACATTAGTGAGCTGGGTGCTTGGAAAATTCACCGAGCTCACATCATTAAAATAACTCATCATGACTTTTTGTTGCGCTTCAATCATAGATCGCATATTCAACAAATAATCTAAAATTAATTTTTCTTTCACATTGTGCTCCCCTGCAAAGGATTGATAAACTTCTGATAACTCCGCTTCTCGCGTTAATTTAATTGGCGCCAATAGCTCCTTAGATCCATTAGAGGGCATTGGCATATACAACGGGTCAGCACGATTGCCACGTAAACGCCAAAGTACTTGCTGCTCTTTATTTTTAATAATTTCTTGTAAATCCAGCTTTTTAATATTTCGTCCAGAAAAATAGCTATTGAAATTTAATGGGCGCCCTGTCGCAATATATTGAGCCAACATTCGCTGCAAATTTGTCACTCCATGACCGTCTGCTGACTCTGTTGAAAGCGCAACCGCACTACTCCCCATAATAGAAGAAACCAGATTGGTTAATATTTTACCCGGGCCCACTTCAATAAAAATATTTACACCTGAAGCAGACATCGCTTTAACTTGATCACAAAACCTCACAGGTTTTACAAGATGTTCACAAAGCCTCTGTTTAATACTCGCAGCATCACTTGGATAAATATGAGCGGTAGTATTAGACCAAACAGGGATATTAGCATTTTTAAATTCGAATGCACTTAACGCATTACTGAATAATTGTTGCGAGCCCTGAATGACCGGGCTGTGAAACGCACATGCCACGCGTAATTTGTTGTAGGCTCTGGCTGCGTGATCCAAACGAGATATAAATTCCTCTACTGCTGTTGTAGTACCCGCCATAACCCATTGTTTTTCTGAATTATGATTTGCCAAATAGATACCTGAGAGCTGATCCATCATAACTTCCAGTTCCGGCTTTTCAATATTCAACGCAACCATAGCACCCGGATCAGTGCCTGCCGCCTGCAAAATCGATTCAGCTCTTGCTTTACTAACTGAAATCAAATCATCTTCTGCTATTGCTCCTGCAAAAACTAATGCAGGAATTTCACCATAGCTATGACCGGCCAGCTCATCAGGATGAATGCCAAACTTGTAAAGTAATTTAGCAATTGCTAAATCAACGACACCAAGTAATGGTTGTGCATTTTGCGTATTTGTTATTTGATTTTTTTGTTGCTGAATGACTGATTCCTGAAAACTTCTTTTAGGAAAAAGCGTATTTATTAATGTATTTTCTGCATTCAACAAAGAACGTATTTCAGGAAACGCAACAAATAAATCTCTCGCCATATTAATGCGTTGACTGCCTTGACCAGAGAATAAAAATGCAGTTTTCCCACCGAAAGCAGTTAATTTAAATACATCTTTTGTCCACTTACCCAGTTTGATGGTTTCTAACTTATCTCGTAAATCCTGTACATTATTAGCAATTAAAGCAATTTGAATGGGGTGATCATTTTCTACTGCAAGTGTATAAGCGAGGTCACACAAACGTATGTCGGGCTGAGTATTGGTAACATTAAAAATTCTTGATATTGCGGCGGGTAATTGATCCAGGTTTTCAGCCCTAATAACAAATAGCTCACTAGGCCACTCTTGTTGAGAAGTATCTAAAACTTTATTTTGAATATGATTTTGTATCACCAAATGAAAATTTGTTCCACCAAATCCAAATGCACTAATTCCAGCTATCCGCTCACGTTCAAACCAAACACTTGCATAATCACGAAACTCAAAAGGAGAAATCACTTCATCATAATATTGATTAGGAGAAGTCAAATGCAGTGTCGCCGGCTTTATTCCGTGATAAACAGCCAGCGATGTTTTTATCAAAGCGGCAAGACCCGCTGCACATTTGGTATGACCAATTTGAGTTTTTACAGATCCCAACCCAATATTCTGCTGAATTGCACCAGCATCGGTAAAAAAATCCGTCAGAGACTCCAGCTCCGTCCTATCACCTACCACTGTGCCCGTGCCATGCCCTTCTACTAATCCCACCTTTGCAGGTAGAATTTTTGCCTCTTTATATGCACGCTTATAAGCCATCATTTGACCAGCTTTACGTGGCGCTGTTAGGCCAAGACTTTTTCCATCACTCGAGGAGCCTACGCCTTTAATTATTGAATAAATCTTATCCCCATCTCGAACAGCATCTTCCAATCTTTTTAAAATAACTACGCCGACGCCCTCGCCAAGCGCTATACCTTTCGCATCCTGCGCAAATGATTTACAGGTGCCTTCATTACTTAAAGCCCCAACACTGGAAAACTTAAGGTAATCAATCAAATCATTATGCAAGTCGACGGCTCCCGCTATAACGAGATTAGCTCTACGGCTATTTAACTCTTGGCATGCAATATCAACCGCTGCCAGCGAAGATGCGCAAGCCGCGTCTACCACAAAATTTCTACCACGAAAATCTAATCTATTGGCTATTCGCCCACTTATGACATTTGGTAAAGTGCCTGAGAATGAATCCTCTGTTAACGAAGGTAAGACCGCCTCTAATTCAGGAGGAATCTCTCCAAATAATCGTGGCAATGTTGCGCGAAGCTCATAACCCAACAATAACTCTGAACCACCTTCCAATCCAAAAATAACAGCTGTATTTTCTTTATCCAGATCATCACTATTCCAATAACCGGAATCGATTAATGCGTCTTTTGTGACTTTTAAACTCAATAGCTGTGCGGGATCAATTGCCGCCATAGATTGTGGTGGAATGCCAAACTCTGTAGGGTCAAACTCTATTTCTGGGATGAAACCACCCCATTTTGAATTTGACTTGATTCCCTTTTTTGCATCAACATCAAAATATCTTTCATTGTCCCAACGGCTTTTTGGAACTTCAACGATACAATTTTTATTACCCAGAATATTTTTCCAATAGGTATCAATATCTTTTGCATCTGGGAAAATACAAGCCATACCTACAATGGCTATACCATGATCACTCTCTTGAGATTCTTGATTGTTATTTAAAGAGCATAATAAATCACTCGCATCCGTTGACACGGCTTGATGCAGTTCTCCCAGAGTGTTAATACTTTTTCTCATGGTGGCAACCTGACCCACCATATAAAGACCATCTTCAAATTGCTCTGTTTCACCTACGGATACCAAGCCATTTTCTGTTCGCTTTAAACCTTTGGTTGCAAGACGTAATCTACCAACATTGAGATCTTCAAGTTCTTTTTGAATCTGTCGTGAGTCAAATTTTTCATTTATTAAAAGTTGCTTTTTCTGAAAAAAATGATCAACAAAAGGAGTTGGTAAACAACGAACAACATGGCCGGGAGAAGACTCGATCAACGCTGTTTGAGTATGAGCTAAAAGTTCTTCTTGGTATTTTTTTTGAATGGCACCAGTACTCACGGCTTCCTTTGTGTATAGATAAGATGTACCCATCAATAAGCCAACTTTAGCGCCTCTTGCCACTAACGGTGCCGACATTATTGATATAAATGCAGCAGAGTAACTATCGTGCACCCCGCCTGCAAAATAAATCGTAATATCCTTTAAGGATTGTTCGTCAAGTAGCCTATTAATTTGCTTTTCCCAAAGCACAAAGCTTGAAAGAGGCCCAACATGGCCTCCACATTCACGGCCTTCAAATACAAATCCTTTTACCCCATCGCGAAGAAAACTATCCAATAGATTCTCAGATGGAGCATGAAGAAAAACTGTAGCCCCAATACTTTCAAAACGCTTTACATGGGAGGCGTTTCCACCTGCGACTAATACAAAGGGAGGCTTAGTCTTGGCAATATAGCTAAACTGTTCGTTTTGCAGCTCTTCCTCAATAAAGCCAAGAATTCCCACTCCCCATTTTTTTTCACTCAACAAAAATTTAGTTTTGTCTAGCGCATCACTTGCCTGCGCTCCTTTTAGTAAAGCCAATGCAAAAAATGGCAAAGCACCAGAATCAGCAACTGCTTTTGTAAATTCAGGCTCATCGCTTACTCGTGTCATCGGGCCTTGTGCAATTGGCAATTCGACGCCGAAACTTTTTTTGAAGTTTTCCTGGTTAATTCCCGTGACAGCAAAGTATTGGGCTTGCTGAAGATGCCCCTTCTGACTCCAATTTATATGCGTAATGAAATTGCTTAACGTAGAAAACTTGTCACGGTAGGATTTGGCCAAACCAATACTTTGACCAAATTGAATTAATAAACTTTTACTCGTAGGCTTCTCTTCAAAGGACTTCATTAAAAAACTTCTTTCAATGACGTCTTTTGACTGACTTTTGGGCCAATAAGGCGCATTTAAATAAAAGCGGTGACCATGCTCAATTCGAGTCTCTGAACCATCTAATCGAGCGATTAAAGACTTCAAATCTTTACTGATTCCGAACTCAGGGAATAGGAAGCACTCATCTTCAAGTACCACACCCTGAGCACCCAAAGAAATTGCAGCAGCCGAGGTATGAACTCCTATTCCTCCCCGCAGCCAAATCGGGCAAGTTGCTATTTGACTAACTTTTTGAAACAAAACGAATGCTGAATCATCGTCAACTAGTCCAGATGCTTCATTTCCTTTCACGATTAAACCGTAAGGGGATTGTGCAATCGCCCATTTAGCTTCGTCAATATTTGATACTTCGTAAATTATTGTTTTGTTATCTTGTAGTTGTAAATCAATACCTGCTCGAGCAATAAAAAATGCTGGGGGCTTATCTAAATCAGCCGTATTTCTATTGCAATCATAATATACCGCATAGCTCATATTAGATGCAGAGTTAACATTACAACACTCAACAACATCCTTATATTTGATGACCGGAACTATTCCGAGATCAGACATAGCTTTTGCTGTATCTATCTTCTTGTCAGAATAGGGGCTAAATGCAAAAAAGCGTGGACATGATATTTTCATTCAAATTACAAACTTAATATGGTTTAGATAACGAAATAACAACTGCATAGAAACGACAATATAATTTCAAGAGTGACGCAAATTTTTAATATTAATTTTAAAAACTTTAATATGGGATTATGAAACATTACCTGATTGCGCTATCATTTACAACCAGTTAGGGCGCTGGCAATCGGCGAAAGGGCACTCTTTTTTTAAAGTGAGACCTGTACATCAATTTGCTCACCCCACATTAACAGTAACGCACTTTTACCAGATAATTTTTAACATACCAAGCACAAGGGAGCGTGATAGCACTCATAAAGGTCACTGAATCAGCGTTCAAGAAACAAGCTGAACACTTGCTGCAAGATAATCGTTTACTTCAATTTCCATTGGTGTTGTCAGTCATGCGCGCTTTTAAGCTTTAGCTGTATTTGGTGAATTGACTTTATGAAAGGAGGCAGGGAAGCACTGAAGAGAAGGTGCCAAGGTGAGTTTTATAGAATGCTAAAACTCACCTTGCTAAATATTCTTGACTAAGACTTAGTAAAATCTTAGTAACAACAAAAAATTACTCATTAACTATTGGCAACCATTGCAAATAGTTGTTCATCTGCTGCGCTTGCTTTGGTTCCGCGCAACAATTCTACAAAGAGTTCAGTTTGTGCGGCATTTTGAAAATCGATTTCTGCACCAAAGCCCTTGCCGGTTTTATGAATCACAAGGGCTTTCATTGCAATTGATTGAAATTTTGCTACGTTGCTTTTGCTGAATAGAACTTCTAGCTGTAATTGATGCTCGCATTCAACATCCATAAAATCCGTTTCAACAAACACGCCATGACTACTGCCGTTACGTATGCGTCCAATGGCGATAGGAAGGTTATGCTTGTAGATTAGAATTTTTAACTCGCTGGTAATTCTTTCTGTGCATCTATGTTCCATAGTGTTTCTCCTTTGTGCTTGACATAAAAATGGGTATTAAAAAATTAATTTAACCGGTCATATCGATAAAGCCTTTTGTAAATCTGTTCTCCTAAATCGACGGGAAATTGCGCCCAGTCAAATTGCCACAGCCAATTGATGCCTGTAGTGCCGGGCATATTCATACGATGCTCGCCATCGAGTGCTAAAAAATCTTGTAGAGGAATCATAGCCATAGGCGAAACAGAAGCGAGTGCAGATTCTATTAACAACCAATGAATAGATTGTTCGCTGCCGTATAAATAATTTTTTACGTTGCTCTTTTGCTCATCATTTAGCGATTCAAACCAGCCGACGGTAGTATCGTTGTCGTGGGTGCCGGTATAAATAACATCGCTGACCGAATGGCAATGTGGCAAATGAGGATTTTTATTGTTGCCGTCAAAGGCGAACTGTAAAACTAACATGCCTGGCAAATGAAATGTGTGACGCAAGGCTTCGACTTCAGGTGTGATGAGGCCTAAATTTTCAGCCACTAAAGGCAAGCCGGGGAAGGCTTTAAAACAGGCTGATAAAAAAGCCTCACCTGGCGCTTTAACCCACCGACCACCGCGTGCATCTTCACTGTCGCCGGGAATTTCCCAGAAGGCTTCAAAACCACGGAAGTGATCAATACGAATTAAATCAAATTGATTTAATTGTGTTCGCAGACGATCAATCCACCAGCTAAAACCGGCTTGCTCCATTGACTCCCAGTTATAATGTGGGTTCCCCCAATGCTGACCAGTCTCAGAAAAATAATCAGGCGGCACACCGGCAACCGTTAGCGGATTGCCTTCTTGATCCAGATTAAAAAACTCTTGCGCAGCCCACACATCGGAACTGTCGTGCGCGACAAAAATTGGCATGTCTCCAAACAGATAAATATGTTTGTCTTTAGCGTAAGCGCGTAGCGATTTCCATTGCTCGGTAAATGCAAATTGCTCAAATACATAAAGAGAAATATCTGGTGCCAAAAACTCGCGGTATTCGGCCATGGCTTCTGCGTCTCTTTGTTTCAAAGCAACCGGCCATTGACTCCAGGAACGATGTTCAAAATGTTTACGCAGCGCCATAAATAAAACGAAATCATCTAACCAATAGCGGTTCTCAGCGCAGAATTGACTTAGCTTATCGAGCAATCCATCAACATTATGCAGACGTTGATAGAATTGATCGGCACATTCCATGCGGATAGCTTGCAGAATATTTTTGCTGGGCTCTAAATCGTTCCATGCAGGATTGGCATCCACCCAACCGCGATGCACCAACCAATCAATACTAATCAGTTCGGGGTTACCCGCGTGCGCTGAAACAGATTGATAGGGGGAAAGATCTGCGTGCGTTGGGCTAGTTGGCAACATTTGCCAAATGCTGAGCCCAGAGCTCGCCAAAAAATCCACAAAGTCATAGGCATCTTTACCGAGTGCACCATGCATTTGTGGATAAGGTTTTTCTTGGAAGAAGGAGTGCTTATTGGGTAAGGATGTGGGGTGTAACAACACCCCTGCACGCCGGGTAAGAAAGAGCGGAGAAACATTTACTACATGACTATTGACCACATCATTTGGCATCTGCGCCTATCCTTTTTACATTGTGAGTGAACTACTGCTCATGGCCTTGACGCATAACACCACCAGTTGCTGGATCGCCACCGCCGACACTGATAACTAAATTTAAATACTCAGGTTCTGGAACGCGAATTAAGTGATACAAATTTTTTAAATGTTGACGATACAAATATTCAAAATCACTCACGCTTTGCGCAGGATTATAACCGCCAAACCACCAGAACCAATCTGAGCCTTCACAGAGTGCCAACTGCTTATCAATTTGCGTCAATTCTGATTTGGTATATTTTTTGGTGGCTAATGCATGGTCTGTTGCAAGCTTCGCTTCGCACAACATATCCCAGCCGCGATTTTTGTCTTTGTCGCCAATCCAGGTTGAAAAATTTCCATAAACCCAACTGCCCGCTACCACATGCGGCATAGCTAGAGGTTCAGGTTTTTGTTTGTCCAGCAATTCGCTGTAGGTGGTTAGTTCAAGCAGTGGATGCGCGCCAATACGCTCATAGAGTTGCGCTAAAAAATAGTAGGCATTTTCAGGGAAATATTCCCACGCATTTTCGCCATCCATAATCACCGATATCACGGAGTTTTTTGGATTGTCGCAAGCGGTAGCAATATTCACCATGTGATTAATTAAATCGCCCACAGCATCATCCGAATGCCAAGTGGCGTATTTAAAACCAATTAAATCGGAAAGTCCGTCATCGCGGAAAAAACAATTCACTTTGTGTTCTGCGAAATGATAAGGGCGATGCAAACAGGCTTTGCGCTCGGCTAAATCATCAGCAATGATTTTGTTGTCCACATGACGCAAAGTGTTGTGTAACACTGAATCGCCCGTTGCCACCCAATCAAAGCCAGCCTCTTGCATTAACTTAAGTGTATCATCGCTTACACTACCTTCAGACGGCCAACAGCCGCGTGGCTTGTGACCAAAATAATGCTCAAAGGTTTTTATGCCTTGGGTTAAGTGCCACTTTGAGCGCACTTCACCACCTGCATAGCAAGTTGAATTTGGTAAGGTGACATCAGGCCACGCTTGGCGGGCAGAATTAATATCAAGCAACAATGGCACAATGGGATGCGCATAAGGGCTCATGCACAATTCAATTTGGCCTTTATCATAAAGTGCTTTGTAACGTGGGCCAATTGACGCTATCTCCTCGCCAATTAATTTAACTAGATCCAACCGATCTTGCCTCGTAAAACCACGGCCTTTATTTTGCCATGCTTGCACACGGTAATCGCTGCGGCGCAAGGTTTCAGAAAGCCAACTTAAGTGATACCAAAAACCTAAATCAATTAAAAATTGTTCGTTGAGGTATTTGGCAATTGGCGACTCTTCATCTAAGGCATCCGCAATATCGGCCAATTCACGGTAGATGGGGAAGCGTTCAATCATGCGCTGGCGGTTTGCGCGCAAATATTTCTTGGCCAGTAAAATAAACTCAGGTGTTCCTGCCACAGGTAAATTTGTATCTACCAGCGACCAGAGCACGGCATCTTTAATTTTTTCTTGGCGCGAAAAATAATTGGCAATTTGCTGCGCGTAATCATCTAGCTGTTCCAACAAAATGGGCGCGAAGTTAAACACCGCACGCGCTTTGGGTTGCGCTTCCAAGTGCGCAACCATGTCCACGTAATCTTTTAGTGCATGAAGATAAGTCCAAGGAAAATAATATTCCCCGGTCATTATGTTGCGATAATCTGGCTGATGCATATGCCAGAGAAATACGACCTTCATTCTGCCGTTAAAGGGCATGCGGATTATCCTCATTCAACATTTCAGGCGTTACTAATATCACGCCCTTAGGTGATACAAAGAAACGTTTACGATCGTCTTCTTCGTTGTAGCCAATGATAGTGCCTTCAGGAATTTTACAGCGGCGATCAATAAGTGCTTTGCGAATTTTGCAATTGCGCCCTACTTCAACACTGGGGAAAAGTACTGAGTCTTCAATATCACAATAAGAGTGAACGCGAACGCGCGGGAACAACAAGGAATGCTTAACCACTGAACCAGAAACAATACAACCACCAGCGATTAATGAATCAACGGCGTAACCACGACGGCCTTCATCATCGAATACAAATTTTGCCGGAGCGACTTGTTCTTGGTGAGTCCAAATGGGCCATTCGGCATCGTACAAATCCAACTCAGGAATAACGGCTGTTAATTCGAGGTTGGCTTCCCATAAGGCATCAACAGTTCCTACATCGCGCCAGTAACCATCGCCACCATTAATAGGATCGCGGAATGGAAATGCGCTTACACGATGGGATTTAATCATTTCGGGAATAATATTTTTCCCAAAGTCGTGCTCGGAATCTGGATTCTTTTGATCCTTTAATAATTCACTGAATAATACTTTAGTGCTGAATACGTAGATGCCCATTGAAGCCAACGCTTTATCGGTTTTGCCTGGCATAGGTTCTGGATTTTTTGGCTTCTCGGTAAATTTCACAATGCGGTTGTCTTTGTCGATATCCATCACGCCGAATGCGTGGGCAATATCCAGTGGAACTTCAATGCAACCTACAGTGATATCTGCACCGCGTTCAACGTGGGCAGCAATCATGGTGCCGTAGTCCATTTTATAAATATGGTCACCGGCTAAAATCAAAACATATTCTGGGTTGTGACGACGAATAATATCGAGATTCTGCAATACCGCATCGGCTGTACCCACATACCAAGACTCATCCAAACGTTGTTGTGCGGGAAGCAGCTCTACGAACTCGCCTAACTCACCACCTAAGAAACCCCAACCGCGTTGAATGTGGCGATCAAGTGAGTGAGATTTGTACTGCGTTAACACGCTGATGCGACGAATGCCCGAGTTAACACAGTTAGCTAAAGGGAAATCGATAATGCGAAACTTTCCGCCAAAGTGTACTGCGGGTTTTGCGCGCCAATTCGTCAATTGATGGAGGCGAGAACCGCGACCCCCTGCAAGAATAACGGCCAAGGTTTTTTGCGTTAAACGGCTTACGAAACGACCAGAGGTCTGGTTAGTACTCATTAAAACTCCTTTCTTCTTATTACGGGTAGGGATTGGACAATAAATTAATTTCTCTTTTATTACATTGAGCAATATCAATGCCAAGAAAAAATTTGTTATATGTTAGCTGCTACGTGCAAAATTAAGTATGCCTTATGAAAGCAATACAAGTGTAGACTCAATAGTGGCATTGAATCTGCAAATATTTCGTTTGTGTGAAATTATTTTTTACTCTACTTTGTGTAATAGCGCTGCATTACTTTACGACTAAGGTATGACGATTTTATGTAATGATATATAAGCTCATTAAGTAAACGTAACGAAAAGAATAGATTTACAAACTTAAGCGCCATTGCATAATGGCATTAATAAAACCCCGAAATAACGCCGAACAGCGGTTATACATTTCCCCTAAAAACAGGATATTTTTCATGCTCAGTGCCAAGCCAGCACAAGGTTTACCCAGTGAATTACTCCGAATTATCGCCGCTACTCACCACGACCCATTTGAGGTCTTGGGAAAGCATCCTCTCTCCACGCCTACAGCGAATGTAGATACCTGTATTAGAGTGTTTTTACCCGGTGCTAGTAGTGCAGCGCTTCACTTAAATGGTCAACGTATCGCTATTGAGCGTATTGAAGGTTCTGATTTCTTTGAATGGCATGGCTTGGCTAAACAGGTTCCTGGCCATTATCAAGTTGAGTGGACTGATCGCCACAACCAAGTTCATACTGAATTTGACCCCTACAGTTTTGCACCACAATTGGGCGAACTGGACATACACCTGTTCGGTGAGGGGCAACATTGGGATATTTATCAAGTGCTTGGTGCGCACCCCAAGACTGTAGATGGCATAGAAGGTGTTTTATTTGCAACATGGGCACCGAGTGCTGAACGCATCAGTATTGTGGGCGATTTTAACGATTGGGATGGTCGCCATCACCCCATGCGCGTGCGCGGCGGCAGCGGCCTGTGGGAAGTGTTTATTCCTGGCGTAAAGGCGGGCACTAACTACAAGTACGAAATTCGCAATCGCAATACTCATCAGGTATTTCTAAAAACTGACCCTTATGGACAAGCCTTTGAGCAGCGCCCTAAAACCTCCTCTATAGTTGCAGCCCCCACTGAGTTTAAATGGGATGACAGCTCTTGGATGAATACGCGCGCCGGTTGGGATTGGCAGCACTCGCCGCTTTCAATTTATGAAGTTCACTTAGGTTCTTGGCGTAAGGGTGAGGGAAATAGCTTTCTTAATTACCGTGATTTAGCTCACCAGCTTGCAGATTACGTAAAGTATATGGGTTTTACCCACATTGAAGTTCTGCCCATAACTGAGCACCCATTGGATGATTCATGGGGCTACCAAACCACTGGCTACTACGCGCCTACTAGCCGTTTTGGTTCACCGGACGAATTCCGCTACTTTGTGAACCATCTGCACCAAAACGGCATAGGTATTATTTTGGATTGGGTTCCCGCCCACTTCCCTAAAGATGCCCACGCCCTCGCCCGCTTTGATGGCACCGCCCTTTATGAGCATGAAGACCCACGCCTAGGAGAGCACCGCGATTGGGGCACATTGATTTACAATTACAGCCGTAATGAAGTGCGCAACTTCCTCTTGGCGAATGCGCTATTTTGGTTAAAAGAATTCCATATTGATGGTTTGCGTGTGGATGCGGTTGCCTCCATGTTGCACTTAGATTATTCGCGTAATCATGGCGAATGGATTCCCAACATATATGGTGGCAATGAAAACCTTGAAGCCATGGCCTTCCTTGGCCAACTCAATGTGTTATGCCACGGACAATGCCCCGGAGCCATTGTGGTTGCTGAAGAATCCACCGCATGGCCACAAGTGACTCGCCCAACCTGGGTAGGTGGCTTAGGCTTCTCCATGAAGTGGAATATGGGTTGGATGCACGACACCCTAGAGTACATCTGCAAAGACCCTATCTTCCGCCAGTACCATCACAACCAATTAACCTTCGGCATGATGTACGCCTTCACCGAAAACTTCCAACTGCCCTTTTCGCACGATGAGGTGGTACACGGCAAAGGCAGCATGATCGGCAAAATGCCCGGTGATGATTGGCAGAAATTTGCAAACTTGCGCTTGCTTTACACCTATCTCTACACCTACCCCGGCTCAAAATTATTGTTTATGGGCAGCGAATTCGGTCAATGGAGCGAGTGGGCACATGGTCGTTCATTAGACTGGCATTTACTGGGCGACGGTAGTGGAGAAACCAATCCGCATATTGGTCTACAAACACTGGTGAAAGATTTAAACAAACTCTACACCACCCTACCCTCACTCTATGAGCGCGGTTTTAGGCACGATGGTTTCGAATGGGTAGACTGTCATGACTCAACGCAATCGGTCATAAGTTACTTGCGCAAAAGCAGCACGGGTTTCACCTTAGTGGTTTTAAACTTTACGCCAACGCTGCGTGAAAATTACCGTCTCGGCGTTCCCGTAGCGGGCAGATACCACGAAATCTTTAACTCTGACTCTGCCTATTATGCCGGTAGCAATAAAGGCAACCCGTCAGAAATCCCCACTGAACCTGTAAGTTGGATGGGCCATGCGCAATCTATGCAACTAACACTTCCGCCACTTGGGGCGATTTTGTTGAAATGTGATTATTAAAGGTCTAGACGTAATTATGGAAAGCAAGATGCAGAAAATTTTATTTGCAACCAGTGAAGCACATCCTTTAATTAAAACCGGTGGGTTGGCGGATGTTGCCTCCAGCTTACCGCGTGCGCTTTTAAAGCGCGGCCATGACATAAGAATTGTTTTACCGGCTTACCCCGGCGTTTTGCTAAAAGCCAAAGAAGTAGGCTTAAAGAAAATCAGCGAATTGGATATTGTTGGTCAATCCATAACCCTATGGCAAACCCGTTTGCCGGGTTCACGCGTTGCGGTTATTTTGGTAGATATTCCGCAATTCTCTGAACGCGAAGGTAACCCCTATTGCGGGCCAGATGGCATGGATTGGAGCGATAACCACTGGCGTTTTTTTGTATTTGCAAAAGCGGCGGAGGCTATCGCACTTAATCAAGCTGGCATAGATTGGCAGCCCGATATTGTGCACTGCAATGATTGGCAAACCGGTTTAATTCCTGCGCTACTTGCGCAAACAGAATCAAAACCTGCCACGGTTTTTACCATTCACAATTTGGCTTATCGCGGTCTATTTTCCTATCAGGTTTTTTCTGAGATCGGTATGCCGAGTGAATATTGGCACCACGAAAAACTCGAATTTTATGGGCAAATGTCATTTATAAAAGGCGGTTTGGCCTTTGCAGATGCCATTACTACCGTGAGCCAAAGTTACGCACAAGAAATTCAAACCCCTGAATTTGGTTGTGGTTTAGATGGCGTTTTACGCGCGCGCACTAAAGATTTATCGGGCGTGCTAAACGGTATCGATATGGATGAATGGAACCCCGGTTCCGACAAGCTTATTGCCCATAATTACAACCGTCGCACAGTCAATCAAAAAGTAAAAAACAAATTAGCGCTGCAGGAACAATTGGGTTTGCCTGTTAATGAAGCGATTCCCATGCTCGGTTTTATCGGGCGTTTAGTGGAGCAAAAAGGCATTGATTTAATCTTGAATCAAATGAACCAATTACTTGCTCACGATTGCCAAGTTGTGATTTTAGGCAGCGGTTTTGCAACCTACGAACAAGCGCTAAAACACATCGCCGAACAACACCCCACTAAAGTGTCAGTTACCTTGGGCTACAGCGAAGCCTTTGCGCATCAAATTGAAGCGAGTGCAGATTTGTTTTTAATGCCGTCTATGTTTGAACCTTGCGGCCTAAACCAAATGTACAGCCTCCGTTACGGTACCTTACCCATTGTTAATGCCGTGGGCGGTTTGCGCGATACTGTGATTGAAAAAAAGTTTGATGATATAGGCACTGATGGCAACGGTTTTGTATTCCATTTACCCACTGCAGAAGAGTTGCATAACACCATCAAGCGTGCACTTGCGTGTTATCAACAGCCGGACGTGTGGAAAAGAATGCAGCAAAATGCCATGAGCCAAGATTTCTCATGGGAGAAAAGTGCGGAGCGCTATGAGGAAATTTATGCGGGTATCGTGAAGGCGTAATGTGGGTTGAGCATATTCACATGGATGTGAAGTAGTAGAACATACAGGAGCAATTGTCGAGCAATGCCCAACAATGCTAGTGCAGTAAATGATGCTCAATTTCCGTAGTCTCTACCGCAATGTCATCCTGAGCATCCATCGCTAATTCACTTGCCGCTTCCATCCCCGCTTCAATCATTGCCTTAGCCACTTCAAAACGTCCACCACCTAAAAATGCTTTAGATTCTGCAGAGAATTTGAGCGTTACCAATGGCTCACGTGACGCCTCATCGCCACTGCGCCTCAACACAATGTCGCCCGACGACAACTCAAGAATTTCGTAAAAAGAGGATGACATAACCGCTCCGGCTTCAATGGAGGCGGCATTCTATCAGAAGATTTCGCTGGTGCTAGAAATAAAAAACTCGGCTGAAGCCGAGTTTTTGGTAGTGTGATTTAAAGTGGGAGTCGTCATCCCCGCGTAGGCGGGGATCCATATGTGTTAAGAGCTGGTTCCTCGCCTACGCGAGGATGACGAATGACTAAAGTAACGCGATTTATAAGCAATCTAATTCAATCGCTCCACAATCGTCGTTATCCCCTGCCCTAAGCCGATGCACATAGTCGCAGCGCCAAGCGTTGCACCTTTTTGCTGCATAACAGTTAATAAAGAGCCGGTAATACGCGTGCCTGAACAGCCAAAAGGATGTCCAAGTGCAATTGCTCCGCCATTGAGATTCACTTTGTCATTCATTTTGTCGAGCAGTTTTAAGTCTTTAAGCACCGGCAAGGCTTGCGCGGCAAAGGCTTCATTAAGCTCAACCACTTCAATATCGTCGATGGTTAAACCCGCGACTTTTAATGCTTTTTCCGTGGATGGCACAGGGCCGTAACCCATAATAGAAGGGTCAACACCTGCCAAACCGGTTGAAACCACTTTTGCGACAGGAGTTAAACCGAGGGATTGCGCGCGCTCAGCTGACATCACCAACATCACCGATGCACCATCACTCAATTGTGACGAGGTGCCTGCGGTCACTTGACCATTTTTGGGGTCAAATACAGGTGGTAGTTTTGATAAGGCCTCAACCGTTGTTTCAGGGCGAATGGTTTCATCCTCTTCAACTTGAATTAAAAAACCATCGGCATTGTGGCCTTCAACGGCAAGAATTTCGCGCGCAAAGCGGCCTTCAGCGCGAGCCGCTGCCGCCAATTGATGTGAACGCGCACCAAACTCATCCATTTGCTGGCGATTAATGCCGTGCAAAAGTGCAAGGTATTCAGCCGTCATCCCCATATTTCCTGCCGCTTTTGCAACAGAAAGACCAAGCAAAGGGTTAATTGAAACAGACTCATACATGGGCAAATGCCCCATATGCTCTACCCCGCCAATCAAATACACATCGCCAATATTTGCGCGAATGTTTGCGGTTGCAGTGTGCAAGGCTGCCATAGACGAACCGCACAAACGGTTAATGGTTTGTGCGGGAATGGTGTGTGGTAAACCGGCTAGTAAAAGGATATTACGGGCGATATTGAAGGCTTGTTCTTCACGCTGCATAACACAGCCCCAGAGCATATCGTCGATAGTAGCTGGGTCAACATTGGGGTTACGTGCAAGCAACCCTTTAATAATGGCGGCAGAAATATCGTCGGCGCGCATATTGCGGAAGCAACCATTTTTGGAGCGCCCCATGGCACTGCGGGCGAAATCGACGATTACGGCATCACGTGGTTGTAAGCTCATTTTTATTATCTCCTAGCCGTAAAAACGTTGGTTGTTGGCGGCTTTTGCTTTCAAGCTCGCAGGTGGCTCATAAAGTGCGCTCAGGTTGCTGAATTTGGCAGCCATATCGATAAAGGTTTGCGCACCAATAAAATCGATCCAACGGAAAACACCCCCTCTAAAGGGAGGGAAGCCAGTGCCGTAGACTAAAGCCATATCGGCTTCAGCCGCTGTTTCAACTATGCCTTCTTCTAAGCAGCGCGCCAGTTCAGTTGCCATAGGCACCATCATGCGGGCGACAATATCGTCGTCGCTAATTTCTAATGGAGGCTCAGAAACCACAGGCTTTAACAATTCAAGTGCTTCAGAGCTCGCCACTTTTGCGAGCTTACCTTTTTTATCCAGCTCGTAATTGTAGAAGCCTTTGGCGTTTTTTTGACCTAAACGACCAGCGGCGAACATCGCATCGGTACAGGATGTGAAGTCTCGCTTCATGCGATCTGGGAAACCATCGGCCATCACTTTTTCAGCATGAACAGCGGTATCAATGCCCACCACATCCAACAAATAGGCCGGGCCCATTGGCCAGCCCCAGGATTCCATCAATTTGTCTATACGTTGGTAATCCACCCCATCGCGCACCAGCATGGCAAAGCCAGCCAAATAAGGGAAAAGCACGCGGTTCACCAAAAAACCGGGGCAATCTTTAACGACAATGGCCTTTTTGCCCATGGCATTTGCATAAGCAACGGTACGAGCGATGGCGTTGTCTGAAGTTTTTGCGCCGCGAATCACTTCTACCAGTGGCATCATGTGTACGGGGTTGAAGAAATGCATACCGCAGAAATTCTCTGGGCGCTGCAAGGCTTCGGCTAGATAGGTAATTGAAATAGTTGACGTGTTTGATGCGAGCACAGTATCCGCACTCACCTTACTTTCTGCCTCCGCCAAAACGCTTTGCTTAACCTTCGGGTTTTCAACGACGGCCTCAACAACAATATCAACCTTATCGAAACCGTCATAAACCAATGTTGGCTCAATGCGGTTAAGCACATCGCCCATTTCACTCGCCGTCATTTTTTTTCGATCGACGCGCTTGCTCAATAATTTGTTAGCTTCTGAAAGACCGAGATCAATACCCGCTTGGGCGATATCTTTCATCTTAATGGCGGTGCCTTTAAGTGCTGATTGGTAGGCGATGCCACCGCCCATAATTCCGGCACCTAAAACTGCAGCGCGGGTGATTTTTTTATCGGCTTTCTTTTCCCAGCTTTTGGCCTTTTTGGCAAGCAATTGCTCATTGATAAAAATACCAACAAGGGATTGGGCTACTGGAGTGAGCGCCATTTTAGCGAAGTTTTCGGCTTCAATTTGCAGTGCTTCATCGCGGCCTTTATCTGCCGCTTTTTGCATAGCTTTAATAGCGGAAACAGGTGCAGGGTAATTGCGCCCTGCTTGACCGCCTACAAAGGCTTTTGATGTTTCAAACGCCATCATAGATTCAATAAAGTTGAGTTTCAGCGGGGCTTTTTTCTGCTCGCGGCGCGCTTGGTAGTTAAACTTGCCCGCGATCGCTTGGCTGAGCGTGTGCAGTGCAGCATCGCGCAATTTTGAAGGCTCAACGACAGCATCTACCACATGTGCCGTCAGTGCTTGCTCAGCAGTGTTTTCTTTACCGGCTGCAATCCACTCAACCGCCGTATCCAAACCGGCAACACGCGGTAAACGAACTGTGCCACCCCATCCAGGAATAATGCCAAGCTTGGTTTCTGGCAGGCCAATTTTGCTAGCGGCCGTGCTGGCAATACGATAATCACATGCCAAGCAAAACTCCAAACCGCCACCCAAGGCTATGCCATTAATGGCGACCACTGTTGGAAAAGGCAGATCTTCAAGGCGACAATTATTGCGATTATTGTTGGCCAGATGACCAATGATTTGCTCTGGGCCAGCGGCAAAAACGGCGCCGAACTCCATAATATCTGCGCCGACAATAAAGACCTCTTTCGCGCTGGTAACAAGCAAGCCTTTTACGTCTGCTGACTGTTCAAGCAAGCTTAAAACTTGATCTAATTCTGATACTGCCTGAAGATTAAATTTATTAACCGATTCACCCTGCAAATCAAAGATTAATTCGGCAATACCGTCGGGGTGTTTAGTGAGGGATAGCGCTTTTCCTTGGAACATAAGCATCTTCTCTTAGAGGTTGATATGAATGCTGAAGCTTGATTGAGTGTAGCAGGCAAACGCCGATTGGTGAAAAGTGCGCACCAAAAAGGACGTTGGAAATGTGATGGTGATTGCTAAGGGGGCAAAATAATGGCGAAAGTTTAGGCTCTACATACCAAAATAACGCAGGCTTCACTGGAGGATAAATTGCGTAAACGATAGGCTTGAGTTATGCCCAGTGAAAAAGCATCCCCGCTATTCAGCAGCGAAACTTCCGCGTTGAGGGTTAATTCGATTGCACCGCTGACAATAAAACCACTAAACCCTTGAGCTGAATATTGTGGTACTTCGCCAGTATCTGATCCTACCGCGTAGATCACTCGTTCAAAGTGTGTACTGCTGGTGGTGTTTTGTAGCGGTATGGTTTGAGCTAAAATGTGCTCAGCAATCAGGCGTTGTTTGGCCTCTAAATCAGCAGCGCGAAAAATCTGTTCGTTTAGATGTGAAATATCACAACTAAAAAAATGCGCGATGCTCATGGGGATGCCACCAAGAATTTTGGCGAGAGAGTTGATTGATGGGCTGTTCAAGCCTTGTTCAATCATAGAGATACTACTGTGCGGAACTCCTGCCCGCTTTGCCAATTCCCTTTGGGATAAACCATTATATTCGCGGATAGTTTTTAGACGGGTGCCAAAATCCACCGAATATTGATTACTGACAGCGTCATCCGATGGCGGATTAAGCATTTTTCAACAAGCGTTCACGATCAGAATCTAACAAATTGCTCACGATTAGATCGTATGAATGATCTATCATCTCGTAAATTTCTTCGTCAGAAATACTGCCGTCAAAGATTACGGTGTTCCAGTGTTTCTTATTCATTTGATAACCGGGCTGAACGGCATCGTATTGAGCACGTAGTTCCAGCGCCAGCTCTGGATCGCACTTCAAATTGATGCGTGAAAAAGCAACGCCCGATGTTAGGGTGGCAAACATTTTATGGCAGACCTTATAAACACCAACATTCGGGTCTTGCGGAAACGTTTGTACCGCTTGGTTTTTACTCAGTAGATATTTTTGCGCAGAAGAAAAATCCATCGTGCAGTCCTTTTTAAACATCTCGATAAGGTAACGGTTGAAAGTACATGTCTTGCATTTAACACTTCTATTTTTACACAACTATACAAGCAAACAGACTAAGTCCAGCTAGCCTCGACTCTCTCACGAAATCTCAGCACCGCTGTTACTACGAATCATATGGGCAATTCGACCATATTCAATAACCTTTTGAGGCAATTGCTGAAACATTTGTTTCAAATTGTCGATTGAAGCACCCATATGCAGAGCATAGTCAGCATCGGCAACAGCACTAACTGTGGCTAGAATGTCGTCTATTTCATCATAAATAGACAATGGCAGTATAACAGCTAGATTTGAATGCGTCTGGTTTTCATCTAAATATTGACGCCAAATATCCTGCCAAAAAATGTAGCCTTGCATAAACCCCCTTGCCCATTGCTCGCCTTTTAATCTAAGGGCTTTGTCCGGCGAATACTCACAGGGGAATGCTAGGCTGCAGGTGTTGTTCAAAATTTGCACCCTGTGTGAATTATAGAGGCATATTAGAGCATTGGTAATAGAATCTTTTGAATGCCCAGCAATAAAGGATGGAGACTCGCCGCCAAAGACAAGTGGCATCCAAGATTGCACTTTCGTTGTTTGAGGCTCTGCGGCAATGGCACGCAAATAGCCGTCTAGCTGATCCATATTCATGGTATAGGGCGGGCATTCAGGTGAGACCAATAATTCGCCCATAAATTCACGTATTACTTCTATTTCGTCACTCGCTTGAGAAATAGGCACGTCTTCCACAACTGACATTTCCATAAAGCCCTATAAGGTTAAAACGATGTTCGTCGATATTCACGGTATTCTGGCTGCCAGAATTCGGCATTAATTTTTTCAAGCATAATCGCTTCGGGAATCGGCATTGCAACACCATCTTCTATTGCCTGTTTAAAAACGGCGAGCGCTATGGTCTTGCTAAGTGAGCGAATTTCACTCAATGGCGGTAATAATGGGCCATTGGGATCGCTCAGTGTAGGCGATGAATCTGCCAAGGCACGGCTAGCGGCGGTCATCATATTGTCTGTTATGCGTTTTGCTTTTGCGGAGATAACCCCCAATCCTAAACCGGGGAATATATAACTGTTATTGCACTGCGCAATTTCAAAATGTCGGCTTCCCATATCCACAGCTGGAAAGGGGCTGCCGGTTGCAATTAGGGCTTTGCCTGCCGTCCACCGTAAGAGATCTGCCGGTTGCGCTTCGGCTTGCGAGGTTGGGTTGGACAACGGGAAAATGATCGGCCGTTCGCAGTTTGCCTGCATAGCTTCAATAATGGTTTTTGTGAATAAACTGGATTGACCCGAAACGCCAATCAAGACAGTCGGTTTTGCGTTAACCACGACATCCAGCAAATTGATAACACCTTCACTGCGCTCGTGGGTCAATTTCCAGCGATTGACCACTGCATCCGGTACGCAGAGATGTTTTTGGAAATCAAATAGACCCTCAGAGCTGGTCTGTAGTAAACCATCTTTACTGACGAGAAAAATCTGATCGTGGGCTTCTTGTTCGGTTAAGCCTTCAATCATCATCTGCCGCACTAACTGCTCTGCAATGCCGCAACCCGCAGAACCTGCGCCAGCAAAGGCGATTCGTTGATCACGTAAGCGCTCGCCTTTAGCTAAACATGCAGCCAAAAGTGTTCCAATCGCAACGGCAGCAGTACCTTGAATGTCGTCATTGAAACAGCAAAGTTCATCTCTGTAGCGATTCAATAAAGGCGTTGCATGGTCACCCGCAAAATCTTCAAATTGCAATAGCGCCTTAGGCCAGCGCATTTTTACCGCTTGGATAAACGCATCGACAAAAGCGTAATATTCATCACCCGTTATACGCGGGTGCTTCCAGCCCATATACATAGGGTCGTTAATGACAGCGGGGTTATTACAACCCACATCCAAGGTAACGGGCATAACATAGGCGGGGCTAATGCCGCCGCACGCGGTATAAAGTGCAAGTTTGCCGATGGGAATTCCCATACCGCCAATCCCCTGATCACCTAAGCCTAAAATTCGCTCGCCATCGGTAACCACTATGACTTTAACATTTTGTTTCGTCGCATTTTGCAGCATGTCATCCATGCGATCACGATCAGGGTAAGAAATAAACAAGCCTCGTTTGCGGCGATAAATTTTGGAAAACTGTTGACATGCTTGACCCACGGTTGGCGTGTATATCAACGGCATAATCTCTTCAAGATGATCCGTCACTAGGCGAAAATAGAGCGTTTCATTGGTGTCTTGAATGTTGCGCAGATAAATATGTTTATCTATATCAGATTGAAATGCATTCAACTGCAGATAGGCGCGTGATTTTTGTTCATCAATCGACTCAATTCGGTACGGCAATAAGCCTTCCAAATTAAACTGTTGGCGCTCGCGTTCGCTAAATGCGCTGCCTTTGTTTAATAATGGTGCTTCGAGTAATGCGGGCCCTGCAAAGGGGATATAAATGGGGCGTTTTTTAATCGTCACTGGCAGGAACCTAGATTGGCTAAATATCCTAATAACATAGTCTAGTCACACGTGAATAGCCACTTGATAGTGCTAATAGCTGACGAAAATCATTAGTGGCCAGCTTAGCCTGTAGCACCTAAAATGGCGTCACAATTCTACTAGGAAAAAATCATGCAACTTGACGCTTTTTTAACAAAACTCACAAGCACACCAGAACAAATTACTTTTGCGGAAACCATTGCCACTGTTGACGCTAACTACGAATTTACACCCACTGCATTTCGCAATGGCGAACTGGAAAACGCTGCTGGGCAAAATTCTGGCTCTTGCAAGTTGTTATCGCTTGCGAAATTACACAATCTTTCAGTTGAACAAACATTGCACTGTTTTGGTGAGTATTACCGCACTGACGTATTGCTCCACCCTGATGCGGTAGATCATCAAAATATTCGCAATTTTATTCGTTTTGGTTGGGATGGCATTCATTTTGAAAGCGAGGCATTAGCCACAAAAAATCAATAAAAATTGAAAATTAATAAAATAAAAAGGCGCATCCCATTACTGGGCTGCGCCTTTTTCATAGAATAGAGTAAATCAACGTTTGGGCGGCAACCCACCCATGCCACCGGGCAAACCACCTGCTCCGCCTAAATTACCCATTGCACCGCCAATACCGCGCATCATTTTGGCCATGCCGCCGCCTTTCATTTTGCCCATCATTTTGGCCATTTGTTTGTGTTGCTTTAATAAACGGTTTAAATCTTGAATCTGGGTGCCGGAACCTAGCGTAATGCGTCGCTTACGCGAACCACTTAAGTCATCGGGATTGCGGCGCTCTTCGGGCGTCATAGAGCTGATAATGGCGTCCATGGTTTTAAACTGCTTGCCCATATTCGCGTTTTGGGCGAGCTGCGCGATATTGCCCATACCGGGCAACTTATCCAACATAGATGTTAAGCCGCCCATGTTTTGCATTTGCTGCAATTGATCGCGCAAATCTTCCAAATCAAATTTTTGCCCCTTGGTCACTTTCTTGATCAGCTTGTCGGCTTTTTCTTTATCGATTGTGCGCTCTGCTTGCTCGATCAGCGACATTACATCGCCCATACCCAGAATGCGTGATGCAACACGCTCAGGGTGGAATGGTTCTAAAGCATCAACCTTCTCGCCCATACCCAAAAACTTAATTGGTTTGCCGGTAATATGACGCACCGAAAGTGCTGCACCGCCACGGGCATCGCCGTCAGCTTTAGTCAGAATCACGCCGGTTAATGGCAGGGCTTCGTT